>Ga0207003_1090_pt1 | contig 20567 bp, 21 predicted proteins | sample Alteio_BWMinCont_89_FD_153474 | JGI IMG/M metagenome (GOLD analysis project Ga0207003, IMG submission 153474) | Enriched cells from forest soil in Barre Woods Harvard Forest LTER site, Petersham, Massachusetts, United States -... | ecosystem: Environmental > Terrestrial > Soil > Temperate forest >...
TTGATCCGCGATTAAAAAATGAGAATTATTTAATTTCCCACTCACGACCACACCCTGTCCCTCACGAAATAAATTCGGCAACACTCCACGATAACTCACCGTGATATTATTTTTTTTATCCGTTACGACAAACGTCACACCCGTCCCAGCAGAATCATAATGCACACTGTGATTCGCCACATATCCCCCAAGACGAATGGTTTGATCTGGCATTAAATGTGCTTCGAGTAACTGAGTCGGCGTATAAAATAAATTAATATTTTGTTTTAACGCATACAGCACAAGGCTCACCGCCACACAAATCAGAACAAGTGCGCTGATCATTCCTGTAAGCCGTAATTTTTGTTTTCGATTCATGTTGATTGAAGTATTTTTTTAACGTGTTTTTTTTCGCGTACGAAAAGAAAAAAGTTAATTCCAAAGACAAAAAGTGTAATGCAATAAGCGGGCCAGACGTAAAATCCATAACCACCCATCGCGAATAAATGACTCATGCTTGTCATACAAAAACCTCTTGAACCCACTGACTTTTACGTTCACGCAATAAAATTTGATTGCGCATGCGCAATAATAAAATCAATCCGTAAAAAAGCATAAATGCCGCAATCATCGCAATCAAGGGATGCAGCATCGCCGGTGCGATAGCAGGCTTCGCAAATTGACTGATCGTCGGACCTTGATGCAGGGTATTCCACCATAGGACAGAATAGTGAATGATCGGTAAATTGATCACGCCCACAATTGCAATGACTGCAGTCGCTCGATCACGATTGTGTTGATCCACAATGACGGATTCCAATGCGATAAATCCCAAGTAAAGAAAAAATAAAATTAAGACCGACGTTAAACGCGCATCCCAAATCCACCATGTTCCCCACATCGGTTTTCCCCAAATCGAACCCGTCACGAGAGCGAGAAAAGTAAACCATGCTCCAATGCGCGCACTGCACGACATGCAAATCGCTGCGATTTTCACACGCCAGACGAGTGTGATCAATGCAGCAATCGCCATCGTCAGGTAAATTGCCATGGCAGTCAGTGCACTCGGAACATGCACGTAAATAATCCGAAACCCATCGCCCTGTTGATAATCCGCCGGCGCGATGAATAAACCGTCAATCAATCCATATCCAAAACACAATGCAAACGCGAGAGTCATCCACGGCAATAATGGCGTGGTATTCGCGTAGAATGTTTTAGGTGATAAAAAATGGTGTTTTAGCCAATTCCACATATTACTGATTGACTCCAATTCGCAGCGCAATGCCCGTCAAAAAAGGGGCGAATGCTAAACTAAACAGTAAAAGCGCACCTAGGATAGCAAAACAACCTGCCATCGATTGCTGTGTCGTTGCTGTGCCGACAATCAAAACGGGAATGTAGAGTGGCATGATTAAAATGGGGAGTAACAATCCGTGACCTCGAATCCCAACCACTAACGCCGCGCCGATGGCGCCCAGCAGTGTTAATACAGGGGTTCCCAGCAACAAACTCACAAAAAGCGCATATTGCTCATGAGCCGGCAAGTGTAACAAAAATCCCAGAATGGGGCTAATCAAGATTAAGGGCAAACAGTGCGTCAGCCAATGGCTCATCACTTTGCAGAGCACTAGCCACGTGAGCGGATAAGGGCTCAAGAGCATCACATCGAGATATCCTTCATCAGCATCGTGCCGGAAGAGATTTCCGATGGATAATAAAATCGCGAGCAATGCAGCGACCCAGAGAATCCCGGGTGCGATTTTTTCCAGTAAGGATTCGTTGGGCCCAATCGCGAGAGGAAAGAGTGTGATAACCATTACAAAGAAGAGCAGGGGCGTGAGCCAGCTATGCGCTTGGCGCAGGGTGGTGCGAATTTCATAAAAAATAATATTAAACATATCGACTCTCTAGTTCCGGTCTGTCATGCCAGCATGCTTTTAGCTGGCATCCAGCGACTTAAAGACACTGGATGCCAGCTAAAAGCATGCTGGCATGACAGAATAATTCGCATCGGGCAAATAAAGCATTTTCCCTGTCATTTTCAAATCATGATGCGTTGCAACCACCGCCATTCCGCCCTGTGCGATATGTTGATTCAACAGATCGGCGATTAACGTTTGTCCTGCCTGATCCAGAGAAGTCATCGGCTCGTCTAAAATCCATAAACGCGTGTTCATCAACAGTAATCGCGCGAGTGCCAAACGACGTTTTTGACCCGCAGATAAATGAATCGCTTGTGTGTGTTCTATATTTTCTAATTGCATGGTGTGTAAAATTTTTTTGAACGATGAGTGCGGAATTTTTTGATTCGCCAGCGCACAAATTAATTTTAAATTTTCAGACACGGTCAAATGAAGTTTGATTCCATTTTGATGACCGATGTAACAGAGTTGTTGAATATATTCATCTCGCTGCTGAAAAATATTTTTCCCTTGCCAGAAAATCGTTCCCATTTCCGGTGAAATATAACCTGCAAAAATCCGCAGCAAAGTGGATTTTCCGCAACCATTTGCGCCACGCACTTGTAAGATTTCAGAAGTCGAGACGGTGCAGTCAATCGGATGAAATAACGGTTCATTATTGCGTTCGAATGCGAGCTGAGAAATACACAGTGTCATGACGAACCTGTTTTATTTGCCATAAAAAACACCATGCTCAACAATCCGAGTGCCGAGAGCAATAGCATGCACGATTGAAGACGTCGATAATGTGTTCGAGGAGTCGATGGATTGGGCTGTATCGTTGCTTGTTGTGATAACAATAAAAAATAAATAAACCCAAACCAGCTGACAATTGCAGTAATAAAACTGGTGAGACTTCCACTGATCCAAAAAGATTCCCAGGGATAACGTTTCAAACTCATCATCGTAAAACCCGTTGCTAATTGAAAGAGAGCAAACGGCATAATGATGAGCGCGGTTTGTTTTTGGATGCGCTGCGCGATCGTTACCAAGTTATGCCCATCAATCGAGCGCCATAAATGAAAGCTGTACATCATGCTGGTGAGGACGCATGAGGCGCTGAGGATGTGTAATATTTTCAAATAAAAATAAATCATCTTAGGGACCAAAAAGCGGTTTTAGTCACCGCATCGTGAATAATTCCAATCAATAGGATCATCAAAAAAACGTAACCGGTGTGTGATACCCAGCGATTTTGCGGGAATTTTTTCAGCATCCATACACCCGCGCCGAACAAAACCGCTAACACATATGCAGCTTGTATCCACGGCGTATGAAACGTGTAATGTTTGGGATAAACCAATAACGTACCGGTCGCGATCGTCAACACTAATAACCAGAGCATCATGCGGTTCTGTCGCAAAAAAACAGAGCCTAATAAACCCATGGTCAACAACAAATGAATAAATTTTAAAAAAATAGTAATCAAAGCCAATACACAAACACAAAAAGTAATAACCACACGACGTCGACAAAATGCCAATACCAAGAAACGGCTTCAAATGCAAAATGGTTATGGGAATTAAAATCCTTGCGCAACATGCGATAAAAAATGACGCACAATCCGATCGTTCCAATCGTGACGTGCAATCCGTGAAATCCTGTCAACATGAAAAAAGTAGTGCCATAAATACCGGAACCGAGCGTTAAACCTTTTTGCAAGTAGGCGATAGTATACTCGTGTCCCTGTAAAAATAAAAAGCTCATGCCTAAGAGAATCGTGAGGAGCTGACCGACCAACATCGTTTTGTAATGATTTTTTAATAATGCCCAGTGCGCGAGCGTGATGGTTGCACCGCTGGTGAGCAGGATGAATGTGTTCATCGCGGGAATGCCCCAAGCTTCCATGATGGATTTGGGTGCGACGAATAAACTGGGGTTGGGATTTGCAGGAGAGGGCCAGCCGGCGGTAAAGCTGGGCCACAGTAAAACGTGACTGACCATGTGAGAGCCGGCACCGCTTAATGTGGGAATAGAAATAACGCGAACGAAAAAAAGTGCGCCGAAGAAGGCACTAAAAAACATGATTTCAGAAAAAATAAACCAGCACATGCCCCAACGAAAAGAACGGTCGACCTGGGCGTTGTCCAAAATACCCGAGCGATTTTCGCGAATGACCATGCCAAACCAGCCATAGATCATGTAGATCAACATCAAAAAACCAAATCCAAATAAATAAGGCCCGAACCATTCTTCATGCATCCAATTTGCTGCACCTGCGAGCGTGCAAATCAATGCAATCGAGCCTTTCAAAGGCCAGTTGCTGGGTGAGGGGAGATAGTATCCTTTGTTTTTGTGCATATTTTCGTTGCCTCTGTACTGTTATGTACTCATACCTAAAGAACTTGTCATCAACAGACTTTGTTGAATAAAGCTATATTTAAGACGGCTCTGTCACCCCGCAAAATTTTTGCCAACTGTTCCAGAGTAAGAAAGCAGGCGCATGCGCAAAAATTTGTGCGGGGCCTGGTAACAGCTTTAACAAAAACTCCCAGCCATTTTTTTGTTTAGAGCCGCTACCAGACCCCGCACAAATTTTTGCTTAAATGCCCATGTTCTTATGTGGAACAGTTGGCAAAAATTTTGCGGGGTGACAGGCCGTGCTAGACAGCTAGTAACCTTTTGCGAGGTCACAGGCCATTATTTACCACAAACTATAATCTTTATCCGGCGCACTTTGCTGCATCATATATTTCACCGCAGCTTTCAACTCCGCATCCGAACAAGCAGCACACGCACCATGCGGTGGATGTCCATTCCGACCCGTAAAGACGTTAATGTAAGTTTCCAAGAACCCCTCTTTTACGATCGGTTTCCACGCTTCAATATCTCCCGGCTTGGGTGCCTTTTGGAAACCATTTGCATGACACACGCTGCAATTCTGATCGTAAATCAATTTTCCATCCTGCATCGTGAGTTTTTTCACAGGCGTGACATTCGCGATTTTTCCATCCGGTCCTACGACAGAAGCCAACATAAAATCGACTGCTTGTTTAATATCCTGGTCATTGCACGATACGCACGTGCCTTTTGCTGGCATACCACCGATTCCATCGATCGCATTTTTATAGACTTGCGGCATACCATGTTTGATCACGGGAGCCCAGCTCGCTGCATCACCGTATTTGGGCGCGCCACCTGCGCCAGCTTCATGACAGCCGGAACAATAACTTTCGTAAAGCGCTTTCCCTGCCGCAGGCCCTGTGGGTTTCGGCGGACTTTCACTGCGCACGGATTTCAAATACGTCGCAATCGCGGACAAATCATCTGGAGTTAAATATTTCAAACTATCATGATTCACTTCCAGCATCGGTCCCTCGACGGATCCGCCACCGATCATGCGGTCTTTCATAAAGACATCGATGATGTCTTGTTCTGAAATATCGGCCAGATTGGTTTTGGTGATATTAGGCGCTAAATAACCCTGAATTTTGCTTCCTGTTAAATCAAATTTTTGGATAGGTGCGCCCAGCGGAAGTTTATCGCTAAAAATTTTGTAAGAAGGGGAGTGACACATGGCGCAATGGCCCGGTCCTTCTACAAGATAGGCACCGCGTTTCCATTTTTCCGACGCTTGCGGCACGCCTTCATATACAGTAGTCGGATGAAAAAATAATAACCGCCAGGGTGCTTGCAACAAACGAACGTTAAACGGCCAGACCATATTGCTCGGCACATTATGTTGTTTGATAGCCGGGATGCTTTCCAGATACGCTTTCAGCGCGACCAAGTCTTCAGTCGTTATTTTATTGAAATAGAGATAAGGGAACGCGGGATAATAATAATGACCCTGAGGCGAAATCCCTTGGCGCATGGCTTTAATAAATTGCGCATCTGACCAACTGCCAATACCGGTTTCTTTGTCCGGTGTAATATTGGGCGAGAAAATTGTCCCGAAAGGCGTTTGCATCGGCAGGCCGCCAGCGAAGGGTTTGCCTTTTTGGGGGCTATTGGTATGACAGGCGATACAATCGCCTGCTTTTGCGATGTATTCCCCGTGTTTAATCAGGTCGGGATTTTTTCCAGCCCCATTAACTGGCGGATAATTAGGAAAATATTGTTCGACATCACCCGGACTGGTCGCCATCATTTGCTCTACATTTTTGCTGATACCAGCGATGGTGAAAACAGTCGATAACAGTATCGCTGTGATAAGAATGACGAGAAAAGCAACATTCCGTTTTTTCGATAAAAATTTTTCGATGGCTTTTTTCACGAACTCGATCCTAATGTAATTTGCGCCTCATTTTATAGTGATTTTGGTCGAATGCAAATGCTTCTTGAAGAACTATATTGTGAGAGAACCTCTTGTGTTATTTAAAAAATATGTTTTAATCATGCGACCCTTTGATCAGCTATGACGGTTTTTGACATGCTTAATATGCACAACATGCTTAACATGCTAAACATGCCTTACGGCGCTTCGCCCATCAGTCGTGAAATTTACAATTTGCACATGGCGGCTTTTTACGTGTGTTGTGGGATTGGCGTCATTGTTTTTGGGGTCCTTGTTTATTCATTAATTAAATTTCGTAAATCAAAAGGCGCTGTTTCTGCGCATTTCCATGAACATTTGGGCATTGAAATTTTATGGACCACGATTCCTTTTTTTATCCTCATTGCGCTGGCGATTCCTGCAACGATCGTCCTGCAACATATTCATAATACGGATGATGCAGCGCTGACAGTGAAAATTACCGGATACCAATGGAAATGGAAATACGAATATCTGGATCAGGGAATCAGTTTTTTCAGTAATCTGTCAACGACGCAAGAGCAAATCAATAATAAAGCGCCCAAAGACGAATGGTTTTTGCTGGAAGTGGATAATCCGGTGATTATTCCCTTGAATACGAAAGTGCGGTTACTCGTGACGGCAGATGATGTGATTCATGCGTGGTGGGTTCCGGCCTTGGGCGTAAAGCAAGATGCGATTCCAGGCTATATCAATGAAAATTGGGTTTATATCACGAAGCCAGGAACGTATCGGGGACAATGCGGTGAGCTATGTGGGATTAATCACGGATTCATGCCGATTGTGGTGAAAGCAGTTTCCCAGGAAGAATTTAACCAGTGGGTCAAAGATCACCGACCTGCCGCGATACGGGCGTTGGAAGCGATTAACTTGAAACCTCAAACAGAGCAACAACTGTTGGCTGCGGGTAAAGCGGGTTATGAAAAAAGTTGTGTAATGTGTCATCAACCCGATGGGGAAGGGTTGCCGCCTAGTTTCCCTGCGCTGAAGAAAAGTCGTGTGGTGACGGGTTCGGTCGATGCGACTGTGGCTTTTGTGTTGACGGGTGTTCCGGGTACGGCAATGCAGGCGTTTGGGAATCAAATGGATGATAAAACGCTGGCGGAGATTATTACCTATATTCGCCATGAGTGGGGGAATGATGAAATTATTCAGCGGCGTAAATATTCGGTAGTCGTTCAGCCGATGGATGTGAAGAAAGTGAGGGCGCAGCAGCAGGTTTCTTAGAGCCTGTTTAAGATCTTTTTAAAGTATATAAAAAGATCTTAAATAGGCTCTTAGCAACGGTGTTTTGATCCCCCCATCCGGCCTTCGGCCACCTTCCCCCTGCGGAGGAAGGCGTGCTAAACAATAATTGCTTAGTACGCCTTCCTCCGCAGGGGGGAGGTGGCCGAAGGCCGGATGGGGGAGAGTAAAAATTATTTTGATCTTCCATCTGTTCTTCAGCCACCCTCTCTTTGTGAGAGAAGGCGTGCTAAACAATAATTGCTTAGTACGCCTTCCTCCACAGGGGGAAGGTGGCCGAAGGCCGGATGGGGGAGAGTAAAAATTATTTTGATCTTCCATCTGTTCTTCAGTCACCCGCTCTTTGTGAGAGAAGGCGTACTAAACAATAATGGCTTAGCACGCCTTCCTCCGCAGGGGGAAGGTGGCCGAAGGCCGGATGGGGGAGAGTAAAAATTATTTTGATCTTCCATCTGTTCTTCAGCCACCCTCTCTTTGTGAGAGAAGGCGTGCTAAACAATAATTGCTTAGTACGCCTTCCTCCACAGGGGGAAGGTGGCCGAAGGCCGGATGGGGGAGAGTAAAAATTATTTTGATCTTCCATCTGTTCTTCAGTCACCCGCTCTTTGTGAGAGAAGGCGTACTAAACAATAATGGCTTAGCACGCCTTCCTCCGCAGGGGGAAGGTGGCCGAAGGCCGGATGGGGGAGAGTAAAAATTATTTTGATCTTCCATCTGTTCTTCAGCCACCCTCTCTTTGTGAGAGAAGGCGTGCTAAACAATAATTGCTTAGTACGCCTTCCTCCGCATGGGGGAAGGTGGCCGAAGGCCGGATGGGGGAGAGTAAAAATTATTTTGATCTTCCATCTGTTCTTCAGTCACCCTCTCTTTGTGAGAGAAGGCGTGCTAAACAATAATGGCTTAGCACGCCTTCCTCCGCAGGGGGAAGGTGGCCGAAGGCCGGATGGGGGGATCAAAACAGTGTGGTGCGATGTGAAAAAATTGACGGAGTGAGAACACATGAGCGAACAAGCAATAACACATAGCCACGATGATCACGGCGATCATCACCACGGCCCTGAAAAGGGCATCAAACGTTGGCTCTTTACGACCAATCACAAAGATATTGGCACGCTGTATCTCTATTTCAGTTTAATCATGTTATTTGTCGGCGGTTTCATGGCCCTCGTGATTCGTGTTGAATTATTTGAACCGGGAAAAGTGTTATTGGATCCCGAATCCTTTAATCAAATGACCACGATGCACGGTTTGATCATGGTCTTCGGCGTCATCATGCCCGCGATGGCAGGATTGGCGAATTGGTTAGTCCCGATGATGATTGGTGCGCCCGACATGGCACTCCCGCGTTTAAATAACTGGAGTTTTTGGTTATTGCCATTCGCATTCAGCATGTTGCTGAGCACATTGCTGATGAAAGGACCCGCTCCTGATTTTGGATGGACATTTTACGCGCCGCTCTCAACGACATTTGGCCCCAAGAGCACTGATTTTTTCATTTTTTCGATTCACATGATGGGCGCCTCTTCGATTCTCGCGGCATTGAATATCGTTGTGACGATTTTTAATATGCGTGCACCGGGCATGACATGGTTTAAATTACCGATGTTTGTGTGGAGCTGGCTCGTGACGGCTTTTTTATTGTTAGCCGTCATGCCCGTTCTTGCTGGTTGCGTCACGATGATGTTGATGGATCGACATTTTCATACCAGTTTTTTCAATGCGGCTGGGGGTGGCGATCCCGTTTTATTTCAACATGTGTTCTGGTTTTTTGGTCATCCCGAAGTATACATTTTGATTTTGCCGGGATTCGGTGTGATTTCAGAAATTATTCCCACATTCGCGCGTAAAAAATTATTTGGTTACCACGCCATGGTGTATGCGACGGTGATGATTGCCGTGGTCGGTTTCGTTGTATGGATGCACCATATGTTTACCACTGGTGCACCGATTGCAGCACAACTTTATTTTATGTATGCGACGATGCTGGTGGCTGTCCCAACAGGGATTAAAGTGTTCAATTGGTTGGCCACTTTGTTTAAGGGATCGATTACGTTTGAAACCCCAATGTTATTTGCGCTCGGTTTTCTCGTCATGTTTACGATCGGCGGTTTTTCTGGATTGATGTTGGCTCTGGTTCCCGCTGATTATCAATACCGCGACAGTTATTTTGTTGTCGCGCATTTTCACTATGTATTGGTATCGGGTTCATTGTTTACGATTATTGCTGCGATTTATTTTTGGTTACCCAAATGGACTGGCAATATGTACAGTGAAAAATTAGGGCAATGGCATTTTTGGTTATCTGTGATTGGCATGAATGTCACATTTTTGCCGATGCATTTTTTAGGGTTAGCCGGAATGCCGCGTCGTATTCCAGATTATGCGTTGCAGTTTACCGATTTTAATCAAATTTGTACGGTCGGCGCATTTATATTTGGATTTGCGCAATTGATTTTCTTATACATTGTTCTCAAAGCGACTTTCGGGAAACGAAAAGAACATTTGAGTGATCAAGTGTGGGAAGGCGCAAAAGGATTGGAATGGACTGTTCCGACACCGGCCCCTTACCATACTTTTGAGACAGCGCCCGCGCTGCATTAATCTATGTCTAGTCCACTACGTCAAAAAAATAAAAAACTGCTGATGATTTTATGCGGCGGTGTGTTATTCATGTTTGGTTTTTGTTACATGTTGGTTCCCTTATATAAATTAGTTTGCATGAAAGAAGGAATTAACGGCGGATCAGCGAGAGCGGCAGCGATTTATGATTCCAGCACGCAAATCGATAAATCCCGCACCATCAGAGTGTATTTTACGACAACGTTACACAGCGGACTCGCATTCAAATTTATTCCCTTGCAGCATTCGATTGATATTCATCCCGGCGAAAGAAAATTAATTTATTTTTATGCGGAAAACCAGAGCGGGAATGAAATGACTGTGCAAGCGATCCCGAGTATTACTCCCATGGATGGCGCACGATTTTTAAAGAAAACGGAGTGTTTTTGCTTTACCCAGCAGTATTTTTTCAAAGGCGAAAAAGCCGATATGCCGGTTTATTTTTTCATTGAGCCCGGAATCTCTAAAAATATCAAGGAAATAACCCTATCCTATACGCTCTTCGATGCGAGCGCTTATATCAAAAACCAGAAGCATTTTATAAAAGGCAGGATTGATTTATAATGGCCCGCGTTGCTTTTTCTATTTTATGCCTGTTTTTATTTTGCTTGTGCATTGCATTGGGGATATGGCAGTTACATCGCTACGCGTATAAAAAAGCATTATTAACGACCCATCAATCGATCACAGTGCGTGGTCATTATCTCAATGCGCTGACGGTATTAGTGCAAAATCGTTTTTATCATGACGAATTGGGTTTTGAAGTATTAACGCCGTTGCAATTGTCTCATGATAAAAAATTATTATTGATAGACAGAGGATGGATCAAAAAACCGAATAATGGATCATTGCCTGATATTCACAATGTGACGACAGAGCAAGAAATAAAAGGTCATGTAAAATTATTGAATGAGTATCAATTTATTTTGGGTGAAAATATTTTAGAGCCAGAAAAAAAACCGCTGGTGGTGCAGCGAGTGGATGTGAATGAGTTGAGTCAAGTCACGCATCAATTATTTTATCCGTTTAGCGTGCAATTAAATGCAGATCAACAAAATGGATATGTTCGCGATTGGACGATTGTGACCGTGCCTCCTTCTCGACATATGATGTATGCGATTCAATGGTTCGCGTTCGCGGTGATTTTGCTGATTGGTTATTTTTGTTATGTGAAAAGCGGCAAAAATGAAAACAAACGTTAGATGCTTTCATTGCGAGCACAGCTCGGATATCGTCATTGCGAGTAAGCTCGGATATCGTCATTGCGAGTAAGCTCGGATATCGTCATTGCGAGTAAGCTCGGATATCGTCATTGCGAGCACAGCCCGGATATCGTCATTGCGAGCAAGCTCGGATATCGTCATTGCGAGCAAGCTCGGATATTGTCATTGCGAGTAAGCTCGGATATCGTCATTGCGAGCGCGAGCGAAGCAATCCAGGTCTTATTGTCACCTTATCATAGAGATTGAGGCGATGATTATCGTGCTTTGTGCTTCTTTGTATAGGGGCAAGAAAACCTGGATTGCTTCGCTCGCGCTCGCAATGACGATATCCGGGCTGTGCTCGCAATGACGATATCCGAGCTTGCTCGCAATGACGATATCCGGGCTGTGCTCGCAATGACGATATCCGGGCTTGCTCGCAATGACGATATCCGGGCTGTGCTCGCAATGACGATATCCGAGCTTGCTTGCAATGACAATATCCGGGCTTGCTCGCAATGACGATATCCGGGCTTGCTCGCAATGACGGTATACATCTAGCGCCCTGCTGAATTATTGTGCTCGCAATGACGGTAGGGAATTAATGACGGTAGAGAATTATTAAAGAGAAATAAAAATGCAAAAGACTCATAAACAATTATTCTTCATGATCGCGATCTTCGCATTTCCGATTATCCTCAGTGGACTATTGTTTCATTACCACACGTATTTTCATTTGAAGACGAGCAACCACGGCACGTTAATCCATTCTCCTATCGATGCAACCTATTTATATTCCACGCAACAACGTCAATGGCGTGTGGTTTATGTCTGTGATACCCAGTGTGAGCAAACCCACCATCAACTTCAGCAAGTCAAAAAAGCATTAGGCAAAGACAGTGATCGTGTTGCTATTTTATTACTTGAAAAAAAAGAACCGTCACAAAAATTACAAACAGCATTGGCAGCCAATCAAAAAAATCCTTCTTTTGTTGTGAACCATAAAATTTATTTAGTCGATCCACTCGGCAATTTATTTATGTATTATCCCGAGGATGTGAATTTGATGAACGTGCTCAAAGATTTACAACATGTGTTAGAGGTATCGCAAATTGGATAAACGCCATTTCCTTTCCAAACTCGCTTTTTGCGCGAGCTTTTTTGCCGTGCTCGTGATTGCCTTGGGTGCTTTTACGCGTTTGACAGATGCGGGATTAGGCTGTCCCGATTGGCCAGGATGTTACGGACACATTACCGCGCCGCTGGCGCAAACGTCTCAGGCGTATAAAGCCTGGGCGGAAATGATTCATCGTTATGTGGTCGGTATTTTAAGTATTTTAATTATTTTTATGATTGCCGCGATCTTCACACAAAAAAAAGTCCGCACGCGCGGTAATGTCATCCTTGCGATTTTTTTAATGTTATTGCTGAGTTATCAAATTATGTTAGGGCAGTGGACAGTCACTTTAAAATTATTACCCGTGATTGTAACGCAACATTTGGTGGGCGGTTATTTCATTTTAGCAACGATATGGCTCGTATATCTCAATAATCAATCTTCACCTCTTATCAAAAATACTTCTGCCGTTCTGAAAATTTTACCTTGGGCTGTGTTGGGATTGGTTTTATTATTAGGACAAATTGTATTAGGTGCCTGGACCAGCACAAATTACGCATCACTCAGTTGTATTGATTTTCCTTTTTGCTCGAATGATCAAGTGACAGGATGGCATTTTAAAGAAGCATTTAATATCTTTTCACCCGTTGGGATGAATTATGAAGGAGGATTATTGCCGATCATGATTCGTCAAACGATTCAAATGGCGCATCGATTGGGCGCATTCACGGTGGCGGTTTATTTCATATTATTTGTTGCAATCGCTAGCGTTCAATTAAAAAATCGTCCTGATTTATTAAAAATAATTTACGTGATGCTCGGTTTGTTATGTGTGCAATTGTGTGTAGGCATCAGTAATGTAACATTCAAATTACCGTTAATGATCGCGATGAGTCATACCATATTGGCAGCTTTGTTATTGGTTTCATTGATTACCTTAATTTTCAAATTACGCGGAGCATCGACTGCATGAATTCGTCAGTGCGAAATTACATGGAATTATGCAAACCACGTGTCGTGATGTTGATGATTTTGACGTCGATCGTGGGAATGTGTCTGGCGCCGTCTTCTTCGATTCCGGTGTTGCCTCTTATTTTTGGAAATCTGGGGATTGCATTAGTTGCAAGTGCAGCGGCTGTGTTGAATCATATTGCAGATCAACGTATCGATAAAGTGATGCAGCGTACGCAATATCGTCCTCTCGTGCAGGGAAAAATCAGTGCACATAACAGTATTATTTTTGCGATCGTGATGGGTGCATTAGGGATAATCATTTTGCTTTCTTTCACCAATATTTTGACGGCTGCATTGACGTGCTTATCACTGATTGGTTATGCGGTGTGTTACACGTTATATTTAAAATATGCCACGCCGCAAAATATTGTGATTGGTGGTATTGCAGGAGCTGTGCCACCTTTGTTGGGTTGGACGGCTGTCACAGGATCCGTCAGTCCAGAAGCGTTGTTGCTCGTTTTAATTATTTATAGTTGGACGCCGCCGCATTTTTGGGCGCTGGCAATTCATCGTTATGATGATTATGCGAAAGCAAAAGTTCCGATGCTGCCGAATACGCATGGCATTCCATTTACCAAACTCAGCATTGTGCTTTATACCATTTTGTTAGTGATTGCGACTGTGTTGCCGTATTTAATCGGCATGTCTGGTTTGATTTATCTGGTGGGCGTGACGATTGCGAATATTGTTTTTTTATTTTATGTCATACGGTTGTTTTTCAGTGATGATAAACAGCATGCGATGGCCTCGTTTAAGTATTCAATTTATTATTTGGGAATATTATTTTTATTGTTATTGATCGATCATTATTATGTATTGTTAACTAATAGAGGTGATTTATGAGTCGGACTACCGCATCAGGTAAAAATAAAAAATTAATTTTTATTATTGTGCTTGCTATTGTATTAGTAGCAGCCGTTGAATGGTATTTTAATTTTTTGCAAAATCGGGAGTCTGAAAAAAATATTCAAATTGATGGGATACTTCTTGCAAAACCCAAAGAAATTAATGATTTTCATTTAATGGCCTCGAATGGAAAACCCTTCAGTAAAGAAAATTTGAATGGGCATTGGACGATGATGTTTTTTGGATTTACCAATTGTGGAATGATCTGTCCTGTTACGATGGCGGCGTTGTCTGATATGTACAAACAATTAGAAAAAGATTTGCCTGCAAATCAAATGCCACAAGTGGTGATGGTGTCTGTGGATCCGGATCGTGATAGCGTCGAAAAAATGAAATCATATGTCACTTCATTTAATCCCCATTTTATTGGTGCGCGCGCTGATATGGCAGAGACGGTTCCATTAGAAAAACAATTGCATGTGACTGCAGTTAAAATGCAAGCCGATGGCGCAGATAAAAATCAATATAGTATTAATCACAGTGCTGAAATTATGTTGTTTAATCCAAAAGGGCAGTTGCAAGCATATTTTTCTTATCCGCATCAAGCTGCCAAAATAGCTAAAGAATATAAATTGATTATTAAGAGCGTCGCGTAATGAAGTGTTTTTTAAAAATAATACTGTGTTTGTTGTGCAGCTCTATTGCGATGGGCTGCACACAAGAAGGTTCTGTGCTGCATGATACGAAAGGAAATCCAATCTCAACAGCAGAATTAAAAGGGAAGTGGGTCATTATCAATTATTGGGCGGATTGGTGTGAGAGCTGTGTGAAAGAAATTCCCGAGTTAAATCATTTTTATCAAAATAATCACGATAAAAATATTGTATTGCTCGGGGTGAATTATGATCGGATGCCAATGAGTGATTTGCAAATAGCCATCCATAAAACGCATATCGCGTATCCGGTGATTTTGGAAGATCCCGCAGCGACGTGGGCGTTAAATGATATTGAAGCATTGCCTGTGACTTTTATTATTGATCCGCAGGGAAAAGTGGTGAAAAAAATATTGGGCGCGAATACAGAACAATCATTGTTGGCGGCGATGCAGCAATGTTACAAAATAAAAAAAGCTTAGCACGCCTTCCCCCTGCGGAGGAAGGCGCGCTAAGCAATATTGCTGTAGAGAGCAATCCAATATGAAAAATATTCGTGTGATTTTAATTATCTGCGTTTTAATACTCATCCGCAGGGAAAAGTGGTGAAAAAAATATTGGGCGCGAATACAGAACAATCATTGTTGGCGGCGATGCAGCAATGTTACAAAATAAAAAAAGCTTAGCACGCCTTCCTCCGCAGGGGGAAGGTGGCCGAAGGCCGGATGGGGGGAATCAAAATGCTTTTTGAAACTGCGAGAAAATAAACAACATGCCCCCATCCGACGCTTAGCACGCCTTCCCACGGAGGAAGGCGTGCTAAGCAATATTGTTGTAGAGAGCAATCCAATATGAAAAATATTCGTGTGATTTTAATTATCTGCGTTTTAATGCTCAGCGGCCTCATCGGTTTTTTTATTTCACTTTATCAACACAATTCAAATGACATCCCACGACCCAACGGCGTTAACGGCGATGTACAACTCATCGAAACATTTCACTATCCTTCTCTTTTTGTAAAACAATTGAAGGGAGATCCTCATGCAGGGGAAAAAATTTTCAAGCAGTTTTGCACATCGTGTCATGGAAATCCTCCCATTATCGACATCAAAGCCCCACGAATTGGCGATAAAAAAGCGTGGAAAATAAGACAGCAAATGGGCATGCCAACCTTAATGAAAATCACGACGACAGGAGTGGGTGCAATGCCCGCCCGCGGCGGATGTTTTGAATGCAGTGATAAACAATTACAAGAAACGATTCAATATATTTTGAAAGAAAGCGACTAGTTAGTCGCTGGGGCGAAATTAAAATGTGGGGTGGATTAGCCCCGCACTTGTTGCGGGGGGTTTTTACGACGTAATCCACCTTTTCGCAGTCACTTTGGTGGATTACGATGCAAAAAACGCATCTAATCCACCCTACAAAAAAACAATTTTTAATTTCGTGCCAGCGACTAGTTATTTGTTTGTTGCAATTTGTAACTCAGTTTGCCCCCTTCTTCCTAACACACTGAGGAATAAAAGACTCCCACGACTCTAGGTCGCGGTCTTTATCCTGAGTCGCTGCCAGCGTGGCGCGCTTTTTATTGTTTTTGAAAAATCCTAATTTGCATACATCCATTAACTCTGCTTCATCCTTCTCCTTCAACATTTTTATGGGAGGTTTGCTGCCCGTACCCCCTTGTTGTGATGTGATTTTTAAAATCTCAATCCGCATTGGGTTAGACTTATCCATCTTGTAGGGCGCAGGTGGTTCATCTGTTGGCGTTGGAAAAAGAAGAGAGAGGTCTCTAAGATTGTCATTGTTTTCTTGATTTTTCTCCTTTGCACTTACATTTATAATGTTTCCATTGATGTCTGTAAGCTGTTTCCGCTGAGTACCGTCGTAGTAAGAAAATGTTCCATCGCAGTCTGCGTACAGAAATAAGGATGTGTTGCTTGATTGATGGTGCCCCCAGCATCTCCACTTCGATGGAGACACCAAATAAACATCATACCCAGAGAATTCCTCTTCTTTTTTTCCGGTTTCTTCCGTGAAGGCCTCTGTTAAGAGTTGACGACGGTCTTTGGCTTTTTGTTTTTCCTCTGCTGTTGCCTTCTCGTTTTCTATAGTTGCTCGCGCGATTCCACATTCTTCCTGGAGAAAAGCGAGTTTTTCTTTTTTCTCAGCTGTTTCCCTGACCACAAAGTTCCCGTCTCTAATCTCTTTTAACAAGTGGTTCAACCTTTCTTTTTTCTGCCGATCGACAGTACCTGGAATGCTTCCCAAGCCTTGGGTCTGGTTTTTTGCAGCAGCTAGGGCATCCATTGCAGTCAATACCTGACCTGGAGTGACGCGTCGCTTTTGTAGAGAATCTGTTTTTTTCGACATTTCGTGAGCTTTTTTCTGAGTAAATGACCATTTTTCAGGATTAGTATCCCCATAGACCCAATAAGACATAAACTTAGCGCTATATTTTGTAAATAAAGCACCGGCTGTTCCACCGGCTACCGTCCCGATGATTGTTCCCACCACGGATCCGGCGAGTGTTCCTATCCCAGGAAGAAGAACAGAACCAATAGCGGCGCCCAGTATTGCACCTTGCGTCGCACCTGCGTAGCCGCCGCCTGCAATCCCCGCAAGGCGATAAGCACTTCGTGCCAGCTTGGAGTGACGAAGGAATATATTGCGACCCGCATTGTATATTTTTTTAAGAGGATAAAGTGTAGTGGCCAGAGCGGATGGCAAAAGGGCAATATATGGAGAAAAAGCGCTCAGATAAATGAGACCTACCACGCCAGTCATGGGAAGAATAGCGCCCTGATTGCGGAAGAATTTGCCCCAAAAACTACGTTTTTTGGGTGGAGGTAGCTGAGGTGGTGCTGGCATCGTCAGATTCCTATTTAGATAAAAATTTGATCAATTATAGTGTTTTGTCAAAATAAAATCCATTTAAAAAATCATAGCCTCACAGTCGCGGCTCTGTTCATCTGTTAGCGGGGGATTGCCACAAGGCGTTATTATTTTCTCGAGAGTTGAAGGTTGTAGCATATCGGTCATTGTGTTCAAAAAGACCTTGTCTGTATAGAGCGGTTAATTCTGCATCATCATTAGGATCGCTCATTTCTATCGCAGGCTTACTACCTGTGTGACCTCGTTCTGCTGTGCGTTTTAAGATACGGGCGTATTCTTCGGACGAGGGGTCTAGCTTTGTAGGAGTCTCATTACGGGTACCGAGGACTGGAAAATCGAAAGACTTTTGCTCTGGAAGAGTAAAGTTTTCCCTTTTACCATCGACACTGAAGTAATAAACGATGCTTTTATACGATGTGTAAAGACGCAAGGTCTGATGAGTTGAGGTCATTTCATCCGGTGGACGAAGAGAGTGGCCATCCAACCAAACAGAACAGCCTGAGAAATCCGGATTTTTTTCTTCCTTTGTTTCTCTGACTGTAAATTTTCCCTCTTTAAGATTTGTTAACAGGCGACGCCATTTTTCCGTGTTTTCAAAAATGCTCGCTTTTTTTTCTCTAGCCATAACAGCATCCATGGCTTTTAATACCCACGATACATGAGCAGATAAATTGGGTTTTTGGGAGATTGTTGCAGTTTGGTTTGGAGTCAATCGCAATTTTTCAAGAGTCGCAGTGTCTCGGCAGGTAATGGTAGAGATCAACCCAGCAGTATATTTCGTAAATAAAGCGCCGACAGCTCCACCGAGCACAGCGCCGACCACCCATCCAATCAGCGATCCTGCGACGGTTCCCACAACGGGGAACACAACAGAGCCAAAAGTTGCGCCGATTGCCGCACCTTGCATGGCGCCGACATAACTGCCTGCTGCTACTCCTGTCAAACAATAAAGTTTTCTCAGCATTTCTCAAGTTTTCCGATTCTACCGCTTTTTAAAACTCTCAAACCAATTGTCAACAGACCCTAGGAGTACGAGTAAAAGATGTCCAGCTTGTGAGATTTCTGTCCTCTTGACCCCAGGTGGCTGCCCGTGTGGCGCGCCCCTTCGCGTCAAAAAATCCTGATTTCCATAAACTTACTAACTGTGCGTCATCTTCAGCATTGTCCATTTCGATGGGAGGCTTGCTGCCTGTACCTCCTTGTCGTGATGTTCTTTCTAAAAGATAAGTTCGCGCCTTTTGTATATCGCTCCCCTCTGCAGCATCCGCAGCCAGTGGATATACGTTACCCATCATCGGATTTTCTCCCGTGTCTTCTTTCTTTTTCTGGGTAAAGGTCCGTTTTATCCATTGAAGCTCATCACCCAGGTCGTTTCTCATGTAGATCGGAGTTCCATTATCTTTGAGAACATGCTGGGTGTATTGGTAGTCGACGTAATAGAAAGAGTAACCGTTTTCATAAAGATATAAGGATTTGTTGTCTGATTGATATGTGGTCTGAAAGTAATTCGTATCAGGGTCGCGTATTACTAAATAGACTTTGCACTCCGGGAAACCATCTTTCGCTTCTCCTCTGGCTGTAAATTGGCCGTCTTTGATCTCTTTTAACAAGTGATTCAAGCTTTCTTTTTCTTGATGGTCGGGAGTCCATGGAGTACTTCCAAAAAAACCTTGGCTTTCTTTTTTTGCGGCAGCTACGGCATCCATTGTTTGCAACACAACAGCCGGAGAAACTCTTTTCCCCTGAGCATTTTGTTTTTCCGATATTTTTTTAGCCTGGTTCTGAGTGAGGCTCCATTTATCAGGATTCGTATCTCCATAGACCAGCTTGGAAATCCGTTTGGCGGTATATTTTGTCAATAAAGCACCGCCCGTCCCAGCGAGCACCGCACCGATAATCCCTCCAATCACGGATCCCGCAAGAGTTCCTGCACCAGGAATGGGAATCAAAACAGAGCCAAAAGCAGCACCGATTGTTGAGCCGTATATCCCGCCTGCGTAGGCGCCTCCTCCAATTCCAAGGAGACGATAAATACTACGCACCTTTTTCGTGTGGCGAGATAATAAGTTACGACCCGCATTCCATATTTTTTTGAGAGGGTAAAGTGCGACAATTGCCGTGGGTGCAAGCCAGACATTCAGAACAATCAGAAACATCCCGCCAGCAATGAAAGGAAGGGCGCCCATATTGCGGAAGAATTTTTCCCAAAAGCTACGTTTTGGAGGTGATCCTGGAGCTGGCATGCGATTTTCCTAAGATAAAAATTCGATCAATTGTAGTGTTTTGTCAAAATAAAATCCATCTAGTTAGTCGCTGGCGCGAAATTAAAAATTGTTTTTTTGTAGGGTGGATTAGCCCCGCACTTGTTGCGGGGCTAATCCACCCTACATTTTAATTTCGCGCCAGCGACTACTTATGAGCCAAGGCATGTCGTACTTTTTGATTTCGTTCTGAGGAATTTGCATTTGTAGCACGATTTCTATTGTTGTTAAAAAGCCCCTGTTTGTATAACGCTATTAATTCTTTATCAGCGCTGTCATCTTGCATTTTCATCTGAGGTTTGAGAGGGATGCTGCCTGTGTAACCTTTCTGTGCTGTAAGTTTTAAGATAGTCACATGCGCTTCGTTTTGTGGGTCGAGCCTTGGACAGTCAACCAACTTAGTGTTTGCGTCAGGGAAATCCATCTCCTCGAGGCCTAGTTCTTGTTTATTGTTTGCGAGCGGAATTTCAGTTTTTTTACCATTGACATTGAAATAAAAAAAAATCTTTCCATTGCT
>Ga0207003_1043_pt1 | contig 20158 bp, 24 predicted proteins | sample Alteio_BWMinCont_89_FD_153474 | JGI IMG/M metagenome (GOLD analysis project Ga0207003, IMG submission 153474) | Enriched cells from forest soil in Barre Woods Harvard Forest LTER site, Petersham, Massachusetts, United States -... | ecosystem: Environmental > Terrestrial > Soil > Temperate forest >...
AAAAAAGACAAGAAGAAAGATCAGGAAGACGGATGAGTGGACCAAGTGGAAGATGACCATAACGCGAATGCTGAAAACTGAGCTGCGACCGTTAGGCTGAAGATCAACACGATTTTCTCTAATTTTGTTACAAAAAAGCTTAGCACGCCTTCCTCCGCAGCTTCCCTATGCACACATCTTTGGTAACCGTTCATCAATCTTCATCTGTGCGTCATCCCGCGACGCTTTTTAAGCGGGACCCAGCGACTTTCTTGAATTTTATTCGAAAAATAACTCAAAAAAGTCGCTGGGTCCCGCTTAAAAAGCGTCGCGGGATGACGCACGAATTAAAGTCAATTTAAAAACCACGATCTGTGCATACCCTCTAGCCTCCGTAGGAGGAAGGCGTGCCAACCTTCATTTTGTTTTATGCGAGATAATTTTTGGATACAACAAAATAAATAAATACGACAACATCGTCGTCGTCAAATACGATGACAATTGAAACACATCATCATCCGCATTCACCAAGTTTTGTCCGTACGACATACTCGCAATCGACAGCGCGCCAAAAAATAATCCCAGTTTAAAAAAATCTTTATTCCTGTTATGAAAAAATTCCACGCGAATAATCGCAATCGTTAAAAAAACGCCAGCCAATACTTCCAGCAACGTGAGCATGAAAAAAAGCGGCTCAGCAAAGTTATCCAAAAAACTTCCCTTAAAATGCATTTGTAACCAGGGAATCCAACCATCCGGCGCCACCCACGCTTTTTTCGTCACAATTTGACGGACTTTGTGATACCCGCTCACCGACCACAAGCTCCAATTCACCAATAATATGGGCAGAAACATGAGTTCATCCACAATGTACATATGCAGTCGTTTGAACATCGAATTAATCTCCTATTTTAATTAATTTTTTTTTCGCCGAAGCATGCCGCTCACGCAATTCAATATCGATATATTGATCGGTAATCGCTCCCGAACTGTGTCCCGCATCATCTCTCACGTGTTCGCGAGGGCGTATTTTAACATCTTCTGAAATACCCGTGTGACGCAACCAATGCACAGTCGCAGCCATGAGCATGTCTGCATCCGTCATCAATCCATCTTCTTTTAAACGATCTACCGCGCGATCAAAACACTCTTGCACAATTTTGCGAATATGCCGAGTGCCTTTGATGGGACCTTTTCCGAGTGCTTTGGATATCAGCGGAATAGATTCACCGCGTGAGGGCAGAGCAGTCAATCCCAAGTGAGTGCGATAACGTTTCAATGCGTCGAGCATCGCGTTACTGACACAGATGTCGCGTTCTTTATTCCCTTTGCCGACAGTTTTAAACCACCAATTATTATCTGTATCGACATAAAAATGTCCCATCTGCGGAACCCATCGTTCACTCGCCGCCAATTCTGAAATGCGTAAATACATTGCAAATAAGGCATTCATCATAAACAAGGTGCGTTCGTGTACCGCAGAATTTTCAGCAGCCATTTGTTCGGCGGTTTCAATCAAATACATCCATTGTAATTCCGATAAACGACGTACGATTTTTTTTCCTTGACGCTTACGCAAAAATTTACTTTTTTGTCGAATTTGTGCGATGGGATTTCCAAATACATATTCTTCTTGTTCCAAATAATTAAAAAAACTGCTTAAAATCGCGAAAATGGCTTGCAATGCACTTTGCGAAAGCGTGTAGTTTTTTTCATTCGGTTGTTGACCATCGCGATGTGCTTTTTTACTCACCGTTGCAAGAAAAGGTCGCCACACAGAGTTGGGCACACGTTGTCCTTCGCGATCAATAAAACGGGGAATTTGTTTGAGACCAATCCAATCAGTGGGCGGCGCTTGGCAAAATTCGAGAAAATGTTCGATATCACTTCGACGCAATTCTCTGAGCGATTTGATTTGAATGAACCAGGCCCAATGTAAAAGTCGCTCGATTTCACGGCGATAGGATTTAAAGGTCTCGGCACTTCCGCGATACGCTTTGAGGAATTGACAAGAGTGTTTGTAATCGGCCATGACATGGGAGGTCGTGATGTTTTCAGAGAGAGAAGATTGTATACGAGACGTCTGTATTTCCAGCATTGAATCCAAATGTTCAAGTGAATCAAATAAGGGAATGGGAATATACTTGCTCATTATTATCACCTTGATGCTTTGTCATGCCAGCATGTTTTTAGCTGGCATCCAGCGACTTAAGACACTGGATGCCAGCTAAAAACATGCTGGCATGACAGGGTTTATTCACGCAATACGGCTGTTCTTTGGTAGTATATGGTCGTTCAATTTAAGTAGGGTAATCGAATGAAATCATTTTGGATAGTTTTTCTAGTGTCCGTATTTTTTATTGCACCACCACTTTTTGCATTTGCTCCCACTTCGACAGGCAAGGAATTATTGGAATATTGCAAAATTGCGATGGATGTTTCTGATAAGCAATATTGGAAACCACAAACAGAACCCGAATATATTTTAGGAGCCAAGACGGGTATTTGCGAAGGATATTTGATGAGTGCGACTGAGCGGCGCTTGCAATCGCGGGTTCAGTTGTTTTGTTTACCGCCGGATTACAATTTGTTAGTTGGGGCGAGTGCGGTAGTGCAATATTTGAAAGCGCATCCAGAGCAGGAAAATTTATCTGCATCTTTCCTCGTGACCCGATCACTGGAAACGTATTTTCCCTGTATTCGGAGAGGATAATGCAAAAAAAAGCAGTGATATTATTTTCGGGTGGTTTGGATTCGACAACGTGTTTGGCGATTGCAGAATCGGAAGGTTACGAGTGTTACGCATTGAGTTTTGAGTACGGACAAAAACACAAAAGTGAATTGGATGCAGCAAAACAAATCGCACAATTTATGAAAGTGAAGAAACACGCGATTGTGTCGCTGGGTTTGGGTTCGTTGAGTGGTTCTGCTTTGACGGATGAGAAGATGGATGTCATGGATTATGCAGGGACAGGTGATATTCCGACGACGTATGTGCCGGCGCGCAATACGGTTTTTTTGTCAGTTGCGTTGGGTTGGGCAGAAGTTATTGGCGCATTCGATATTTTTATTGGTGCAAATGATGTGGATTATTCGGGATATCCGGATTGTCGACCGGAGTATCTTCACGCGTTTGAATCAGTCGCGAATTTGGCGACGAAAGCAGGGATTGAAGGGACGCGATATGTGATACATGCGCCGTTGTTGCGTTTGACCAAGCGCGAAATTATTCAGCGAGGAATGAAATTAGGTGTGGATTATGCAGCGACTTTGTCGTGTTATCGTGCGGATTCGGAAGGACGGGCGTGTGGGAAGTGCGATAGTTGTACGTATCGCCGGAAGGGATTTATCGAAGCGGGAGTTGCGGATCCGACGCGGTATTTATAATCTTGCTACTCAATCTTCCGCACAAAACAAAAAAAGCCTAGCACGCCTTCCTCCGCAGGGGGAAGGTGGCCGAAGGCCGGATGGGGGGATCAAAAATGCTTTTTGAAAACGCGAGAAAATAAACGAATTACCCCCCCATCCGACGCTTCGCGTCACCTTCCCCCTGCGGAGGAAGGCGTGCTAAGCATTTTTTGTAACGAAAGTAGGAAAAATCGTGTTAGTCCAACATCCCATATTGCTTCAATTTCTTTCGCAACGTCCCACGAGAAATCCCCAATATCTGCGCCATTCTCACCTGGTTGTAATGCGTATAATTGATTAACACTTCAAGCAAAGGACGTTCGATTTCTTCCAACAAAATCGAATAAAAATCCACGGGCTTTTCGCTACCAATATTGGTGAAATAATTTTTTAATGTATCTTTGACTGCTTGTCTCAACGTGATGCTATCTAAATTTTCGGCCATTACAATCTTTTCCATGACAAACTCCATTTGCTTACTTTATCCATTTATTTGCTTTTTCTAACTGGCGTCAATAGATGTCCAACAGACGTCACTTCTTTTTTCTCAACGTACTCTACATCTCAACCAATTCTGTTGAGGAGGAAGGAGTGAATTGTGTTTCTTCCGCCATCGTTTCTTCCATTTGACGAGATTGTTGAGTCAATTTAATTTGTTTCGGTTTTGTTGAGGTTGTTTTCTTTTTAAGAGTATTTTTTTGTGGTTTTGTTTTTGTTAACACTTGCAGCGTTAGCTGTTTTTCGAGTTTTCCTAGCTCTCTATTGAGGGCGGTGTATTTGTTTTGTTTAACGAGCAGCGTATCGCGGTTTTTTGTAATCTGGTTCAATTGAGCAGTGAGTTGTTTCATCGTCTTTGCAGCTTGCTCTCTCGATTTTCTCGTTGAGACTAATCGTTTCTTAGGCGCATTTGTTTTCATTAAAGTTTCTAATTTCTTTTGAGCAGCATTTTCCAAAGCTTCCGTTTTTTTCAATTGAGCTTTCAGTTTCAATTCTTGCTGCTTTTGAGTCATTAATTCTTGACGATACAGTCTGGCAAGTTTGCCAGGGATCTGACGAAATTCTTTTTCTATTTTGTCCGCTAACATCAAAAGCTGTGTCGAGGTTTGACCTCTTGCTGCGGGTTTTTTTCCCTTCGTACGTCGAGCGGTTTCCTTTTGTCGCATGGGGATAATCCTTATTGAAAAATTGGAGATTGTAAAATTTAACATTCTTTCCCGTAATAAGTCCACTGTTGATGTATCGTATTATTCACGATATCCTAACATCCCATCTCCACTCCCTTGAGGTCGTTGCATGAGTAATTTGAGTTTAAAAGAGCAGCTGGAAGCATTGTCGCTGGGAAGCTCTTCTCCGGGCGCGCGGCCGGATAAAAAAAATGGAAAGGTGAATCGTCCTGTGCAAAACCGGGAAGGGAAAGCAAAACAGAAACCGGCCTGGTTAGAACAGGCGCGGTATGGCGTGGAATTATTGAAAGCGTATTTCCCCGATTGTTTTAAAGAGCTGAAAGACATTCGTCCGTTAAAAATCGGCATCAAACAAGATTTGGTGAAAAAATTAAGTAGTCGGGAAGATATTGTGATTGGTGATAAAGCCTGCATGGTGAATAGCCTTGCTTACTATGTGAATTCGGCGGCTTACCATAAACGGATAGTAGAAGGTGCGATGCGTATCGACCTGGAAGGGCAGGATGCGGGCCGTGTGACGGCTGAAGAAGCGAAGTATTCTGTGGAGTGTTGTAAAGCTAAATCGACTGCGGCTTCCCCTGCTTAAATGTAGGGTGGATTAGACGCGTTTTTTGCGTCGTAATCCACCGTTTTCTTCGATTGGTGGATTACGACGCAAAAAACGCGTCTAATCCACCCTACGTATTCCCTAGGAGACCCGCCAATGGAATTGACCAGACGTTTCACCCCTCTTAGTTTATTCATGCTCAGCATCAATGGGATGATTGGTTCCGCGTGGTTATTCGCGCCTTTGTATGCAGCCAAAATTGCAGGATCAGGCGCCATCATCGCTTGGTTGATCGGCGGTTTTGCGACAGCCATTATTGCACTGACTTTTGCAGAGTTGTCAGTTCTCTTTCCAGTGGCGGGCGGAACCGCACAAATTCCGCAATTAAGTCATGGGCTGTTTACGAGTTTTATTTTAAGTTGGATTGCCTGGTTATCTGCTTTAACGATGGCCCCCATCGAAGTGCAAGCCGTATTGCAATACGCGTCGACTTATTTCACTTCTCTCACACACCAGGTCGACGGCACGCCCATCTTAACGGGAATCGGATTGATTTGGGCAACTGTCTTGATGCTGGCTTTTTGTATCATCAACATTGCTAGCTTTAGAGGATTAGTTCGTTTTAATTTCATTTTATTTGTTTTTAAAGTTGCGGTGATTATTTTAACGATCTTCACTCTCATCAAAGTGAATTTTCATCCGGGCAATTTTGCTCATCCGATGGGAAATGTTGAAACAACCGGATGGCAAGCGATTTTAACGGCCGTGGCAACAGGCGGTATTGCATTTGCATTCACGGGATTTAAACACGGTGTTGAATTGGCGGGCGAAGCTAAAAAATTGGCGGTAGCTATTCCATTGGCGATTGTCGGTTCAGTGCTGTGTTGTTTGCTTTTGTATTTAGGATTACAAATTGCATTTATTGGCGCGCTCGAGCCAAGTGCATTGGCGAATGGCTGGCACAAGATTAGTTTTGTCGGTGATGTGGGACCGTTTGCGGGTTTGGCAGCAGGATTAGGTGTAATTTGGTTGTTGAAATTACTTTACATCGACGCGGCTGTTTCGCCATCCGGTGCAGGATTAATTTATGTTACATCGACCGCACGTATTTTATATGCCATGAGTCAAATTGGTTATGTTCCGCGATTTTTGTCGCGCCTCAATAACCAATCTTTTCCAGTCGCTGCGATTTTTTTAAATTTTGTGATTGGCATGTTGTTATTTTTACCGTTTCCAGGCTGGCAAGCGATGGTGAGTTTTTTAGTGTCTGGCATGGTGATTTCGTATGCCATGGGACCGATCGCCTTGCTTTGTTTGCGACTTGAATTGCCGAATGAAAAACGCCAATTCCGTTTGCCATTGGCGGGTCCAATCTGTCTGCTCGCATTTTATTTTTGTAATTTAATTACGTATTGGACGGGTTGGGACACGATTTACAAATTAGGGATTGCGATTTTAATTGGATTTGTCTTTTTTGGTTTTGCGTATTTGAGAGGAAGTGTTGATCGTAGTGCCGTTCGTTTTAAATCGATTTTATGGGTTGCACCGTATTTGGGTGGACTCACTTTGATTTCTTATCTCGGCGCATTCGGTGGCGGTAAGCAAATTATTCCATTTGGTTGGGATTTTTTAATTATTGCGATATTCAGTGCAGTGATTTTGTATCTTGCAATCTGTACGCGTGCGACTAAAACGTCAGCGCATTTTGCAGGGATGTTGCTGACAGCTAAAGTTTGATTTGAAAAACAGAGCCGCGACCGTCACAATTGATCACTTATGATGACGGCGACACCTTTACCCACAAATTCCTGATTTAACCATCGAGCATCTGGGATGAACATTCTCACGCAACCATGACTTGCGTTATAACCTGGCACTTCATACGAACCGTGTAATGCAAATCCGCCATGAAAAAACATGCAATAAGGCATCGGTGCGCCGCCTCGCCCAACAGGGAATTTTGTGGAGACACAACCCGAGCCTTCTTTTTCATAAATCGCAAATTTTCCGAGGACCGTATGACAACCGCGACCCATATCAGGACACCAACCTCGTCCGCCTGAAACAGGTCCCCATGCTTGCAAAATACCTTGTGCATTGTAGGCTCCCCACGCCAATACATGCGGGTGGATTGATACGTAAATCATTTTTTCGCCGGGCGGTGAAATCGTTTTGGGAAGAGGGGCATAATCCATGGAATTCGCTGTGCTTAAATTTTTAGGAATGGCCAGCTTCATTCCTCGATACAAAGAAGTATTGATGCGATTCAGTCGCATCACTAAATCTCTTTGGTCCGGATTGGGAAACAATGTTTTCCAATTCTCGTTGCGTTTGACGGTATAGCAATTAAAATTCGATTTGTCTTGGCACAGCATAGTGGTGACGGTTGATGCTATTGCAGTCTGACAAATCAATAAAAATAACACTAAAAACGCACTGCGGATTACAGCGATCATATTGCCCTCCAAATTCAGTGGTCCTGGAGTGCAATCCTTGCCGTTGCTATTTACACATGATGTATTTTGCAACTATCCTCTTATCCAGTATAAGTCCGATAGTGGGTTTTGGTGTAAAAATGAACAGTGCATATGTACATTAAATGAACATTTAAGATATTAAAAGCTAAGTTATGCACATATTTTAGGAAGGGAAGCATGCCGTTTATTTCAGATGTAGGGTTCGAAGAAGTCTCAGGACGCGATGGAAATCTGGGGTTAATTACATTAACACGGCCCCAGGCGCTCAATGCGCTCAGTCAAAAAATGCTTGCTGCCATCAATCAACAATTAACGGAATGGGAAAAGGCCAATCATATTAAAGCAGTGGTCGTGCGGGCAGCAGAGGGCCGTGCATTTTGTGCGGGCGGTGATATTCGTTCTTTGTATGATCGAAAGTTAGCGGGCGATCATCCGGCACTGACCGATTTTTTTCGTGAAGAATACGGATTGACTCGTCGCATTTATCATTACTCAAAACCGTATATTGCTTTAATGGATGGAATTACCATGGGCGGTGGTGTGGGACTTTCAGTTCATGCATCTCATCGGATTGGAACAGATCGATTACTTTTTGCAATGCCGGAAACGGGAATTGGATTTTATCCGGATGTCGGAGCAACGTATCTTTTTTCGCGATTGCCAGAAAAAATGGGATATTACCTCGGATTAACGGGTACTCGCCTGACGGTTGCGGATTGTGCTGCGATGGATTTGGTGGATTATTTTATGAAAGCAGAACGATTCCCTGAACTTATTTACGCATTGGCGGATACGTCATTCGATAATGAAGGAGAAGCGGCTGTGGCACAGGTGATCGAATCATTTGTTCTTCCCGTTCCACATTCGGATTTGTTACAGCATCGTGAAGCGATTGAAGAATGTTTTAGTGAAAAAACAGTTGAGAAGATAATCGCTGCGTTCGGAAAACGCACGGATCCCTGGTGCAAAGAAACGGCGGCTATTCTCAAAACAAAATCTCCCATGAGTTTGAAAGTCACGTTGCGGGCATTGCAGGAAGCAGAGCATTTGGATTTTGATGAAGCGATGGATGCAGAGTTTCGTTTGACGAGTTGTTTTTTAGAGGGACATGATTTTTTTGAAGGGATTCGCGCGGTGTTGGTTGATAAAGATAACACGCCGCATTGGAAACCTAGCAAGTTGAGAGAAGTCACAGCGGTGCAGGTCAAAAAATATTTTGTGAAATAATATAAAAAAACTAGGGTCTGTTGACAATTGGTTTGATGGTTTTAAAAAGCGGGGAATCGAGATAAAATTTTCGGAAATTCGAGGCGAATAGCACCGCTATTTAACGAGAATTTGCGGAAATTTTAGCCGATTCTACCGCTTTTTAAAACCATCAAACCAATTGTCAACAGACCTTAATTTCTCTGACTTTGTTATAAAACAAAAAACGCTTAGTACGCCTTCCTCCGCAGGGGGAAGGTGGCCGAAGGCCGGATGGGGGAAATCAAAAAGGCTTTTTGAAAACATGAGCATCCATATTACCGATCAAATAATTAAATACCAATGCAGAAGCCAATAAATTGCGATCGACAGCAGGGTGTATTGTATTTTTTAAAAGGTTTTTCGCGAATAGGCATTCCTACCGTCCTGATCGGGACGGAATTAACAGTATTCTTGACAATATATTTAAACTAGTCTATTTTTAATTAAACTATATTTATTTAGGGTATCAATATGACAACTTTAGGTGCTTTTCAAGTAAAAACCCATCTCTCTCAATTATTGAAGGCGGTTGAACAAAAAGGTGAAACGATTGTCATTACTCGACATGGGCGCACAATCGCGTTGTTAGTACCTGCACTGATCGAAGATCCTGTTGTTTCAGCAATCGACTCCATTCGAAAAAACCGTAAAGGTGTTACCTTGGGAAAATCTTTGTCTTTGAAGTTATTAATACAGGAAGGTCGTCGATGAAATTTGTTTTAGATTGTTCAGTAACGATGGCATGGTGTTTTGAAGATGAGGTAAATGAATATACCGAGAAAGTATTAGATTTTCTTCAAAAGAAAAACGAAGCGCGTGTTCCACCCATTTGGAAATTAGAGGTCATTAATGTCCTTTTGCTTGCACAAAAAAAGAAAAAAATCGATGGATTAATTGCAACGAATTTTAAAAATGCCTTATTAAATTTACCTATTCATATCGATCATACTGCCACGGATAGAGCATTCGAAACGGTTTTTGAAATAGGAAAGGAATGTGACCTTACTTCTTATGATGCATCTTATCTTGAATTGGCTTTTAGAGAAAAAATTCCCATTGCCACGCAAGATAACGCTTTAATTAAAGCAGCCCGTAAAATTCACGTGGATTGTATTAAGTTTTGATATGACAGAACAAAGAAATCATGAATGGTCATGCATGGCTATTTATATTTCCTTGTAATCACACTGAAAGTTGTTTTTCATTCATGTTCATTACTCTTAGTTTCAAATTTTATTCCGAGCATTTGTGCGACAAACAGGGCTTTTCCAATTTGACAGCTTGGCTTTCCTTTTTCCAATTCACGTATAAATCTTTCGCCTATACCGGATGCAGCAGCCAAATCGGCTTGTGTTAACTTTGCTTTTTTTCTCGTATCTCGTATGAGCTTGCCAAGCTCTAGCGCCGTCGTGATGCTCATAAACCGTCCTGATCGGGATGGGATTAACGGCTTTATCTCCATCTTGAGCGGCGCTCACTTAAGGATTTGTTAATTAATGAAGACTAACTAAGCCGTCTATACAATAGCTACGATAAGCAAAGAGGGGGGGCAAAGCGTAGCGTGCCCACCCTACATTTATCCATCCTACTTCAAACCCATCAGGATAGAACCCACAATTGCTTGAGCAGAAGAAGAAATTTTTTCTGCAAATGTTTTTTTGATGTAATAACAAATTTCATAAAGTTCCGCGTCGCGACTTTGCGTCAATAAATAATCATCACTCGTTCGCAACTCATCTACCAATTTTAATTCCAACGCTTGTGATCCACACCAATGTTCGCCGGTGGCGACTTGTTGAATATCAATTTGCGGACGATGTTCTTTGATTAATTTTTTAAACAGCTGATGGATTTCCTCAATTTCTTCATGCATTTTTTCGCGGCCTTTTTCGGTATTTTCACCAAATAAAGTCAATGTTCGTTTATATTGCCCGGCAGTGATTTGTTCAAAATCAATATGCTTATTTTTTAGTAACCGATGAAAATTCGGCAATTGCACAATAACACCAATCGATCCAATGAGAGCGAATGGCGCAGCGAGAATTTTATTGGCGACACACGCCATCATGTATCCACCGCTTGCAGCGATTTTATCAACGATCACAGTGAGCGGAATGTGTTGCTCGCGAATACGCATTAATTGCGACGCAGCGAGACCATACGCATGAACCATTCCACCACCACTTTCTACTTTAACGACGACTTCATCATGCGGTGTTGCAATGCTGAGTAGGGCCGTGATTTCTTCTCTCAAGGCAGTGACGGCAGATCCTTTGATATCCCCATCAAAATTTAAAATAAAAATATTTTTTTTCCATTTATCGTTATCCGTTTTTTCTTTGACCTTATCCAATTTTCTTTGTTCTTTTTTAAATTTTTTCCATTGCGATTTCGATAAAATTTCCGCAGACAGGGCTTCTTTTGTATCGCGGTATTTTTGACTCAGGTTTTTAATCGTCAAGCGACCGCGTAATTTTTCTTTACCGCGACTGAGCAGGCTGATGATGCTGATCAGTACAATAAAAAAAATCACCAATAAAATAAGGGATTTTGCAGAGAAAAGTAATAATTGGGCTAACGCATCCATAAAAAGTCCTATTTAGTTTTAATCAAAAGCATATATTGAGCTTGTGGGCGGAACGATTTACTCAGTTGTACAGTTACTTCTTTAATCTCATATTCCCTAGGAATTTCAGTGAACAATAAAGAGGGCGTCAAGGCAACTGCATTTTGTTTACGTTTAAATAACCAACTGTAAGTGCGAGGGACGATTTCCACACTGCCGACCCACAGAGGATAATGGGAATCACTGATTAGAACTCGAGAATCCCAGAGTCTTAAAACCAGTAATTTTTTATCGCCATTCGCACGTTTAATTAACGTGAGCACAGGATCTTTGTCCAGATAAATAGGCAACACGAGCGGCAAATGTTCAGTACTGTTGACGTCACTGATTCGATGCAACACATTCACCCAATCATTTTTCGGCGGAATTTCCCAGCCATTCGCCAATAACGTTTGTTGAATGCCAGCAAGATCGCCCAACCATTGTAAACTGAGTATTTGAGTCGAAGCACCAAATCGATTGGTGCGATAAAACGGTAAATGTTTTCCTTGTTGATACCACCAGGCATCTGATGTCACTGTGTAAGTGGGCCAATCCAGCAGCGTATAATTTTGTTTTAATTGATTGAAGTTACGATAAGTCACGATGCTGTAGTTGATGCTCAAAATAATCAATATGGCGAGAAAAACGCTGCTGGCTTTAAGATTTTTATCTTTGCCGCGATTGTAAGAAATGATAATCAACAATAAGACAGCCAACCCGAGTAACCATCCTCCCAGTACATCCGTAAACCAATGCGCTCCGAGGTAAAGACGCGGCACGCTGACAATCAAAATAAAAATAGCGATCAAATAATAAAACACGCGACGGTGTTTTATCTTACCCAACTGCAAAAGTAGGCACGTGAGACCCAAATAAAAAGCGGTTGTCAGCGTGGCATGTCCGCTCGGAAAAGAATACTCTTCTGCATTGTGCACGACTCCCCACGGGCGCGGTGAATGCGCCAGTATTTTTAATACTTCAATGCTGCCAGCAGTAATGAATGCAAGCGCAAGCACGTGCCATGCCGTGTACCAGTGTTTTTTAAATCCAAGCCAAGCGAATAACATGACAGCAGTGGGCAGTAATATTTTCTTTTCTCCCAGGAACGTAATAAATAACATCACATTATCTAAATGAGGCGTTCGGATGCTGCGGAAAAAATGAAATACCACATCGTTAATCGCAATGTTGGGCGATCCTTTAAAAACAACATACAAAAATAAACACGAGAGAACGCAGCCCAATATCACAAAATAAGCGGCTAAAATAAGCTGGCCATATGTTTTTTGCGTGTTGTTATGTTTCAACAATCGAGTCACGCCGCTGAAATACGAAGAATAAGAAAGTCGATTCCATAATCGTGTGAGCATGTGATCCAATTGAGCACTGATTAGTTTTACTAACTTTTGAATGAACCATAATAAAAAGAAGATGAATAAGGTTGTCATGAGCAACATGGCAATGACATGGATTGCTACATCAGGCGGTAATTCGAGAGAAGCTGCGCCGAGCAAAATACCCGGAAGCATATACGCGGGTGCCCAACCGATGGCAGATAAAATATTAGCGATGTAAAAACGCAAGGGCGGCATGCCTAACATGCCTGCAACGAGGGGAACGAGTGCGCGTACAGGCCCGACAAATCGACCGATCAATACGCTCATCGATCCGTGTCGTCGAAAAAAAACTTCTCCATTTTGTAACAAAGCAGGATATTTTCGGAAGGGCCACAAGAGAGGCAAGCGCTCATTGAAATGGCGCCCTAACCAATAACTGATTCCATCACCGACAATGGCGCCCAAAATAGCCCAGATAATAGTTTTCCAAAATGGAATGACGCCGGCGCCGGCTAACGTTCCGATGGCTGTCATCATGACAGTGCCTGGAATAATGGTACCGATAATGGCGACGGATTCTGCTGTGGAAATGCAAAAGGTGACGAGTCCTGCTAATTCAGGATGTGTGTTGATCCATTGTAATATTGGGCTTAATGGGTCTGACATAAATTAATTCATTTGCTTCCATTTTCGGACCTGTCATGCCAGCATGCTTTTAGCTGGCATCCAGCGACTTTTTTGCGGCACTGGATGCCAGCTAAAAGCATGCTGGCATGACAGAATCCTTATTTAAAAAACGTCTTTTCCCGCAGCTTGTCGATCTGCGTGATAAGACGATCGCACCAATGGCCCGCTGGCCACATTTTTAAATCCAATACTCTCTGCAAATTCTTTTAACGCCTGAAATTCTTGCGGCGTAAAATAACGAGCCACTGGAATATGAAATTTACTCGGTTGCAAATATTGTCCCAGCGTTAACATATCCACATCATGCGCTCGCAAATCCAATAAGGTTTGTCGTATTTCCTCATCCATTTCACCGAGCCCCAACATCAATCCCGATTTTGTAGGGATATGATTGAAGCGGTGTTTAAATTGTTTCAACAATTGCAACGAATGCAAATAATCGGAACCGGGTCGAGCTTGTTTATACAAACGCGGTACGGTTTCAATATTATGATTAAAAATATCGGGCAACTCATGAGCGGTTTCATCAAGAGCGATTTCCATTCTACCGCGATAGTCAGGCACTAATGTCTCAATGGTAATCGAGGGATTTTGCTGACGAATTTCTTTTAAACATGCGGTGAAATGACTCGCGCCTCCATCTCGTAAATCATCACGATCGACGGATGTAATGACCACATATCGCAATTCCATTTGCGCGATGGTTTTGGCTAAATTAATCGGTTCATTCGGATCGAGCGGATCAGGCCTGCCATGGGCCACATCACAAAAACTGCAACGACGCGTACACTTGTCGCCCATGATCATGAAAGTCGCTGTCCCATGACTGAAACATTCTGACAGATTGGGACAGGATGCTTCTTCGCAAACAGTCACCAATTTATTATCGCGTAGAATTTTTTTGAGATTGGCAACCGCGGGCGTTGTAGGAATTCGAATGCGAATCCAGTCTGGTTTTCGCAATGGCTCCAGTGTGGGTTCAATTTTGATTGGGATACGCGCCAATTTTTCAGCGCCCCGTTGTTTTTGGTTTTGCATTAGTCCGGCATCTCTGTTTTGATTAGCGAGTTATTATATCTCAAATTCTTTACTAAATAATCTACTAGCTGAATTTCGACTGTTTTCATCTCAACCGATTTTGCAAAATCCGCCATCTGAGCCATGTGCAGCTGTGTAAATCCGCAGGGATTAATGCGGGAAAAAGGCTCTAAATCCATTGCCACATTGAGCGCTAACCCATGGTACGAGCAGCCTTTGCGAATCCGCAATCCCACCGAGCAGATTTTTTGATTGTCGACATATACGCCCGGAGCATCATTTTTGGCAAAGGCTTCGATCTGATAATCGGCTAATAATCCGATAACGGATTTTTCCAAAATCGTGACCATTTCCCGTATGTTTATTTTTTTGCGTTTTAAATCGACGAGAGTGTATGCGACTAACTGTCCAGGACCGTGATAAGTCACCTGACCACCGCGATCGGTTTGAACACAGGGAATGTTTCCTGGATTGAGTAAGTGTTCGGCTTTTCCATTTTGTCCCTGTGTGAAAACAGGAGAGTGCTCTAGGAGCCAAATCTCATCGATTGTGTGTGCATCGCGTTGCTGGGAAAATTGTTGCATCGCTCGCCAGCACGTTTGGTAATCTTGCAAACCCAGATGACGCACAATCACTTGAGAAGCAATCATCACAAACTCATCAATACATGTGGACTTGAACTGAGATCGCGATAAATGTCATCCAATTGCGATTTACTTTGCGCATTTATTTTAATCGTCAATGCTAAATATTTTTTATCTTTGCTCAGTCTGCAGCGAATGGCATCTTCTCCCAAATCTTGAACGTGTTTTCGAATAATCGATAACACTTCTATTTCAAATTGATCAGATGCATTACCAAATATTTTGATCTCAAATTCACAGGGAAAAACGAGTAAGTCATCCATTGTTTGCTTTTTCACTGGAGTGAGAAAAGAGTTTATTGAAACTGAAATTTAAAGAATCCGACACACTGCGCCAGATCCCGCCTTTTTGACTGTTGCCCAGTGCAATGAGAGGTTCAGACGCAATGACTTGATTGTTTAAAGTGATTTTCAATGTGCCATACGGCTGGCCTTTCAATACGGGCGCTTTAATCGGGTCATTTAATTCCATGGTCGCTTGAATATTTTTATATTGACCGGTTGGAATCGTGACATACAGATCGTGTGCTAATCCGAGGGCCACTTGTTTTTGCTCACCTTTCCACACACGGGCTTGCGTGAGCGTGGTCGATGCGTTGTAAAGTTTGTGTGTTTCAAAAAAACGAAAACCGAAAGTCAGTAAACGAATCGAATCTTCTGTGCGCGCGGAATCACTGGGTTCGCCCATCACCACGCTAATCAAACGGGTGCCATCTTTGACAGCAGAACCTACTAAACAATATCCAGCTTCATCGGTGTGGCCTGTTTTCAAGCCATCCGCATATTGAAAGCGCCACAATAATCGGTTGCGATTGGGTTGGCGAATATTGTTATAAGAAAACCATTTTGCAGAATAGAGTTGGTAATCTTCTGGAAAATTTTTAATGATGGCTTGGGCGAGCAGGGCGAGATCCAGCGGTGTTGAATAATGATTGGGATTCGGTAAACCATTGCTATCGACAAAATGGCTGTTTTTCATGCCGATCAATTGGGCTTGAGCATTCATAAGACCCGCAAAGGTTTCTTCAGTGCCCGCGAGATATTCGGCCATCGCCACGCTCGCATCGTTGCCCGATGCAATGACAATGCCTTGCAATAAATTACGCACCGGCACTTCATCATTCACTTTCACAAACATGCGCGAACCGCCTGTTTTCCAGGCTTTTTCACTGATTCTCACTTTGTCATCCATATGGACATTGCCATTTTTGAGGGCATTTGAAATGACGTACATGGTCATCAATTTCGTTAAGCTGGCGGGTGCCATGCGTGCATTGGAATTTTTTTCTGCAAGGATTTTGCCGCTGTTGGCATCCATGATAATGTACCCCTGCGCGTTCAATGAAGGAACGGAAGGCGTGATGATGGGCTGAGGCTGAGTGGGCACGGGAATTACGGGATTGGCTATGGATGCACTGCTCACAAATACTAACATCAATAAAAATTTACGTAACATGGAAGTATGTCCCTAAAATAGGAAAATGGTAGGGTGGATTAGCCCCGCAACAAGTGCGGGGCTAATCCACCCTACATTGGTAGTAAAGTGTATCGCTATAACTCTTGCGCAGCCAGCATTTTTACTGTTTCAAGCGCTAATTGAATCGAATTTTTCACTGCTTGATCCGCTTCGCGAGATCCTTCGAAATTACCAATGATGCCGAGAATCGCACCCGCACGAACATGATAAGCATGTCCTTCGCCTTGCTGCATGAGTTGATGATTATAAAGTTGTGACTGAATAAACAAAGTGGCTGTTTCCATTTCAGACGCTAATACCCCTGACTCTGCGAGCAGATTGAGATAAATATTATTTTCAGGCGCGCGTGGGCCAGAGCCTAATTCGCGCGCGTACAGAGAACTTTTGCAATGGACGGTTCCTGTGTGAATGTGATCAGATAATTTCAAACGCTCGGCAGCTAACAAAATCGATGAAACATATTCGAGCGAAGCGACAGCAGGTACTTCGATAGGAGCGTAATGTCGTGACGTATCTTCATCTCGGACGGAAGCTTGCACGTTGACAATACTGCCCACTTTTACGAGTGTCGGTTGGAGTGTGCCTGCTGTACCAATGCGTAAAAAACGCTTCACGCCGAGATGATACAGTTCATGCACGATAATTTCTGTGCTGGGGCAACCCATTCCCGATGAAATCGCTGCGACATCTATTTTCATCCCATCGGATGTGAGCGTACCGCAATACAGATTGTGTCCGCGTGGATGTGTTTTGGTTTGTAAGTTATCGAAATGAGATGCGATTTCTTTTGCGCGACCATCGGAACCTGGCATGAAAACATAGCGACCAATCCCTTGATTTCCGGCAAAATCTTCATGGGCGGCATTAATGTGATAGGGTTTGAAAATAGTATTTTTATTCATAAATGTCTCTCGATGCGTTGTTTCTGTCGTATCCAATCACGGTCTTTTTCCGTCGCGCGTTTGTCATGCGCTTTTTTACCTTTTGCTAAACCGATTTGTATTTTGATGTGCTTCCCTTTCCAATACAGTGAAAGAGGCACGAGGGTATAGCCTTTGCGTTCGACATGGCCAATGAGTTTATCAATTTCGCGGCGATGTAAAAGCAGTTTGCGTGTACGTTGTGGGTCGGGATGAATATGCGTGGAAGCGGTTTGTAATGGAGTGATCAATCCACCCAATAAAAAAACTTCGCCCTGTCGGATAATGACATAGCCTTGATCGAGCTGTGTCTTGCCAGCACGCAGACTTTTAACTTCCCATCCTTCGAGCCGAATGCCTGCTTCGAGTCGTTCTTCGACAAAATAATCGTAATTGGCTTTGCGATTGACCGCGATGGTTTGATTTGAGTTTTGTTTCTGATTCATGGATCGGAGTATAATCCTTACCTGATCAAAATCAAGTTAGTTAAATGTAGGGTGGATTAGATGCGCTTTTTGCATCGTAATCCACTAAAATGGCTGCGAAAAGGTGGATTACGATGCAAAAAGCGCATCTAATCCACCCTACACAATGGATAAAGTATGACAACAATACAACGCAGTGCTTTAGTGAGTTTTACCACCCGTCAAATGTTTGAGTTAGTCAATAACATTGAAGACTATCCTCGGTTTTTGCCTTGGTGTCGCTCGAGTCAGGTTCTCAGTCAGACTGAGACGGAAATTGAAGCGTCTCTGGAAATTGCATGGTCTGGGATTCATAAAAGTTTTACGACGCGCAATCGGTTATACCCTTATGAAAGAATCGATATTTTATTGGTGCATGGGCCTTTTCGTCATTTGGAAGGGCATTGGAGTTTTGTGTCGTATGGGGAGCATGGATGCAAAGTGAATCTGGATTTAGAGTTTGAATTGGCGGGGCATGTGTTGGATCGGGTTTTTCAGCCGATTTTTCATCGGATTGCGAATTCGTTGGTGGATGCGTTTTGTAAGCGGGCAGCGGAAGTTTATAAGAAATAAACAGAGCCGCGACCGTCAGGGAGCGTCACAGGATTCGAGTTTTAATATTTATCTGGAACTGTGACGCTCCCTGACGGTCGCGGCTCTGTAATAATCGGTGGAAATTCATGACAGCAGTTAAAGAAATCCAAATAGAAGTGGTGTATGCCACGCCTGAAACTCAGCGGATTTTTACTGTATCTGTGAGTTCCGGCAGCACGATTGAAACTGCGATTGATCGCTCTGGGGTGCTGGAAGTGTTTCCTGAAATTGATTTGATGAAGCAGAAGGTGGGGATTTTCAGCAAGCAAAAAAAATTATCGGATAGTGTTGCGGATGGAGATCGGATTGAAATTTATCGGCCTTTGTTGATCGATCCGAAAGAAGCGCGGAGGAGGAGGGCAACCTGCGTTAAAAAACAAACATGACAAGAAAAAAACAGAGCCGCGACGGAAAGAGATTTGTCATTGCGAGCGAGAGCGAAGCAATCCAGGCTTTATTGCTCCAATATAAAAAATATACGGAAAGAGATTTGTCATTGCGAGCGAGAGCGAAGCAATTCAGGCTTTATTGCTCCAATATAAAAAATATACGGAAAGAGATTTGTCATTGCGAGCGAGAGCGAAGCAATCCAGGCTTTATTGCTCCAATATAAAAAATATACGGATAAATTTTAGATGTTTCCTTTCTCGGTAAAGAGACAATAAAGCCTGGATTGCTTCGCTCTCGCTCGCAATGACGATAACCCATTGTTTATCGGATACTATTCCTTCGCAATGACGATAACCTATTGTTTATCGGATACTATTGCTCAAAATCAGGTTGTAGAACCATATGAATGGCGAGGTCCATCTTTCATTTCTTGCCCTTCAGGCCCTGAGATCGGATCATACTCAGCACGGTTTCTCACGTGATTTCCAACGTTACGACAAGCTGTTTGAAGCCCCAAGAATGTAGCGCTTGTGCCCATTGCGAAAGCGCTACCCGCTCCTCCTGAAACACAGCCATTGAAAAAACCCAACCCAGCTGTTTTTAAAGCACTCGCACCATTGGTAGCCAGTTTTCTTAACGTCAATGTGTTTTGATTATTTGCTAATACGGAGGATTTTTCTTCACCCTCTTCGCCTTCAGCAATTGAAGGTAACTCCCCAGCGCCTCTCATCATGTCACAACACTCCTCATTTTATTTATGGTCACACAGTGTACAACTCTACTCATCCTAATTCAACGCACCACCCGTTTGATACTCCGTCACCCACCCGCAGCGATGTCATCCCCGCGAAGGCGGGGATCCATTAAGATAGCTTCCCGGCCTTCGCGGGAATGACAAAGCGCCGCTACTTATCCCAATTCAACGTCCCGCCTGTTTGTGCTCTGTCACCCACCCGCAGCGATGTCATCCCCGCGAAGGCGGGGATCCATTAAGATAGCTTCCCGCCTTCGCGGGAATGACAAAGCGCCGCTACTCATCCCAATTCAACGTCCCGCCTGTTTGTGCTCTGTCACCCACCCGCAGCGATGTCATCCCCGCGAAGGCGGGGATCCATTAAGATAGCTTCCCGCCTTCGCGGGAATGACAAAGCGCCGCT
>Ga0207003_1091_pt1 | contig 19971 bp, 15 predicted proteins | sample Alteio_BWMinCont_89_FD_153474 | JGI IMG/M metagenome (GOLD analysis project Ga0207003, IMG submission 153474) | Enriched cells from forest soil in Barre Woods Harvard Forest LTER site, Petersham, Massachusetts, United States -... | ecosystem: Environmental > Terrestrial > Soil > Temperate forest >...
GATGGATCGGCTTACTGGAGGTTACCTCGGAGCCCTTCCGGGACGCTGCCACTATCTGGAAAGACGAGAGCTTTCCCTGCCGCGTGAAGGTCAAGGTTGTAGCGAAGCTGACACCTGAGACCGGAGTTCCGGTCAAGGAGATGAAGCATCAGCTGTCGGTCTTCCAAACGGCTGGTGGTGCGTTGGCCTGGACCGGACACTTTCGAGGTTCACCGACGAAGTGGAAAACAGCCGATGGCGAAGCTGTGGTCAAAGCGGTTCTGCAAGGTGCGGGGTCTCCCGTTGTTCGACCGATTGATCCCGGTAAGTTGAAGTACCGTCCCAAAGCCCTCAAGGCGAAGATCGGCCTGGTTACGGTCCCCGAATCTGAAGCAGCCGAGCAATCAGAGCAGGAAGTGGTAAAGGAACCTGCGGCACACACCGAAATTCAGTGGCTGTTGCTTAAGCTCGGCTCCGATATGGGGTTCAGCGTTTGGGTAGCGCGGAACGACCGGAGCCGTTCGTTCAATGCGCATCGCTTCTCGGAGTTACCCGCGCTGAAGTCGAGCCTTCCTCTCCAGTTCGACGATGCGACGAATCGGACCATCGAACTGATAGACGTGCTGTGGCTGGACAGAAACGCAATCGTTGCTGCATTCGAGATCGAGAGCACAACATCAATCTACTCGGGCTTGTTGAGGATGGCTGACTTGGTTGCCATGCAGCCGAACCTGAACATTCCACTGTTCTTAGTCGCGCCTGAAGAGCGTCGGGAGAAGGTTTTTGCTGAGGTCAATCGGCCAACATTCTCTCGGCTCGACCCGCGGCTCGCAGAGATTTGCCGCTACATTTCGTTCGACGCACTGAGAGAACGATTAGGGCAGGTAAAGGACTTTGTTCGATACCTCAAGCCGGATTTTCTTGAGGAATTGTCGGAGGCTTGCGATCTGGAACAGGAGTAGATTCGGAGTGTTGCGCAGCGGCCGGGAGGAGGTCTATGAGCCAAGAGGACGATGGGCAAAAGAAGCCAAAGGATAATTGGGACAAGATCCAGGTGCTTGGCGCTCTCCTTACTCCTGTTTTGATCGCTAGTTTCGGGTTAAGGCTTGACACGTCGATCCGAGAGCGGGATCTACAGATTAAGGATTTCGAAGTAGCTGTCGGAATCCTGAAAGAAGACCCGGCGAAAAATCCTGGTTCTGAGCGCTTGCGAGGATGGGCCCTGGAAACTTTTGAGAAGTATTCCTCGGTGAAGCTTTCGGATCAGGATCGTCAAAGGATCGAGCTTTGGCGGCTGAACACTCCCACAGCGATTAATGTTGCGACAGAGCCTGTAGACCCAGAGAACGATTCAGTCCTCTACATTACATCGGTTCCACCTGGGGCGACCGTCTACATTGACGGTGTCCAGCAGGGGCTATCTACCGATGCGTTTTACTGGACGAAACCCGGGCAACATCACGTGAAATGGGAGAATAAAGGAAAGGCCATGGAGCATGACGTGATGGTTATGCGTTCGTCTGAAGTTGTGTGGATGTGGGTTGATTTCGTTAGGGGCCAGAACTGGGATGCCCTGGTGCGACCCGGTAATTCCCGCTAGTCTTTGAGCGGGGGCCCAAGCGCAAGGTCCCTCGACTCCGCTCGGGATGACAGATGCTAGACCTGTCCCATGCGGGGCCCTGAATTTTTTTCTGTCGCTTGCGGCACAACTGAAGTCGCTCCTCCCGCTGTGATCATCTTCAAACTTTAGACTTGGCTGTAGTAGGTCGTTTCAGCGAGGGACGCCCGTGTCGGAGGAACTGGACGAATTGATCGAGATGGCGAGAACGATACGGATGACGCCGGAGCAGGGGAATCCCATGTCTCGAAAGCGCGAGACCCTTCGACTCCGCTCAGGGCAGGCTATGGGGCACCCGCGGCGCAGCTTTGCCTACGGCAACACGCAAGGTCCCTCGACTTCGCTCGGGATGACGGGACTTGGGACAGGTTTGACCGGGCGGCGGAGCGATTGTCGAAAGAGAAATGAGCGGGCGGAATGATTTTTGGCTGGGCTGGCGGGTTGGCGGTGCCTGAACCTTTTTCTGGCTTACCCAGGACTTCGTCCAGGACTGGCGTCCTTGGACTTCGTTCTGGGCTATTATCGGTCGCCCCTCCGGGGCTGGGGTTTGGTGGTGCTGTTCGGTATCGCTAGCCTGGACTGCAGTCGTCCCTCCCGGTCTGATCATCTTCAAACTTTGGACTTGGCTGTAGTAGGTCGTTTCAGCAACGGACGCCCGTGTCGGCTGGCGGGTTTGTGGTGCCTGAATCTTTTTTCTGGCTGGTTCGGCACGACTGAAGTCGTGCCCTTCCACGAACCCTAACGGGCAAGGCCCCTTCGACTGCGCTCAGGGCGGGTCCGCTACACGTGTGGATGCGGTTCGTTGATAGTATGGGATCGGTGAGAAGCAACACGAGATCAACTACATTGTCGGATGGTGCAAAGGGAGGCGAGGCACGCTTCGTCCTTTGCGTACGGAACCAGGGCTATCCTGCTGGTTTGGAGTTGCGGAAAGTCTATCGGGTGCTGGCAGACGAGCAGGCGTTCAAACGGCATCAATTGCGAGTGATCGACGAGTCGGGCGAGGACTATCTTTATCCGGATGAGTATTTCGTCTTCGTTGGTTAGGAGTTCTGGACGCGAGGGTTCGTGGGTCCCTGCGGGGCCTGAATCTTTTTTCTGCTTTACCCAGGACTTCCGTCCTGGGCTATTATCGGGCGCCCCTCCGGGGCTGAGGTTTGGTGGGGAATCCCACGTCTCGAAAGGCGAGACGTGGGGCACCCGCAGGTTTGTTGTCGTTTTGCGGGTTCGATCCGATTGCACCTTAATTGGTGCAAAAACGTGGTTTTGGGGAAATCTTGTCAAGCCCCCTCAGGCACCAAAATCCTCCTAAGTTGTTGTGAACGTGGCTAATATATTTATTGAAAACATGTCATAGTTACCCTATTCGGGAAGCTATCATAGAAGTAGTGGGTCGTTGCTGGCGGACCTGACAGCAATTTCACAACGTACAAAGAGCAATTTGGAAGCGTGCTAGACGCGCGATTATTGCGCCTCGGCGGCGCAGCGCGCAGCACGCTCAGATCCTTCGTCCGGCAAAAAGCGCCGGGCTGAGGATGACGGCGTTCTTTTTGGGGTCGTAAGGTCAAGGGTAGCGGACAGGAGTGTCCGCTCCACACAATTTCGACGGAACGTGGCGCGGCCTTTTGGCCGCGTTTTCTATTTTGGGGCAAATCTTACTGGCGGACTACGGGGAGCTATGACTAAGGATTTAGGTAGGGCGATCAAGGGTTGCAAGGAACGCGGGGAGTGGGCGGAGCTTTGTTTTATGGCGCGGGCGGCGGGGCACGGGTTGCGGGTGTCGAAGCCTTATGGGGATTCGGCTGGCTACGACGTGGGAGTGGAGTGTGTGGTTCCGAAGCGTGAGGGGCGGATTCTGCGGGTGCAGGTGAAGTCCACGATTTATAAGCGGCGGGGTGAGGGTTATAGCTTGAATGTGATAGGGCCGCAGCGGGAACGGTATCCTAGCGGGGTGGTGGACTTTTTTGCGATTTATCTGATTCCGATTGATGTGTGGTACATCATTCCGTATGAGTTGATGGGACGGACAAACTGCTCGTTGCATTTCACGCCTGATAGCAAGCGGCATAAGTATGCTCGCTATCGGGAGGCTTGGCATCTTTTGCGGGGGAGGCGTTGGAAGGGCCGAGATAGGGATGTTGGTCCCTGGTGAAGCCTCCATTCTCGACAGGCCGCCTCTCTGACACTCCCTGGGACATGACCCATGGGAATCTCGTCCCGGCACCTCCGTGTTTCTACACTTGAAGTCTCCCCGCTGGTATCCGATCTCTGGCAGTGACGGTCGTTAATCGAAGAGGTTTCAGCCCTTCCAGCGGTAGGCCTTGGACTGGGGCAGGCCGATGTGGGCCAGGACGCGGAAAGCGAATTCGCGGGCCATAGCATCCAAACTGGGCGGGCGGTTGTAGAAGGTGGGGATCAGGGGGAAGACGGTGGCGCCGGCGTCGGCGGCGCGGTACATGTTGCGGATGTGGATTTTGTTGAGCGGGGTCTCGCGCACGCAAAGAATTAATGGGCGCTTTTCTTTGAGGCAGACGTCGGCGGCGCGCTCGATCAGGTGCGAGGCGATACCGTTAGCAATGCGCGCGAGCGTGCCCATGCTGCAGGGGATGACGACCATGGCGTCGGCGGGATAGGAGCCGCTGGCGATGTTGGCTCCGATGTCGGCGTTCGATTGCTGGTGAATTTTGCGGGAGGATTTGCCGAGAAGCTGAGAGACCAGGTTGCTGCGTCCGCGGAGAGTGAGTTCCTCGGCCATGACGCGCAAGGCGCTGTCGGAGGCGATGAAGTTCACGGTCTGGATGCGCGGATCGCGCTCGACGATTGCCAGCAGGTGTTTGCAGAATAACGAGCCGCTGGCTCCGGTCGTCGCGATGGTCAGGTTCTGGGGCGGAAGGTTGGGCAAATGGCTCCTCGGATGTTTTTGTAGAGACGTAGCTCGCGTTTTGAGCATAGGGAGCAGCCAGCGGGCAAGTCAAGGAGCAGGCGGTCGTTGGTCGGTGGCCGTTGGTCGTTGATCGGTGGCCATTGGTCGGTGGCCATGCAGCCGACGAAGCGATTTTGGCCAACGACGAACGACCAACGGCCAGCGACGATTCTATGGCGACTTCGACCAATCTGGGATCGCGGCGCAACGCGGCGCAGATGCACGCTCTGGCTTCGGTCGAGCGCGAGGTTCGGGCCAACGATTCCAGCGGACGTCGCAAGTATCTGCGGGACTTCAGCAAGGCTTTTCGTTCTTACGAGTCGGTCATCGATGCCCACGAGTTGACCTCGATGGTCAGAGCGGCCGACGTTGTCCTGATTGGCGACTATCACGCACTACCTTCGGCGCAGCGTTTTGCCGCGAACCTGCTGGAGCAGCGGGCGCAACCGGGCGACCGTCCGGTTGTGCTCGGCGTCGAAACGATTTTTTCGCGGCATCAGCACATCCTCGAGGAATGGTGGCGGCGGGAGATCGATGAAGAAGAATTGCGCCAGCGCATTCGTTTTGATCTGGACTGGAGTTATGAGTGGCCCCCCTTTTATGAATTGCTGGTAACCGCCCGGGAGCATGCCGAAGCCGTCTATGGCCTCGATTGTATGCCGAGGGAGGACCTGCGCAAGATCGGGGCTCGGGATCGGCATGCAGCGGACAAGATGGCTGAGATCCATCAGCATCATCCCAACGCGGTGGTGCTGGTGCTGTTTGGCGAATCGCATCTGGCGCCCGAGCATCTTCCTCGGGTGCTACGCGAACGATTGCCGGAGCAACGCGTTCTCACCGTATTGCAAAACGTGGACGCGCTGTACTGGCAGGTTACTGGGGTACAACAGGAGCGCGTGGAGGCGGTTCGCGTGAGCGACGACGTGGTCTGCGTTTTCAACGCCACTCCGCTTGAAAAATATGAGAGCTATCGCCTCTGTCTGTCGCGCTGGCGGCAGGAGGACGAACAATCGCCCGACATCGCGCCGACCATTTTCAACCTCATCGACAGCCTGTTGCGCTTTCTGGACGTGAATCGCTACGCTTCGCACAATGGGACGCAGCCGAAGTTTCTGGTCGATCTGTTGCCCGAGGTGCATGGCGGGGTTTCGGACGCGCGCTTGCGGCGCTTGCTTTCTCGCGTAACAGTTGAAGAGGAGCGCATCGAAACCATGCTGCGGAGGGTCGAGTCGCAGGGCAGCGTTTACCTGCCCGCGATCAATGCCTTGTACGTTCGCGAATTTCAGATGACTGGAGCCGCCGAGGAGGCTTCGCGATTTTTGCATCACGCCTGCCGTGGATTGCCCTTGCTCTGCGATGGCTATGCGGTCGCTACTGACGAACCGGCGGACCGGTTCTATGCGCGGACGCTTGAACATGCACTGGCTTACTTTGGGTCACGCGTGTTGTATCCGGTGCGGCCCGCGATTGGCGGTGAAGAGGCGTGCGAATTCTCGCGCACGGGCTGCGAAAAGCTTATGCACGATGCGCTGCGCGGCGATCGGAGTAGTTTCGATTCCATCGCGCAGAAACTAGGCTACACCCTGGGCAGCCAGTTGTACGACGCCTATCTTCGGGGCTGCGTAAGCCGGAGCGTGTTGCGGCATTTATTCATGGCGCACATCGAGGAACCGGGCAAGGCGCGACAGATCTGCTTTGAAGTCGCACGGAAGATTCGCGGCAGCCGCAAGAAGCCTTGTGGGTCAGTGGAGGCGTGACCTTTAGCATTTAGCATTCAGCGCAGCCATGGCGTCATCAGCGGAATCCAGGTGACGCAGGCTTTAACCACGCCCCGGCGCGACACTAACGGAGAGTCATCCGGTAAGCTGAGTCCGACTTTTAAACAGAGCAACCGCGGACGCGGCATACATCAGCAGAGCGAGTCCTTTCAGAATCGGAGTGCCTCCAATCATTACGGCATTCTCGAGGAGGCCACCCAGTACTGCACCGAAAAGGTTTACTCCCAGGGCTTCCGCTGGGCGGCCGAATCGCTGAAGGCTGCTGGAAAACACAATTCCGGAGAAAAAGACTGGAAGCGCCGCCCATCCGGCTCCCACCATGAATTTGAAGCCTGGACTGAGGCCGCTAATCGACGAGTACGGAAACCAGAAGTCTAAGGTCAAGAGCGTGACAAGGATGCCGTACATAACAATGACCGGGACCCTGAACCTGCCAGCCAGAGCGTTCGCGACCAGGGCCATCGCCAGAAACGAGCCAATAACGACGGAGTTGACCAACCATGTGCCGCCAAACAGCAAAGAGAGCTGGGTGACAGCCTTGGTTTCGAGCAGGAGAAATCCGGCGCCCAGGAAGAAGAAGTGCAAATGCGGCAGACTTGTCTTCCAAGCAAGGCAATTGGCTTTTCGCAGCATGGTCCAGACCAGCAGGAAGAAGAGTGTAGCGGCGACCGAGACTGGTGCAGGGATGGAGCGGTCCGTCAAGTACAGGAACGGCCAGTTGTCGGTTGCGAGGAGTGTTGTCGAGTTCGTCCGCGCTTGCAAATCGCTAGTGGCGTCGACGAGTTGAGGGAGTTTGGTGTTGCGGGCACCTCCCTCAATCAGTAACACGCCATTCACCAGGAATCCCGTGAAATAAGCGGCAGGTGGTGTTCCGAATGCGCTTTCCAGCGTCGCGTACAACCGATCTGTCGCGAAACCTCGTCCCGTGGCGAACGAAAGCACCAGCGTACCCTGGCTGGTAAGAAGCGCCTTCGCGTTTTGAAAGCTTTCGACGGTGTAGACATAGTTGTCGAGCCGGAGGGAAGAAAAGCTACTTAGCAGGGTCGCGGAATCGAGAAAACCGAAGACGATCAAGTCATACTTCCTGGTGGCTTTCTTCAGAAAGGAGCGAGCGTCATCGGCGTAAACGGCGACGCGGGGCGAATTGTATGGATGCTCGGGATGGTACTGGAGGCCAATCGCCACGATGATGGGATCAATCTCGACCGCGTCAACGTGTTCGGCGCCGTGGCGAAGCGCCCCGGCGACATCGTTCCCCGTGCCTGCCCCGAGAATGAGCACATTTTGCGGGCGGGGCACGATCCGGTAAGGCAGTTCGTAGTATGGCAGCATAAGACTGTTGGGCTTAGCCGTTGGGTATCGTTCCAGGAAGCCGGGCGAAAGATCGGCCAGGCACTGGTACCACACATGGTTTGCCACCAGGGAATAGGCCGACGCGCGGGGCCAGCCATCTGGCGGTGACAGGCGAGTCAATTCAATTCGGTAGTACGGGGACCAGAAAGTATTGGGCTCGGGAGTGGCGACGACACAAACCACCACTGCAAAGACGACCAGCGTGAGGCGATCGCCAGCCACAAGAGGAGCAAGCAGGAGGAATCCTATCAGCAACCACGTTACCGGTCCCAGATGCAAGAAAGCGAGCAAAGAAAACAGTGTCATTCCCACCAGGCTACCGGACAAGTTGATTCCATACCCTCTCAGAGAGGGCAACTGTTTCATGTATTCGCCTACGTACCCCCCGAGGACCCTGAAAAAAACAATAATCACCACTGAGTAGCCCAGACCGACGGCCAGGAAGCGAATCAGGGACAGAAATCGAGAGCCAAGCCCTCCAGAACCCAGAGCGAATTCCCACGACATGTCCCCAAAGGACAAATGCAACGGCATGGCGAAGCGGGTCAGCACAAAAAGCAGTGCCGTCGCGGTCGGGAAGACTGCTCTGAATCGCATCCTGGAGCTTCCCAGAAGCATGCCCAGTCCTATGCCGAAGAAACTTGCGACCAGCGGCAGATTTTTTAGATTTGCAAAGACACGGACTTCGGAAGATACATAGCGAATGATCAGCAGCTCAAAGAAAAGCGTGACTACGCTGGCGAGGAACAAACTGAGTTCCTCGCCGAGCCAAGGGGGCTGGAGCATTGGGCCAGGCTGAGTGCCGGAGCCATCGAGTCGAAGGGTCGAGTCAGCCATGCTAGTCCAGTGCCTTGTCGCGCGATAGCTGTTCCTAAGTCGCGGCGCACGATTGCTGTCTTAATTACTGCCATTTTACTCATAGGACCGGATTGTGAGTCTAAGGGCCGTTTTACATCAGAAGAAACCACCGGCGTCGGCTCCTTGGACCGGGTAGATCTGGTGGCGCTCAAATCGACCAAGCCCGGAGGAAGAGAAGGAGCCGACGCCGTTCTAATAGGCCGGAACTAACTAGGTTACGGTGAAATCGGTTGCGCTGGTCGCCGTCCCATCGGAGGAGTAGTGTCATCGCAGTTGCATGGCGCGTCCTGGACTGATAGCATCTCAGTCGCAGGAAAGCTTTTCCTCCCCTGCTTTTCTCCCGGTTGGTATCCTTGTAGCCAGCCTCCACTACGCATTGCGCAAAAGCGCAGGGAAAACTGTCATGCCGCTTCGAAATAATCGGTTGGCGAGCGGATTCCAGCCGGACGAACTGAACAAAACTCCGGAGGAAAGACAAGCGCTGGACCGGCTGTTCAGCGTGACCTACGAGGAGTTGCGCCGCCTGGCCTCCAGCGTCAAGCGCAGCGATCCTGGCGCCACGCTCAGTCCGACGACGATGGTCAACGAGGCCTGGGTAAAGCTCGCGAAGTCCCCGCAATTCGCCTCGACCTCCCGGCTGCACTTCAAGCGGATCGCCGCGCGTGCCATGCGTCAGGTTCTGGTTGAGGCGGCGCGGCGCAGGAACGCGTCCAAGCGCGGCGGGGATGAGGGCGTCACGGTGGTGGTGTTTGACGAGTCGCAGCAGCAGACGGCGTCCTGCGGGCAAGACTTGCTCGCGCTCGATACTGCGCTCGAAGAACTGGCGCGGATTCAGCCGCGGCAGGCCTTGATGGTCGAGAGCCGGTTCTTCGGAGGGCTCGACATCGGTGAGACTGCGGCTCTGTTGGAGGTGTCCGAGGCCACCATACTGCGCGACTGGCGAGCGGCCAAGGCCTGGCTGGCGCACGAGCTTCGGCGAGCCAGCTAGCGAGCCGGGTTCACTGAAGAAACGTAGCTTGCTACGTTTTCTTTGGCGGCGCCGAAGCGTAGCGAGCTAGGTTTCTACAGACGCACGAATGCACGCAGGGAGCGAACATGGACAGCACGCGCTGGGAGCGAATCCAGTCGCTGTTTCACGATGTGGCGGATCTTCCCGAGCCCGAGCGGCGTGCGTTTCTAAGAGACGCGTGCGGCGACGACGAAGGGCTCGTGGCCGAGGTCATGGCCTTGGTCGAGGAAGATGTCCGAGGCGCGTCCCTGCTGGATCGCGATCTGGCCCACGTTGCGCAAGATGTGCTCGACGGTGCGGCGCCCGCTTCGCTTCCCTTCAAGGAATTTGGACCGTACCGCATCAAGGAGGCGCTCGGCGAAGGTGGGATGGGTGTGGTCTATCTCGCCGAACGCACCGACCTGGGCAGCCTGGTCGCGATCAAAATTTTGCGCGATGCGTGGCTGTCCCCGGCCCGCCGCGAACGCTTCGCCAGCGAACAACGCACGCTGGCGCAACTCAACCATCCATCGATAGCCCGACTGTACGACGCCGACACGCTCGACGATGGGACTCCGTGGTTTGTCATGGAGTACGTCGAAGGTGTTCCTCTCACGGACTATTGCAGCCAGCACAAGTGTTCGATCGAGCAGCGGCTGCAGTTGTTTCGCGCGGTGTGCGAGGCCGTTCAGTACGCGCATCAGCACGCGGTCATTCATCGTGATTTGAAGCCTTCGAACATTCTGGTCAAGCCGGACGGCACTGTTCGGTTGCTCGACTTTGGGATCGCCAAGCAACTCGAGAGTCTTGAAACGCCCATTGGCAAAACGGATCAGACCATGACCGGGCTGCGGCTGATGACTCCGGCCTACGCGGCTCCGGAGCAGATCCGGGGCGATGGAATCGGGATTCACACCGACGTTTACTCCCTCGGCGTCATCCTCTACGAGTTGCTCACGGGGAAACTTCCCTTCGACCTGTCGAAGCTGACCCCGGGGGAAGCCGAGGCGATGATCGTGGGCCAGGATCCGGAAAGGCCGTCGGCGGTCGCCCGGAGAGTGGCCGAAATGACGGGCACAACCTTGGGAATGCCTTCCGCCAGCAAGGCAGCCTGGGCCGACCTGGACGTGCTCTGCCTTACCGCGATGCACAAGGATGTGCAGAGAAGGTACAGGTCGGTCGAAGCGCTGATCCGGGATGTAGAGCACTACCTGAACGGCGAACCGCTGGAGGCGCGGCCCGACACCGTGCGCTACCGGCTGGGCAAGTTCGTCCGGCGAAATCGGCGTGCGGTTTCGGCGGCAGCACTCGTGGTCGCAATCGTCGTCGGACTGGTGGTTTTCTTTACCGTCCGCTTGGCCAAAGCTCGCAATGCCGCCTTGGAGGAAGCGGCCCGCACCCAGCGAATCCAGCGCTTCATGATGAACCTGTTCCAGGGCGGAGATGAGTCGGCCGGACCGGGCGACAGCATGCGCGTCGTCACTCTGCTCGATCGCGGCGCCAAGGAAGCCCAGAGTCTCAACGGCGATCCCAAGGTACAGGCGGAACTCTATCAGACGCTTGGAACTATCTACGATCAGTTAGGCAAGTTCGATCAAGCGGACTCGCTCCTGCAGTCTGCTTTGGAACGGCGCAAGGCGATCTTCGGCCCCGACAGCACCGAAGTAGCGGAAAGCCTGGTGGCGCTGGGTGGGATGCGCTCCGATCAGGCACAATACGATGAAGCGGAACAGTTGGCCCGCCAGGGACTGGAGATGACCAAGCGGCATCTGCCGCCCACTCACCCGCGCGTGGGGCGAGCGATGTATGTCCTGGGACAGGTGTTGGTAAACGAGGGCAAGTACGACCAGGGCATTCAAACGCTAAACGACGCGGTGAGGATTCAATCTGCACCCGGCGGAGTCGCGGCCGACCTCGGTGAAACCCTGACTGAATTGGCGAATGCCCAGTTCTACGCCGGGCACTTGGACACTTCCAATTCGCTGAATCTGCGGGTGCTGGCCATGGACCGCCAACTCTACGGCGAACGCCATCCCAATGTTGCCGAGGATCTGATCAATCTGGGCGCTATTCAGACCGAGTGGGGTCATTACTCGGAAACTGAACGCTACTATCGTCAGGCGCTGGACATCATCCAGAACTTTTACGGCAAGGATCACCCCGAGACCGCGTCGGTGATGACCGTCCTAGGCCGGTCGCTGAATGCTCAAGGACGATTCGAGGAGGCGGCCGATGTGCTGCGCGATGCGCTGGGCATTCAAGAGCGTGTTTACGGAAAAGTGCATCCGCGTGTGGCCTCGGCCCTCGGGGAATTGGGCAAAGTGGCAATGCAACAAGGTAAGCTCGACGAGGCGGAGGCAGACTTCCGGCGCCAGGCCGACATCTATCGCGAGGTATACAAAGCGAAGCATTTTTACATCGGCTCGGCGCTGGCCAACCTCGGAGGTGTCTACATGGAGCGCAAGCAGTATGCGCGCGCGGAGCAATACTTCCGCGAGGCGCTGCAAATCGACGCCGAGACCCTTCCCGCGGATCATCTGAACGTAGCGATCGTGCGAATCAGGTTGGGACGCGCTCTGATCCCGCAACACCGTTACGCGGACGCGGAAGTCGAGAGCCTTGGCGGTTATGAGATTCTGAAGAAGCAGACCAGTCCGCCGGCCAACTGGCTCGAAAATGCGCGTAAAGATCTGGTGGCGGAATACGGTGCGCTGCATCAACTGGAGAAGGCGGCGAAGTTTCAAGCGGAGCTAGCCGACGCGCAGAGCAAAGCGCTCAGCGCCAGCAACAAATAAGTAATTGATAAGGCGTCTCTCCCGTCCCGAATATCCAATGTAGGGCGGGCGTCCTCCCGCGTGCAGTTGCGTCAATGAAGCAGATCAGCGAAATTACGACACTGATAAAGGACGCGGCTCGCGAAGCTGGGTTCGAACTCGCTGGAATCGCCCCAGTCCGCGACCTACCGGAGCTGAATTACTTTCCGGAATGGATCGAAGCTGGACATGCGGGAGAGATGAAGTATCTCGAGGACCGCGACGAAGCCGGCCACCTCAAGCGCGCCTCGCTTCAGTCGGCGGCGCCATGGGCGCGCAGCGTGATCGTGTGCGCGATCAACTACAACACCGCGCATCCATACTCTACGCAGGTCAACGATCCCGACCGAGGATGGATTTCACGCTACGCGTGGAGCCGCGAGGATTATCACGAAGCGGTGATGCGCAGGCTGCGGGTGGTGGAAGATTTGCTGCGAGATGCGACGGCCACCGCGACGCCACCGCTGCAAACTCGCTGCTACGTCGATACCGGGCCTCTGGTTGAACGCGTTTATGCCAAATATGCGGGCGTTGGTTGGATCGGGAAGAATACCTGCATCCTGAATCAGAAGCTGGGGTCATGGTTGTTTCTAGGAGTGATTCTGACTTCACTTGAACTCGAGCCTGATCTGCCCGCGCCGGACCGCTGCGGCAGTTGCACGCGCTGTATCGATGCCTGTCCCACGGACGCACTCATCGCTCCCTATCAACTCGATTCCAATAAATGCATTTCGTACTTGACCATCGAAAAGCGCGGCGCAATCTCGGAAGAAATGCGAGTAGGCATGGGCCGGCACGTGTTCGGATGCGATATCTGCCAGGATGTCTGTCCCTGGAACCGAAAGGCTCCGGCGACGGGCGCCGCGGAATTTCAAGCGCGGGAAGGACTGGTCAATCCCGCGCTGGAGTGGCTCGCCGAAATGAGTGCGGATGAATTCCGCGAGAAGTTTCGCGAATCGCCCATCCGCCGCGCCAAGCGGACCGGCCTGCGGCGAAATGCGGCAATCGCCATGGGCAACAGTGGGGATCGGACGTTCTTGCCGGTCCTGAAGAAGTTGGCAACGGACGAGGATACTGTGGTTGCGGAAAGCGCGCGGTGGGGTCTCAAACAGCTATCTATGTCAACGGCTCCGAATTCTCAGGGTCCAAAGAACGGACGCGAATGCTGAGGCACATGTAGAGCCCCCGCATTTCCTATTACCGGGTAATCTCGAAGACCACGCCGTACAGATACTTGCCACCCCACGAAGTAGTGCCGTAAATCTCGCCCTTGCGCCCAAAAGAGAGGCCCGCCCAGGGCTGGCCGCCGTCAGCTCCGTGGAAGTGGTGGAGCACGGTGTATTTCCATTTGCCGTTTGCGACCGGTGCCAGTTTGAAGATCACACCGCAGCTGCAAGCACCGCCGCCCCCTCCAGCAGTCCCGTAGAGGTTGCCCCGGCCACCCACAATCACAGGCGCAACCGGCAATCCACCATCCCCATTGCCGCGGAACGAGTACAGAATCTTCTCCTGCCAATGCCCTGCTTTGTCGCGTATGAGTTCGTAAATCGTGCCGTTCTGGTACTTACCTCCGTAGCTGGTCGTGCCGTAGAGATGACCGTACGAATCCATTACAACCCCAGCCAGCGGCTGCTCCCCGTCATTGTTGAATTCCGCAAATCTGTAAAGTATGTTTTCTTCCCACTTGCCATTGCTTCCCGGCACAAGTTCGAAGACGGTGCCGCAACCCAACTGGTCCACCGCGCACTTAGAATAGTTTCCACCGTACGTAGTTACCCCATAGAGGTGGCCAGCGGAATCCCGGATCAGCGGCAGGTCGGAACTCCATCCGTCCGTATCGTCCTTGTGCGCCTTGGGGCGGAAGCGGTACAACACACGCTCCGTCCAACCGCCACCAGCCTCACGAGAGAGCTCGTAAGGGTAGTACGCAGCCGCGTAGAAATGTCCCGCCGGGCCGGCAACTAAGCCGGAAAATGGGCCAGCCGCATCGTTCTTATGGCTGCCAAAACTGTAGAGAATCGATTCAGACCATCCCCTGCTTCCCGGCGTCAGAGCGTAGACGGTGCCCTCGTTATGAGTTCCCCCCGACACGTTTGTGCCATACAGGTTTCCTGATTGGTCAACAATGACGCCGCCAAATGGCCAGAAGCCAGTGCCCGTGGGCTGGAACCGGAAGACGACGCTTTCACTCCACTTGCCATTCGCTTCAGGCGTCAATTCAAAGACCGTGCCGCAGGTTCCTCCACACTTACTATTCTGCCCGCCGCCGCCGGCGGTGCCGAACAAGTTCCCATCCTTATCCAAAGCCAGCGCCCCGTAAAGCGGGCCGAGGGCGTCGTTCCCGCCCTTGAAGTTGTACAGCACCTTGTACTTCGTGGCTGCAGGCGCGGGGATCGCCAGCAACAAGCTCATCAAGAGCAGCCAGAATCGCATTCGGAAAGCTAGCAGGATTGTGCGCATCACGGAGCTTTACTCCAACCATTAAGGAACGCGACGGGAAGAGGGCCCTCCCAAACGAGCTCAATCGGCGTAGCTTATCATAGAACTCCGCCTGAGGGCGTAGGCTGTAAACTCAAAGTCAGGGTGGCGGGCAGGTGCCGAATGCCGGTTTCTGGCACCTGCCACTCTACCTGTGATTAAGGCGTCTCTTCATCCGGAGGTTCAGACGCCGACTGTCCGCCAAAGCCAATCAAATTGACGAAGTCGCCCGCCTGATACGTCTGTGGTGTAATTGGCTGGTATGGGCGCTTGTTCTTGAAGTAGCCATTGGTTGGGTTGCCGAAGAAATCCGACAGGCCGAAGGGGCATTGCTGTTGACTGCAAAACTGCTTGGGGTTTTTCCAGTAGTCGGGGGCCCAAAAGTCGTCGTATTGCCAGTTGGGCTCGGTTCGGCTGATGTCACCCTGCACCATTCCTTGCCCAGAGAAGACATACTGGGTGAAATTCAGAATGCTGCCGAAGTCATGCCAATAAGGTGGCTGGTTGTTGTTGCAAGTGCCGTTCTGACAGGCGCCCGAGATATAGCCTGACCAGGTCCCATTGTTGAAGGTGCCGGTGTAGGCAGAAACGACCAACAACGGCACGCGGAATCCAGCGACATAGCCGCAGCCAAAAACTGTGCAATCGTCGTGCTGCTGGCTCGTGGTCTTCAAAACCTCGTACGGAACAACGTGATCGTAAAAGCCGCCCCAGTCATCCCAGACGACGAAGATCGCAGTGCTGTTCCAATAGCTGGTCGTGTCCGGATTGGTGCAGCCGCTGGTGCCGACCGCCTTCACGATATTCGCAACCCAGTCCGGGCCGCCATGGTTGTTGCCACCCGGATGATCGGAATAGAGTCCATCCGGAATCACCCACGAAACCGCAGAGAGGTCGCACTTGGTGGTAATGTCGGCAAGAATGTCGGAGTCCGTCAAATCAACATGCTGTTGCCAGTCGGTACCGCTGCAGGGGCCACCAGGCTCCCCCTTGCAGATATGTTGAACAGCGGTGGGGGCGTTCCAGATTACTCCGCCGACGGGCTCGCCTTGAGGGCTAGGGCGTCCGTAATAGCGCCACGTGAGCCCGACACTCTCAAGCTGATCTGATAGAGTCCAGTGCTCGTAGCAGGGATATCCAATAGGCACTGGTGACGGGTCCGGCGGCTGGTAATAGTAACCTTCCGTTCCAGTCGGATCGATGTCTTTGACCGTCTGGGTGGTTAACGCAACGCATCCCGAATCAAAGAAGTCCGGGGTATTGTCAGCAGCGAAGTCTCGGTAAAGCGGGAACCCCGAGGTTCCCACTGGACTCGGGTATGAGACCGGGCCAGAGGTTCCGCCAAATAGAAACTGGTGTGCCGGAAAGCTCGGGCCCTGGTTGGTTTGAAAAAAATAGTTTGCGAAGCCGTAAGTCTCCGCGATATCCCAATACGGTTTGATGGTCTTGTCGCCCTGCGGCGGCCCTTTGACAAAGCTGTCGTTGGGACACGTCGGCTTCGTGCACCCGGCCGGTACGGAGATCGTGCTGGGGCAGAACGATCCGCTCGACTGCAACCCATAGTCTTTGACCCAGGAAACATGGCTGTGGCCAATATCCCAACAGGTCCCCAGAGTCCAGGGCACAGCATCCGTGGCTTTCTGGATGTCGGCGCCGTTGGTTATCAGGGTCGGGTCTTGAAACAGGTTGTCGGGAGTACGGTTCTCCTGGATCACGATGATCACGTGTTCGATGGGGGTGGTGAACTGCCCCTGAGCGGTGGCAAAAGCCGTCGCCAGCGCGATCAGGAGGAGGATGCACTTCAGTTGAAGGTTCACGATGTTCTCCTTATCGAAGTCGCAATTGCAGATAACAATGGTGTCGCTGCAACCAAGGCAACCTCCCGTAGGGCGGAAAGAGCTTGCCTCGAGGAGCGCAGACGATCCCACTGCAGACGGCATCCGGTTGGGCTTCCACGAGAGTTGAAGACAGCCCTCCCGCAACAGCTGATTAACAGCTCGGGCCAGAGATTGTGGGCACGTATAAACCCGTGCAAAAGGGTTTGTCAAGGATCGCTTTGCAGACTCCCGGTTTCGTTACAAAATCGGAACAGCGGGCAGGGGGCTGATGGGAGCCATTCCCTTAGAGGAACAGGATAGTTTTAGGAAGCTAAGTCGTTGCTCCGAGATTCTCCTCGGCCTTCGTTGACCTGCTCCGGAAGTGGGAAGAGGCGTCCCTGGGGCAGTGGGAAAGTTCGTCGCTCACAATTCTACAGTATACCAATCTGCGACGCCCTCTCTGCGCGCCTGCAGTGGATTTTCCGCTTAACCGGGATTCCTTCGCGCCTTCAGCTCTATCCACCTCCGCAGCGTGGTAGCATTTCCTATCTTGCAACTTCTTGAAGGCTCATGACGGATCGCATCTACTCCCTTTTATTCCCCTTGATCGTTATTACTCCTGCCCTCTTATTGTGTTGCCCGGTCGCCCGTGCGCGCTCGGACGAGCCGCACTGGATTCGCATCAGTACCGGGCACTTTTCCGTGGTCACGGATGCGGATGAGAAACGCGGTCGCGACGTGGCAGTACGATTCGAACAGATGCGATCGGGCCTGGGGCAGCTGCTAGCCAGAAATCGGGTCAACATGCCCGAGCCGGTCGATATCATCGCCGTGCGAAGCGATGAGGAGTACGCCAAAGTTGCGCCCATCCGCCAAGGGCGAATCATCGCGGACCCCGGATTCTTCATTCCTGGCGAAGACAGGGCTTATTTCGTTCTGAACTTGTCGAAAGAGGATAGCTGGCGGGCGATCTCTCGTGATCTTGCGCAGTTTTTCCTGAACTACAACTATCCGCCCACCCAGCCATGGTTCGACGCCGGCTTCGCGCAATACTTCGCCAGCCTCCGCTTGGACGACAAACAGGGGCAGATTGGCGGCGATCCCGCCTCGTTTACCGAACTGCTGAACGCATCGCCGTGGATTCCGATTTCTGAATTGTTCACGACGCACCCAGATGTTTCCGCTGCTCAGGCAAGCTCGCGCCATACCATGTTCTACGCCCAGTCATGGATCGTGATGCATTACCTGCTCAACGAGAACAAGCTTTCCGAAACTGGCGCGTACTTCGACCTAGTCCAGAACCAACAACTCCCGATCGCGGAGGCGATTCAAAAGGCGTACGGAACGACTGCGGCCCTGTTCGAGCAGTCCGTGCAAAAGTACTTTCATTCGCTGGCGCCACCGCCGCCGAATCAGGAAAAGGGCAAACAGCCTATCGCAAACACTCCAGGAAATCAGCTCCTGGCAGTGATTCCAGCTGACCAGATCGGTGGCAGCACCGTGCAACTTTCCGAAGCGGAGGGGCCAGCGTTGCTGGCGGAAATGAGTGTCCGTCTGCCGGAGCGCCGCGACCAAGCCATGAAGGACCTGGAGGCAATCACAAGAGGGCTGAAAACCGACAATGTGGTGGCGCGTCGCGGCTTGGCTTGGGCTTACATGGAGAAAAAAGATTTTGCCAGCGCCGTTGAAGAACTGAACAAGGGCGCGGAGCTTGCCCCCAAAGATCTCTGGCTACACTATTACTCGGCGCTGATAAGGCGTGCAGCCAGCGGTGGGCAGGGGACGGAAGCGCTTCCGAACATGATGCAGGATCTTCGGCTGGTTCTGAACTGGGATCCCGAATTCGTCGAGGCCCGCAGCATGTTGGCCATGGCCCAACTGGAGGGAGGGGGAGTCCACGGCGCGATGGATTCGATGCGCGCGGCCATCCAACTCAGCCCGCGCAACCAAACTTATCTGCTGAACATGGCGCAGATCTACATGGCGGGAAAGAATTGGGATGCGGCGACTGCATTGCTCGATCGGCTGAAGAGCAGCCCCGACGCTCAGGTTGCGAAGTCCGCACGCGAGCAACTGGAAGGGTTGCCCATGCTAAAAAAGTATGGAGTGATGCCGCAAAAGGAAACCAAACCGCCGTCACCACAGACGACATCGGTGCCCTCGCCACCCTCATCCTCATCGACATTACCATCCGCGCCCTCCCCAGCCTCGGTGAAACCAGCGCCGCCAAAACCTCAAAATTCTCCAACAGACGAAGACGCCAGCGTCGAGCACCCGGAACAACCTCCAGGCCCACCTCAGATCGACAAACGCGCCATCAACTTTTTAAAAGGAAGATTGATTGCGGTCGATTGCTCGCAGGCTCCTTCGGCGATCCTGACCGTGTCGGCAGGAGCGAAGCTGCTCAAGCTGCGCACGGACGACTACAAATCGCTGACGCTAATCGGAGCCGACACGTTCTCGTGCGACTGGAAGAATCGTGTGGTGGCTGTCAACTACAGGGCGGGAGGAAAGGCTGACGGGGATCTGGTCTCGCTGGAGGTGCAGTAGCTGAGAGAACTGCAACAACAAACCCTCTCAGGGGAGCCCGAGAGGGTTTGCGAATTGCGGACTTCAGGTTGTCAGGCGCGGACGACGTTACCCGCCTGGAAGCCCTTGGGGCCCTTCAGCAGATCGAACTCGACGGTTTCGCCCTCATTCAGCGTGCGGTAGCCGTTCTCCTGGATGGCGGAGAAATGAACGAAGACATCTTCCCCTGTGGACCGTTGGATAAAACCGTATCCTTTAGCCCCGTTGAACCACTTTACTGTTCCCTTCTCTCTCACAATGAACTCCTTTCGCCTCTGCCGAGATTAGAATTCCCCATGCTTGGTGAAGCGCGCGCGTTGACCATCGCATTCAAGTTGCGAATCACGAAATCTTGTCCCGCAGGTAAGTAGTCGCGCAGCAATTGCGCGACGACTTCGTACATTGCAGGCGAGTGGAATACTCGGCGAATCAGCGTCAGCAGCAACAGCACGAAAGGAAAAAACGAAAGAATGGCATTCGCCGCTACGGAGAACGCAAAGGTGTGAACCTCGGTACGCAAGACATATTTCAGCGTTGAAGAAAATAATTCGAAATGAGGGATTGAGCCTTTAACCGAAACGTTAGGGAGGGCTGCCGGGGGCAGCGCAGGGGCCGACGATGGGAGGCGATCATTCAACTTTTCTCAATATTATCAGAGAGTTGCGGATGTTCCACGGAACTGAACAAGTTCATTTCGCGGAACCCGAACTTTCCCACTTCACCCAGAAAAAACCGGGGGTCACATTGAAACGTTTTACTTCCACAAAATTCTTCTCTTGCCAGAATGAAAATTCCTGA
>Ga0207003_1003_pt1 | contig 18846 bp, 20 predicted proteins | sample Alteio_BWMinCont_89_FD_153474 | JGI IMG/M metagenome (GOLD analysis project Ga0207003, IMG submission 153474) | Enriched cells from forest soil in Barre Woods Harvard Forest LTER site, Petersham, Massachusetts, United States -... | ecosystem: Environmental > Terrestrial > Soil > Temperate forest >...
TGGAAATCCTGGGATAACTAACATATCCTCTGGAGTATCGATTTATTCAGAATTTTATCCAAATCCATCCGCAAAATTTAAGGGAACTATCATTTTCATAAATGGCAGTGGAACAGATCTCAGTGAATGGAAAGCTAATAAAAAATTTTTTGATTGTGCAAAAAATATCGGCTCAATTTTTTTGTACGACCGAAACGGACTAGGAAAAAGTCCTCCTGATCTTCAATTATCAGCTAATAATCCACTTACGGCTAAGCAAGTAAGCGACAAATTAACTGTGTTATTAAAGAAGCGTGATATTAAGCCGCCATATTTATTTGTTGCACACTCCTATGGTGCTATGTATGTAGGTTATTTTGTTTTGAAGAATCCTAGTCTTGTAAGAGGATTGCTATTGGTAGATCCTGTACCAAAAGACTTTGATTTTTCCATAAAGCGAATACAAAAATATCAAAAAGGAATAGAAAAAGCGAAAATAAAACCTGCTAGCTTTATCTATGAAAATTATAGTGGTTCAGGGGCTGAAGTTTTTTACCAACTATTGGGATTTAATGAATCAAAACGATCGATTAAGCAATTAGGAAATATCGATAACACTATACCTGTTATCATAATCTCATCGACAGGCATGGAAATAATGCGACCGATAAAGCAAGATTGGTACACAAGCCAAAAACAATGGCTTAATGAAAATCATGCGAGTAAAATAATTCAAGTATCTTCCGATCATTTTATTCAGATGAAAAAACCAGAAAAGGTCTGCGATGAACTTCAATACCTTTTGAATACTAATTAACATTTCTGAGGATATTCGGAAATAATTGGCGAGTAAACATTAGGCTTAATAATACCTTGGTATGACAAGATATTTTTGCCTCTCGTAACCAACGCTCTATTGAGCAGTATAACCGCCATCAATAACCAATTCACTGCCAGTCATATAACTTGCATCATCAGATACTAAAAACAAGATACCTTTAGCAATTTCTTCAGCACTTGCTATTCTCCCAATGGGAGAAGCTTGCGATAAGGCCTTTATGGCGAGATCACGGCCGCCCATTTCTTTTTCAAAGTTTGGCCACCAATCCGATTTATCCCAAATGGGCGTGTCAACGCCTGCAGGGTGAACGGAGTTTATCAAGATATTACTTTTAGCATACTCCAATGCGATTGCTTTTGTAAAAAGACGCACACCACCTTTGCTCGCGCAATAGGCTGATGCCATTGGACTAGCCGCGATTCCTGAAGCAGAGGACACATTTACAATTCGGCCACCGCCAGTTTTTTGCATGGCGGAAACTGCATATTTAGTACCTAGAAAAACACCATCTAGGTTAACAGCCATGATCTTGCGCCACTCAGCCAAGGTCATTTCAGTGACAGGTTTTGCTAAAGATATGCCAGCATTATTAATCAGAATATCCAGGCGCTTATGCTTTGAAATGATATCAGCGGTAGCGCGTTCCCACTCAATTTCACTCGTCACATCTAAATGAATATAATGACCGACAGCTAATTGTCGTCCTTTTATATCATCGACATCAGCAACATAAACAATCGCGCCTTCATCTGAAAAAAGTTTAGCAGTTGCAGCACCTATACCACTGCTTGCACCAGTAATTAAGGCAATTTTATTTTGTATACGTTTAGTCATAGATAGCTCCTTTATTACTTTATCAGGTGATGTCTGGCAACCATGAACCATGCAATCCGTGAGGAACGCGTCGAGGTAATTCAACTATAGCCAAAGGCTCGTCTGTAAAATCTTTTGCATCTAAAATAACAAATTCACTCTTATTATTTTCCCGATTATAAACATACAGCATCAGATAGCCATCATCTTCATCTTTACTATTTAAAGAAGGTGCAAAGACAGCTTCATCGACTTCATATTTTTTATCAAATTTGTGAACTATTTTTTCGCCGGTTAATGTGTTGTATTTAATTAAATGACGAAACGAAAAATACGATTTTGAATTATCAAATAAGGCTAAATCTCTTGCGACAGTGTAAGTAAATTGTGAAGGCATAGAATTATAATTTTCGTGAATACGAGGAAACTCTACTGATTGGTCATCTAATTTAATATTTTTAATCTTGTGCGTATTTAAATTGATGATGAGTTTATGCAGTGTCGGCCATGAGTTATTTTTAGCTGATGTTCCAAATTCCAGACTCGCATGTTGTATGTAATCAATAATTATTTTTTCATCTTTTTCATAAGCATTTGAGAAATGGAATACAAAAAAAGGATCGGTTTCAAGCCATTGAATTTTTTGACTAGGATCATGACGAGACATGATACCTATACGCGTACCTAAGTCTGGGTGCCATGTAAGCATATTTTGCTGCTTTTGACGTTTCGTAATATCTAATACAGCGGGACAATCTACAAAAATCAAATAATTTTTTGTAAGGACAAAATCATGCATCATAGTCGCATAAGGCTTTTCAATTGGTACTGCACTAACTAATTTTCCTTCCGCATTTATTCTGAAGCAAATGAGATAAGGAGGTGTTAATCGATAGCAAATGAGAAATAAATCACCTGTAACTGGGTCAAATCGCGTATGGGGTCCAAGTGGCGTAGGTGTTACACCATCTATACAATATTCTTTGAGTGTTACAAGCTCACGAGTGATTTCGTATGCAGGTTGTGACTCCGACATGGCGAGATAGTGATTCGCATGACGTATAATATGAATAAACGCGCCATTTTTTCGGCTTACGGTGTTTTCCTCTAATCCAAGTTTTTCAAAATCAGGAATGATTGGATTAGCAAAGCCGCCATAAATGGCATTACCTACTTCAAGCTCAGCTTTTAATGCTTCAGTTTTTACATAACGATTACGATAGTTTGCGCGGCCTTGTTGCAAATAGATAGCATGTATCATGCCATCACCATCAAACGGATACGTGTAGCTTATAGGGTCAAAAGCAGGGTTTGGACCATTTCGCATATAAACACCGTTTAACTCTTCGGGTATTTTGCCTTTAACGGTGAGTTCTATGTAATCCGATTCCTCATGAACAGGCGCAAAATTACCGCTTAAAAAAGGATTATTACTGGGTTCTGACATTGTCTAAACCTATTATTTATTTGGAATTAAATAACCATCATGGTTACTAAATGTCGCTAGTTGAAAAAGATTATTTAAGTTTCCATTTAAATCATTATTAATCATGAGTATCTTCATTGGTTGATTTTTATTTAAATTAAAATTCATCAAGTTCACCGAACGAATATTGGCATTATCTATATCGCGGTAATATAAAATTTTATTTTTGAGATCAAACACAACACTCCAGACAGTGGGTGATTCTGTTCCAGGAGCTGCGGCTGTATCTGCTAATCCTCCAAATGCATAAGCAATGGTTTGTGGCAAGGATGTACTAGGTGGTAATCGTTTAATAAAACAAGCTGCTCTAACAAAGCGTTCACTGGAATCATAACCGCCTGGTAAAGGTAATTTGCCGCCAAAATCCTGGTATTGTTTTAAATTTTGTAAAGATTCACTATAAGAATTATTTGTGAGCGCCGGTATAGGTAAATTTTTTCCATGAGCAATATGTAATTTGCCATGAATATAATCCATCACCGCGCTATCTCCTGTCGCATCATGCAAAATTAAATGCAGCAGAATTTTTTTACCGTTAAACACGGTAGGTTCTATGGCAACTGAATTTGCTAATTGAATAGCTTCCTTTACTGTTTTTGCATTGTCTAAAAAATATTGTGCCCATAAACCCGTGACTAGAATAGGTTGTGTTGAATGGGATGGGAAGGAAGATTCTTCTAACCATAAAACAGACGCTGATAATCCATATTGATTCATTCCAGACATCAGGGCTTTAGGCAGCGCTATATCTTTTCCTTTCGCAAGATTAACAGTGACACTCCCATATTTCGCAGTCCAGGATAATGATTTATCTTGGATATTGAGATCATTCGATTGTCGCTGTATGCCAATAGGATTAATGACTAAAAACGCATATTTAAAATTTACTGGCCAATCAAAATTTCGGCCTGTTACATATTGGTTTTTGTAATTTAACATTATTTCAGTACAGGCTAAGGAGCTATTTACTGTAAAAAAATTAAAAATAACTAGAGTTAACAATGCGATTTTTTTAAAACATTTCATGTATTCACCTGCTTTTCTAAAAGTTTTAATGATTCCTCGCTCCATTTTAAACTGGCTTCAGAATAAAGAATTCCTGCTTGTAAGGTCAGATATTGATATAGATCATGTCCTGACAGATTATTTTTCCTAATTTTTTTGGCTGTTTCGTTATAGTAATCTAAATTTTTTTTAACTTGACGACGAAATTTTTCTATATGCTTCACCGTTACATCCGAATTCAGGTTTGCACCAAAAAATACTTTCAACATTAATTCATTTCGGCTTTGAAATAATACCGGATCCTCGTCCAGCCATTTTTTTAATTCTATTTTCCCTTTTTTTGTGATCGTATAGTTTTTTTTTGGTTTATCGCTTTCTGCATTACCCAATTTACAGGTTACCATTTCTTCTTTTAATAGTTGTTTTAAGACAGGATAAATGGAACCGTCTCCTTCTCGCCAAAAGTGATTAGTACATTTCTCCATTGTTTTTTTTATATCATAGCCGCTTGCGGCATTGATCGAGAGGATGCCTAATACAGCAAAGCGGGTTTTGTTGGATCGAATCATAGCAGCTAGTCTCACTATATCATAAATATGTATTATAATAATACATCTAAAAGATATAAAAATCAATATTAAAACGGCAAATAATTGTAAATACGGGTAGTGCCGAGTTACAACCCCTGGTACTGATTCACAAACCTCTAGTTGACAGTCTGAGTTGTTAAAGAGCATCACTTATTTTAGTCCTCACTGGGCGAATAGAATCGATAATCTCTTCTATATGATTATAAAGAGTTGAAAGATGTGCCTCATTATCAAATAAATATAGTTTCGAGAAGGGTAGTTTTCGTTTATAAAGTTCAGCGTGGGAAACAAGAGCTTGTTTATCTAACTGTCCCTGCCAAATAGTGATGGGCGTCTGAATGTCTTCAATATTAAATTTCCAATCTTTAAGTAGAATTCTAATTTCGCGAGCCGCGCCATCAACGCCTTGTCTAAATGCTTCTGTGGATGCTTTAATCAAGGACTTTATTTGTTCTGGATTTTGAAGAATCAGGCGATCAGGTTCTGGCGATTGTTGAGCAATTTTTTTGAGCATATTAGGTTTTAATAGGATCTTTCGCTGTAGCTGCATTAAAAGCCAAGAAACTCCTGGGATATTTCGCGTCAACATGTTGATGAGGAGCAAACTCCGCGGCACTCCATTTCTCGTTTCTGGTAAAGTTGTTGGGGGCATAGCAGATACAAGTGCAATATGTGACACCCGTCTAGGTATTTGATGAGCACAAGCCAATGCATAAGGCGCGCCACCTGAATGAGCAATGATTGAAAACGTGTTTATGTTCAAATGATCTGCGAGCTTTTTTATATCATCTGTCCAAGATAAAAGAGTGTGATTCTGATCGGGCGAAGATAATCCCATACCTGGGCGATCGATTCCAATGAGCCGACAATGTTTAATGCGTGCAATCTCATCAAAATCACCAGTCATTAATCTTGATCCTGGAAAGCCATGGAAAAAGAATACGGCGAATCCATTAGGATCTCCATACTCAGCATAGCCAATTTGTTTATTATTAGATAAAGTCATTATTAAATTCGTTTGCATCATATTCTGCCTCAATTTATTTCAAACAATGTTGTGCATAATATTGCATTGCATCAACAATGAATTCACGTAGTTTTGGATGATATAATTCACAAAATTTTAGGAAATTATTATCGTATAGATAAGCATCTGCCAGTTTGCAATAACTTGTTTTATTAAATGACCATAGTGGTTTAATCAAAAGATAGTGCTGATTGACTAACTCTTGAACCTGGCTATCATGCGGATCTAGATTTGAATTAACTGCCTTTGCCATTTCGCGATAAAATTTATCACCTTTCCCCTTAAAATTATTCCAATCGGTCTGAGTCCAGGATTGCAGTTTTTCCCAAGAAGCATCTATTTCTTCTCGAGTTAATATTCCTTTGCCAATCAGATAGCGCTCGTATTCTTTTTGAATGTTAGGGTTACGTAGGCGAATAGGATCAAAAAACTCCTCGACTTGCATCGCTACTTCTCCTCTCAAATGCAAAATGGTTTTATCAATGGTTTCGAGCATATTGTTAATTCTATGCAATTTGTCCTGTAATAACGACTTGTGCGTCTGTAGTGACAAAATTTTATTAAAAGCACCATTGCTCAAAACCGCTTGGATGTCTTGCAAAGAAAAATCAAGCTCTCGATAAAAAAGAATTTGTTGTAACAATAACAATTGTTCTTCTTCGTAAAAGCGATACTTATTTTTATCATAATAAGCTGGCTTCAATAAGCCAATTTCATCATAAAAACGCAGCGTTCGAGTGCTTATCCCTGAAAGCTGCGCCAGTTGTTTTATCGAATAAGCCATGATGATTCTCTTTAGACAAAAGACATAATAAGGGTTAACGTAACGTAAAGGTCAAGTGTTTTTTTAAATCAAATGCTGTTGCAATGGAAAATAATTTTTCTCTCGATTTATACTATTTTATTGATTAACAGGCTCGTTTTATTGGCTTTTTTTAGCCGTTGCGTGGCGCTCACGGAGTTCATTTTTCTTTCAAGTCTAATTTTTTATTTTTTGCAGACTTATATCTTTCTTTCAATTCAACATCATTATATCTATCTGTAATGGCGCTTGAGCTGTGTCCAGCATCATCGCGCACATGCGGAAGGGGTCGGCCGCGTTTATTGATATCATCAGAAATACCAGTATGTCTTAGCCAATGAACAGTAGCAGATTCCATAGCATCAGCTTCTGAGAAAAACTCATTTTCTCTTAATTTATGAATCGCTGTATCAAAACAATATTGGATTAATCGTCGAATATGACGAGCATCCGTCATTTCACCTTTGCCTTTTTCTTTAGACAAAAGATAATTTTTTTCATTAGGCGAGGGTAGAGTGCTAAGATTTAATTTTTCACGATAACGTTTTAAAGCGGAAAGCATGTCATCACTTACTGCGATTTCTCGCAATTTATTTCCCTTTCCAACAACTTTAAACCACCAAGAGTCATCTGCTTTTCGATAAAAATGCTTCATCATTGGCGTCCAGCGATCATTTGATACTAATTCCGAGATGCGAAGATATAGCAAATATAATGCGGATAAAATAAATAGTGTTCGTTCATGTTTTTCTGGATGTTGGTCTGCTAATTCTCTCGTTACTTCAAGACATGTTTGCCATTGTTTTTCTGATAATCGCATTACCGTAACTTGCTGTTGGCGTTTTTGAAGATACTTACTTTTTTGTTTGATCAGTGCAACCGGATTAGCTGTTATTTTTTCATCCATCAATAAATAATTATAAAAACTGCTCAAGACAGTAAATATTTCACGAATTGATTTTTGTGATAATTGATAATTATTTTTATCTGGTTGTTCGCCATGCTTAAAATCTCGTTTATTAACAGTCGCAACAAAAGGACGCCATTTGGGATTAGCTATCCTTATACCATTTCTGTCAATAAAGCGTGAAACTCGCTTTGTTCCAATCCATGATTTTAGTGGGTTAAGACAAAACGCAATGTAATTTTCAATATCTTTTCTTTTTAAGAGAAGTATAGATTTTTTATTAACAAGCCAAGACCACTGAATCAATCTTTCTACTTCTCGACGATATGATTCAAATGTTGCTTTATTATTTTTATATTGTTTTAAAAAATCGATCGCTATTAAAAAATCATCCGATAAGTAATTAGAAGTGTCTAAAATATTATTTATATGGTCATCAATATGATCTAATGTATCAATTATCGGTTTGGGTATTGTTAATTTCAACGATGCCATAATGCTTACTCATTATTGTTATCGTCTTCAAAATCATCTAAATCTTCAATTTCGTGTAATATTTCATTTTCTAGTTCTTCTAAATCAGGAAGCTTTCCTACTAATTCTTTCGGTAAAATTTTTGATAATTTTATTTCAGCAACTCCCATGGGCTTATTAACATCTCGCAGTGCATAATCTGCCTCAAAAGAGCTTCTATTCGTACAGAGAATTAAACCAATGGATGGATTTTCATCTGGTTGTTTAACATAATCATCTAGCAGACCTAAATATAGATTCATTTTTCCTGCATATTCTGCTTTAAATTTTCTGGCTTTGAGCTCTACGCAAAAGAGCGATTTTGTGATCCTGTTAAAAAAGAGAAGATCAATAAAATATTCATTTCCTTTTGCAACTATGCGATATTGATTTCCAATAAATGCAAAACCTTTTCCTAGCATCATGATCACTTCTTTAATTCTGGAAACCATTTCATTCTCCATCTGTTTTTCTAAATAAAGACTGAGATCCTATGAATGGTTTGCTTGTTTCGAGAAAATAACTTGCTTTAAGTATGTTATCTGCTTTGGCAGCTAGGTGTTTTGGTAATGTCAATGCAAAGTTATGCTTTTTATTTTGTAAACATTCGCGTTCATATGCTTCGGATTTTATCTGTAAATCTATAACATCACGGCTACACATACTATCGCACGCCATCTGAAGGTAAAATTTTCGTGCTTCCGGTATTTTCACCTTGTGCATGATAAGTAGGTTCGTGCTCCAACGAACATTTTTTGCGATATCTAAGAGATCAGGAGATTCTGCATATTCGTAATAGAATTGACGCATATGCCGTAAATTTTGTTCTGAATATCCTCGCGCATTAGAAAAAATCTTTGTAAGATCGTGCGAGAGACGGACTAACATCTGTTTTCCCCACTGATAACGATCCGCTGTTTTTGCAAGCAGTTTACCTAAGTGCCAATACAACTCGATGCTTGTCCGAGTTGCCTGTTGAAGAAATTGTTGCTGAGCACCTCTAATAGTTTGCTTTGCTTCTTCAAGCACATTTTTATACTCTTCAAACCCAATATCTTTTGTCATTTCTCATTCCTAAAAACTTTCGCTTACGCCCGTAAGCAAAAGTTTACGCCATAGCCCGGCACACGCAACAAATGATTCGCTTACAGCCGTAATCGAAATTACAATATCACAATTATATAGTGTATTCAAGTAATTGCAAATAGCCCAATAGTAATAACTATTGGGCTTATTAGGCCTATTCATATACCCCAAAAAAGCAGAAACATTTTTGGACTAAACCAAAAATCAAGTATAATTCAGCACTACAAACTACATCGATATAACTAAACCTATGCTAAAATCACTTATTTTATTCATCATGTTGCTCCTAACTAGCTTGAATATTCACGCAAATATTCAACCCTATAGTGCTGAAGACATATTGGCCTTCACACGCATAGACTATGTCGCCGTATCACCTAATGGCAAACAAATTGCCTACGTCACAGTAAATCATGACCAAAATAAATGGCGATACGCATTAAATCTCAAAGAACCAAATGGCAACATCATCGAAATTACTCACGCTGAAAATATTTCTTCTATCAGCTGGTCTCCCGATGGAAACAATATTGCATTCATCTCCCCAAATGATAAAGATCAGCAAGTCATTTCCATTTATCATATAGCAGAGAAAAAACTCTCTCCACTGCTTGCATTATCCAAAGGAATAGTTGGCTTGCATTGGTCTCCATCAAGCAAACAAATTGCATTTATTGCCGAAGATGACAAACACACGCCACAGTCAAATGGATTGAAAATGTTACCAGAACCCAGCACCAATCTGCGTTTATATGTAACAGATCTCAATGCAGAGATACAACCATTAACCCCCGCGAATGTTAGTATTTCATATGATCCACTGACACGCGGTTTTTCATGGGCGTCTAACGGCAATGAAATTGCTTTTGCTTACCAACCGAGCGTTAAAGCCATTGATGATATTCAACCGAAAGTAGCGATCGTCAATTTAACTACAAAAAAAATTGCACCTCTTACCTATTGCAAAACACACACTTGTCGACAACCTATTTTTTCACCCGATGGGAAGTGGCTAGCTTTTACTGCTAATATACCTGCAACCGGTAAAGCCAAAGCATTGCTTGAAGATATTGAAATCCGCAATAAAGTTTGTCTCAGAAATTCAAGCGATCAAACGCATTGTTTACAGGATACGTTTGACAAAAATCCTTACTTACTCGCTTGGAATGCAGAAGGTAATGCAGTTTATGCATTAGAACACTATAAATCACAAGGGTTAAAAATTTATAAAATAAGTGAAAACCCAAACACGCCGGTTGAACTCTTTTCAACAGATAACGATTTCATCGAACCAATGACACTCTCACTCAACGCGACACATACCGTTTTTGGTTTTGGTTATGAAGGAGTTAATCAAGCACCTGAAGTCTATACATCACCTGCTGATCATTTTAATTTACAGCAAGAAACTCACTTCAATAAAAAATACAATAAAATATTTGGTTCAATACAAGTATTAAATTGGAAATCAAAAGATGACACACTCGTGGAAGGATTATTTATTACTCCACAAAATTATGATCCTAAACATCCCTATCCATTATATGTGAACGTACACGGTGGACCGAGTGGCTCAAAAGCAAAACGTTATTTAGGTGGTTGCGATGAATATGGTGAAGGTATTGTACCAACAGAATGTCCTGCCAATATTTTAAGTTTGGGCTATGTTATTTTGCAGGTTAATTTTCGTGGCACAAGTGGTTTTGGTCCAGATTTTCGAGTGAAAAATTTTGCTGATCTTGGCGGTGGTGATTTTCAAGATATTATGAGCGGTGTTGATTATGTTACTCAGCATTATTCCATCGATAAAAATAAAATGGTTATCGCGGGTTGGAGTTATGGCGGCTATTTGACAGCCTGGGCAATAACCCATACAAATCGGTTTGCACTTGCCATTGATGGTGATGGTATGACAAATTATATTTCCGATATGGGCACGTCAGATGATACCGATTTTGGATATCGATATTTAGGCGCCAATTCTTGGGAAAACCCACAGTTATATTGGCAACATTCGCCCATGGCTTATGTCAAAAATATCAAAACTCCTTTGCTTATCATTCACGGTGAACAAGATATTCGTGTACCTTTAACCCAAGGAAAAGAATTATTCACTGCACTCACACTTTTAAATAAACCTGTCAAAATGATCATTGCACCGAAGCAATCGCATGTGCCTACCGATCCGGAAATATTCGAAGAAGAAATGGCTATTATTGATCAAGTTCTTATTTCGCGTAATCTACAGTCATATTGAACTCTTAGCTGTAACAAAGCGGTAGCGTAAGACTTACGCAAGTTGATCGCATTGTCGCTAAAGTCAAAGAAAATAATGTAGTTGAATACGTGCATGACTTTTTATTTCAATGGTATTGTTAGATCGTAAACGTTCGGTAATTTACATTAACCATTGAAATACATTAAATCTGGATAAACTGCGGTAGCAATTTGCGATAATTATCTTCACTCGCGCACTCACGAATACGATTTAACATCGCGCATAAATAATGATATGGATCGATATCATTTGGTAAAGTTATTTCTATCAAATAAATTAACCACATGGGCAATCGCAGTTATTGGTTGAATCCGTAATTTTATGCAAGTCAAAACAACCGGTAATCGGGGTCACCGGCTTTGACGCTTGAGCGGCAATTTAGTCGCTTTAATCGATTTTACTGGCAAAAATTTAATATATAACCCTAACGCACTTGCTACTTTAGTTACAGTTGCGAAACTAGGATTTCCATTTTCAGATAGAGCTTTGTAAAGCCCTTCTCGAGTAATTTTCGCATCACGCGCAAGCTTACTAAAATTACGTGCTCGAGCGACTATACCCAGTGCTCGCATTATGAGCACAGGATCATCTGCGCCTTCAGCCCTCACAGCATCAAGATAAGTTGCAATATCTTCATCTGTTTCTAAATAATCGGCACTGTCGTAATGAGTATATTTATTCATAATTTTCTTCTCTCCCATTATTCTGTTAACTATAATTCACACCTTATGGCTTGTCAACTATAGTTAACATGCAAATGCCGAGGTATTGACAAACTAACAACGCTAGTTTTAAACTAACGTCGTTAGCTATTGGATGATCGCAGCATGAATAAAGTTAAAAAACGTTCTCTATGCAAAGAAAAAATTTATTTAGCGGCTTTAGAAGTGATCAACACAGAAGGGTTGGAAGGTTTAAGCATGCGACGTTTAGCGCTTCAGCTCAACGTAGAAGCTGCTTCACTTTATAATCACGTAAAAAATAAATCAGCATTATTAGATTTGATACAAGACAGTCTGTTTAGAGAATTGCCCAGCCCAAAGGAACAGAATAATTGGAAAAAATATTTATGGGAGTTTGCCCAATCAATACGGCATGGCTTATTAAAATTTCCCAAAACTGTTCCTTTGTTTGCAACACGTCCCTCTGTTACTTCATCTGCGCTAGAACAAACAGAGAAAGCTTTCAGTATGTTGCACGCAGCGGGATTTAGATATTCAGATGTTATTTTTGCTTATCAAAGTTTGTGTGTGTTTATTTTAGGACATTTACAAGCAGAAGTGGGGCATACACCAGGAGCTAAAGCGGAAAAAGAACCTTCATTTTCACACGTTGAAAACACTATACAATTTCCTCACTTGATGAAAGCTTATTCTCAGAGCAGTTTTAAAAATTATGATGCCTGGTTCGACTTCGGTGTAACCGTCATTATTACGGGTTTAGAAAAAGTTTTAGAAAAAACAAAGAGGAAAAAAACATGAATGCACCACAATTTATTGGAATTTTACACCGTAAATTAAAACCACAATGTACTTATGAAGATTTTTATCAAGCTTGGTTACCGCCGAGTCTAAACGGTAAAGATCCCAAAAAAGAAGCGGTAGAATATTTTAAAGCACCAGTGCAGGTGATTAATGCGGTTAACACGGAAGATCCTACGGATATTATCAGTATTGGTATTGTTTGGGCTAATCCAAGCGAAGTAGAGAATGAAAGCAAGCGAGTAGAAAATACAGAAAAAATACGCGGTGAAAACATATCAAGAGTTGCTGATAAAAGTCAGTCAAATAAACTGTACGTTGTTAAAGATGTAAATTTATTAGGGACACCGTTAGAGTAAAATAAATGATATTAATCTCATGTATTTTCAATATTGATCTTTTCGGCACAAAAATAATTTATATGGCTCTGTATGATAGCGCTCTAATGATGAGGAGCTTCATAGGATCGTGCTTGCAAGGCATTCTATTACACCAAAGTTAAATAAAGTTTATGTATAATTGAGGTTCATGAAATGGCTCATATTAGATATGCAATTGCTTCGGATGTTAGAGCCATTGCAAAAATACATGTTTTTTCCTGGCAAGCTATTTATCGTGGCCATATACCCGATGATGTACTTGATAATTTATCTATCGATGAGCGTGAGAAATTATGGAAAACATTGTTAGAAAATAACGCGAGTATAATTGTATTAGAAGATAATAACGATCTTGTTGGGTTTGTGAGTTTTTGCCCTAGTCGGGATGAAGATGTTAATTCACAAAAAATTGCTGAAATTAGTGCTATTTACTTGAGCCCTGACAAATGGAGAAAGGGATTTGGAAAAATGCTTTGCGATGCGGCGATCGAGGAGCTGAGAAAATCAGACTTTACTGAGGTAACCCTATGGGTTCTTGATGAGAATCAACAAGCGAGACAGTTTTATGAGAAAATGGGTTTTATAAACAGTACTAACTTTAAAATAGATGTGAGGGATGGTTATTCGTTGCGTGAAGTAAGATACCGGAAAATTTTATAAAGCTAATGATTTATCCCTATATACTTTGGAAGGCTGTGAGAACTGAAAAATTTAACAAATGGTAAAATTATTTCTATCAAATTATAGGAATAACATGACTAATTTTAAAAATACTGTTGCAGTAATTACTGGGGCTGCATCAGGTATTGGAAAAGCAATAGCAGAAAAATGTCTTGAGCATGAAATGCTGCTTGTTTTAGCAGATATTAATAAAGAAAAACTTGAAGAAGTTGAAAATAATTTTAAAAAAAATAAAAGCTCACGGATTATTTCAGTAATTACGAATGTTGCAGATGAAAATGATATTTATCGATTAACAGAAAAAACACTTTCCGAATTTGGTAAAATAAATTTTCTTTTCAATAATGCAGGAATTGCTAGAGCTTTAGGACCAATTTGGGAACAAAGCAGTACAAGCATTGAAAATGTTATGCGAACCAATTTACTCGGAACTATTTATGGCTTGAAGGCAATTGTGCCTATTATGCTAAAACAAAATGACCAATGCTACATTTTTAAAACAGCCGGTAATCGCAGTTACCGGCCAAGTAACGGCTGCTTGGATGACAATATATAACAAATTATGCTATTATTTGTTATATAGTATTATTTTATTGGAGTTCCCTATGAATATCTCTCTTACCCCAGAGCTGGAGCAATACGTTAACTCTAAAGTTAGTAGTGGCATGTACACTTCTGCAAGCGAAGTTATCAGAGAATCCCTGCGACTTCTTCATATGCATGAGGATTTGCAAAATCAACGAATTCAACAATTAAACCAAGCTATTGAGGTCGGTTTAGGCCAACTAAAGTCAGGCAAGAAAATTTCAGCAAAAAATAGTTACAATAAGCTAAAGAAAAAAATTGATAAAATTGCTGGTACGTCTAAGGAATCAGAATGAAGTTCGCTTATTATCTATCTCATGAAGCTGAAAATGATATCGATGAAATTATCACATACATAGCAAAAGAAAACCCTTCAGCTGCGCATAAATTTTTAGATTCTTTGTATAGCGCATTCGAAAAACTTTCTGATTTAATTAAATTTCAAGCGAGAGCGATTTGCTGAACGCTTATGCAGCAATGGGGTTTTAATTATTTAGCAAAAGTAGTTCGAGGGGTGAAATTTATAGATGGAGTTAGCGAAAACGAGATCAGTTAAATTAACGAAAAGATAAGCATTGCTTTGTTAAGCCATCGGTATTTTCAGCTTCCAGTTTAGGTAGATTTAAAGAGCTTGTTCTTTTACCATCTGCTACAGTGAAATTTTCTGATGAATTTCTCTTAGCAGAATAATCACGATCTAAACGATCTTGCATTGCTTTATCCTGATAAATTTTGTCGAATTGACGTTTTATACCATCTTGTCTATTAATATATTTAATACGTTTTTTCTCAACAGTATCACGTTCTCCAGCCAATCTATCAAATAACTTTGATGTGCTGCATACTCGTAAAATATAACTTACCATGCCTTGAGCAAGAGCGAGAGGTGCCGCAATAGCAAGAATAGAAAACATATGGCTAGAAACAAAAGCAGTTAAAATAACGGGGCTTGCAGTTGCGAGTGTAAATGCACCTGTTATACAACCTAATACTGTTGCCGCTAAAAAAAGAGAGCCACTTAAGGCTTGAATCGCAGCTAAGCCAGTCATGACCCATGTTGTTATTTTAGAATATATACTTTCTTCATTAAGTTGTGATGGCATGGATTTTAAATGCATGCCTATGTTTTTCGCAAAATTTATGTAAGCTTGATAGGTTTCACAACAAGGTAACATCTTATGTGTATCATATTTTAATAATTGATCATTGATTTTATCAGCAATTTCCAGCTGTTCTTGATTCACTAAAAGAAGAGATGTGGCATTGTTAGAATGGCTTAGCCCGATCCATCTCATTAATACTGGGCCAATAAAACAAACCATACCTCCTAACATACTTAATGCAGATATGATCCCAATCGCAGTCATAACATGGGGGGAAAGGAAAAATAAATATGGTGTAAGCGATGCCATGGATTCTCCCGCATACAGTAAATTTCCTACAAATGCAGGAAAAAATTCAACAATCATCAACATGGCAAACCCTATCCAACGCCAAAAAGAGTTATAAAAAAAGTTACTAGAGACAGGCGTTTTTTTTGGATACTGTGGAGCTGTGATTGATTCTACAGAATAATTTTTTTCTTCTAATTTTTGCAGCACTGCTTTCATTAAATAAACTCTAGCGGTTTCAAAAATAAGTTTTTCATTATCATTTTTAAAATCATACTTATCAAATTTTCCAAATAGCGCAATTATATTGTCCAGCGAAATAGTAAAATCATTTACTTCTGATTCCTGAGGGAAATCTGTAATCTCTTCCTCTTTTTTTCTTATAAACATAATTGCTGATTTTAATGCAGGACAATCAGAATAATTAATTTTTAAAGATGGAAGAAATGAAGTGTCTGTTTCAATCGTAATAACTTTAGATTGATTGGTAAGAAAATCGAATTTTTCTTCTAATCGCGCAGTGGTGCCCAATAATCGATCTGACAATGGCATCTTATAATCCTCGTGTTGCTTTAATTAATACTTTTAGCAATAATATTGCGCATATTATATACTAATTCCATGCCATATCTATTCAAAATCTGGTCTATTCCACTTTACAACACTGAAAATCAGCAAGTTACTTTTAATTCTTCCAGTTAGCTTATCTATTCAGCAAGAGGTCTACTATATACTCAATTGATTTTTAGCCACTTTTTACTAACATGGTTATTTATATTATCTGTAAATGGATTAATCCCATCATTGCAAATATTAATGCTTGGCAGCTGACCCGTTATAAGAAATTGATCGACTGCCGTATCAACACAACCATTCAGAGGCGCATTAGCATGGTATGCAATATGACCCGATCCTAGCCATGTTAAAACTTTATTCTCTACATTAATCTTATCCAAATAACTGCTTACTTCATGGCTCCATTGTGCGGGTGTCGTGTTGTCGTATGCATTACTGACTAAAAGTATTTTTGGATTTACACCGACGAATGGTTTTACAACATTTGGCAATAATGGTTCGCTTTTTACGGGCCATCGTATACATTCTTTAGCACAATAAGTGCTCCACATGCCGCCCACTAAAGGATATTGTTTGCGTAAATTTCGCATGGTAGCAAGCCAGGTTTGCTCTTGTTGCATCCATGGTGGAAAAATATAATCAGTACAAAACACGGAATCAAATACTGCCGCATCATCATAATGTTTAAAATGATCATTAATGGGATTATAGCTCGTCATCGCTGAATAATTTTTCATTAATTTATCAGCATTATTATTCATGATGGCTTGATTTAACATATTTGCTAAATCGGGCCACGCGCCTTGCTCACCCATTGCGCTAATAATGATATACATTAACATTTGCGCTGAAAACGGACGGTGTTTATAAATAGCAGATGTAGGAATTCCTGTTGTTTCTGCTTGTTTAATTAATCTTTCAAGCGCTTGTTGAGTTTCAAATTTTGATCCGCGGTTAATGGCACATTTATTACCTGACGCAACACATTGCTCAATAAAATGCTGTAATGTTGCTTCAATAGCAGGTGCTGTGCCTGTGAAATAATCAATAGAATTATTATTGGGAGCAAGATTAGCATCTAATACCATTCTGTCGACATGCTCAGGATAATTGACTAAATAGGCTAAACCCAAACGCGTTCCATAGGATCCACCCACATAATCAATTTTATCGATACCTAATGCTTTTCTAATTTCATTAAGATCCCGCACGGTATTTTTACTGTTTGCATATTGTGATAGTGAATCGTATTGACAAAGATTTCGTTTTTTTAAAATTAATTCATAATCATGCTGTGCACCCGCTTCTGAATTCATATAAGTGAGATTGAGATCGCGCTCAATTTCATGTTCTGCATCTATTTGATCGGTATGACACGTAATGGGATTAAGCCCTACTCCACGCGGTGCAAAACCAATCAAATCAAAATGTTCTTTAATGGGATCAGACAGTTCAGAAAACATATATTGCACACTCGCCGTATCATCACTCCATGGCCCGCCAGTGTTAAATATCAGAGTGCCGAATTTAGTACTCGTAGCACTGTGTTTTGCCACCGCAATGGAAATCGTTTCGCGTTTCGGATGACTATAATCTTTCGGTACAGGAATCGATGTACATTGAAAATGTGGATCAATATCACAGGGTTTCCAAGTCATTGGCGCGCTATCAGCAAAACATAATTGACTGATAAAAATAAGAGACAACAATAGTGGAATCATTAATTTTTTGCGGGAAAGGATGTTCATTTTTGTTTACTGCGGTTAATTGTAAGGCGATGAGAATATATCAATTTCTAGCTTGAAGCAATAGATTTCATTCCTAATAATAACGAATTACAGACATTGATTATTGTTTTACAGTAATTAAGTGTTGATTTTCGACAAAACTGCAAATATCATCCCCTCTTCAACTACAAGGGGTCTGTAATGGATAAAATCAAACAAGTCAGCTTATTTTTTAGAGTATTGTTTCAAATCGGGTTCATCCTCACGCCGATTTTTTTACTGATCGCGTGGATCAATGCGCCTCATCCTATTTCTTTTTTGGCGAATATATTTGTTATCGATAATGTTCCGCAGAATTATCCTATTTTGGCACCTCTCTCTCCTACTGCAAAAATCCTTGGATTTGTAATTGGCTTTATTCCAACCGGCGTGAAAATGTTTGTGCTGTATTTTTTAATTAAGTTATTTCGATTGTACGAACGCGGTGAAATTTTTCTAATCGAGAATGTGCGTTATATTCGCAATATTGGTTACACATTATTAATTGGGCAATTATTAAATCCCATTTATCAGGCGTTAATCAGCGCAGATCTCACGTGGGGAAATCATGCTGTTCGAAAGGGAATGCGCATGATATCGATTTCATTTGACAGCACCAATATTACTATTTTGCTCATGTCACTTTTGATTATTTTAAT
>Ga0207003_1096_pt1 | contig 18699 bp, 13 predicted proteins | sample Alteio_BWMinCont_89_FD_153474 | JGI IMG/M metagenome (GOLD analysis project Ga0207003, IMG submission 153474) | Enriched cells from forest soil in Barre Woods Harvard Forest LTER site, Petersham, Massachusetts, United States -... | ecosystem: Environmental > Terrestrial > Soil > Temperate forest >...
TAAACACAACCGAGTCCCTCATACCGGCTGGGCAAAGCGAAAAGGACACAACGGCGCATGGCCTCGGCGACCTGTTGTCGACTTTGTCGCCCAAGAAAACGAACCTTGCCCGCGATGTTGTAGTCACTGGCCAATCTGGCTAGGCGCGGATGTTCGGGACCGTCACCGATAATCTCACAGGAGATATCCGGATAGCGCGGAAGGACAGACGCAAGCGCTCGCAGGAGCAGTTCGTGGCCTTTGATCGGAATCAGATTGCCGACGCTGAGGATAGTATTGGGCTGGGTATCGCTTGACGCTGGAGAAAACATCTGTACATCCACGCTGTTGTAGATGACTGTCGTATTGACTGGGACGGTGGCGCCCTCGGTCACTTTTTCGGAAACCTTGTCGCTAATGCAGATCACTCGCGACGCCGAGCGATAGACAAATCGCGAAACGCGCTTGCACCAAGCGCCAGCCAATCCCCGGACCTGGTTGTCAAAGAACGCATCCAGGCCGTGGACGCTGACGACGCAGGGAATTTTCAGCTCCCGGCTCAACAGCACTGCAGCATGCCCGCATGGAAGGGCAGCATGCGCGTGGATCAGATCGATCGGCTGTAAGTGGTGCAATTGGCGAATCCTCGGGATCAGACTCGCATAGAGAAATGCCCCGGCAGAAGCCAGGCCAATCCCACTCGGGATGGACGGGTAGCGGACCCAGGTTGCGATGGGGGCGCTAGCGCTCGCACCCGCGCTGCCACGATGCAATGGTTGCACGGCCACGACGCAGGAGTTGACTCCGAACTCCGCGAGTTGCCGCAAGGGCTCCGCGACAAAACAACCGGCTGCATCGTCTTCGGCAGTGGGATAAAACGGAGTGAGAGTCAGGACTCGCATGCGGGTTGATGTACTCGCCCCTGGAACCGGCAGTTTGCTATCCAGTCCAAGGAACCACATTGTCATCCCCCGCGCAATTGCGAGTTAGGTTCCGAGCCGGGCAAGCCGGCTTCTCGAGCGAATTACATCCTCAAGCAAGGCCGTCCAACTTTCGGCGATCAGGCGCCAGTCAAACATCCTCCGACACCGTTCGTAAGCAGCGGCGCCAAGTCGCGTGCGATCGGCGGAATGCGCCAGCAGGGCGGAAAGGGTCGCCGCGAAATCCTCGACGTCTTCAGGATCGACCAGCCGCCCGGTACTCCCCAACACTTCGGGGATGCCTCCGCGATTGGCGCCGACCACGGGCGTCGCGCAAGCCATGGCCTCCGCGTTGACCAGTCCGAAAGGCTCCTGGAATAGGGATGGGCTGGTGAAGATGGTCGCCCTCTGGAACCAAGAGGGCAAATCGGCGTCGTGATGGATATAGCCGGTGAATTGAATCTTTCCCTTGCAGGTTTGCACGACAGATTTTGCCAGGTCGCGCACTTGGCGGACATAGGGCGTTTCCTGATGGGTTCCGAAACCGGTAGTACCGCCGATTACCAAGGTGGCGTCAGGGTGAGAGTGCAGGACTCGCGCAAAAGCCTGTACGAGTTGAAGCACACCCTTCTCGGCATCGAGACGCCCCACGAAAAGGATGGTCCTGGGTTCGCGAACTTCCTCTCGCGGAGAAAATAACTCGCGGTTGACTCCGTTGAATACAACTTGAGTTTTTGCGGCCAGGGCTGAAGACTTCAGCGCAAAGCAATCACGGAGAAAATTGCTGCAAACCACAACTTGATCAACTTGCAAGGCGAGGTCGCCCAGCATTTGCGAGGTCCAATGGCCCAGGTGATCGTTTTGCAGATGAAGCAGAATCGCTCCCTCATAGCCCATTCGGCGCAGAGCAGCTACCCATTGAGGCCGGTTGTGGACGTGCAGAAGATCGAACTCGCCAAGCCGCCACATCAAGGCCCGCAACCACAGTTGCTCCTCATAGCGCCGCGCCAGGGGGATGCGGCTTACGAACTTGCAAGCACGCCAGGCCCCGCTGCTTTGATGTGAAAGTGGATAGAGGTCATCGGGAGGGGTCGGAAAACCAAAAACAGTCGTGTCAATCTCCACAGTCAGACGGCTGTAGACTTCGTAAGTCCAGCGAGCCAGAGCACCGCCGTAGTAGGCGCTGAACTTTTCCCGGCTCGACAGCAGAACTGCCACCGATAGCTTTTGGCTTCGCGCAAGGGTAGCGGTCTTCATCTACAGGCCACCGACCTTCCGTTCAAAACAGACCAATCTCGGCCTCGGGCGCGCTGATTCCATTCCACAGGCTAAGACTCAGTGCGTAACCGCCGACGTATACCAAGGCTCCCAGCGTGACCAGCGCCAGGACGTGAACCGGAAAAAGAGTCCGCATGGCGACAAGACTAAGAGCCATGAGACATGTGGAAGGAACGGACATCGCGACCGCAGCCAACAGTGGCGGCCGGGTCAAGTCCTTAACGAAGTAATAGTTCATGATTGCTACGATGCCCTGACTCGATGCCGTCGTGAACGCAGCCGCGAGGGCTCCGTACCGGGGTATCAAGAACAGATTCAGCACGACATTCACTGCGGCCCCGGCTAGAACTGAGACAAGATATTTCTTTTCCCGGCCATTGGGTATGAGTTGCGCTCCGCAATAGCTCGCCGCTGGTGCTGTGATGATGGTCAGCATGAGCCAGCGGAACAGAATCCCCGCACCAGAATACTGGCTTCCGAAAACAAACTGGGTGAGAGGAACCGCCAGGATAAAGCCACCTACGGCAATCGGCAGCGCCAGACCGACGGTGGCGTTGCCGAACCAGCGCAGATATCTTTTTTCAGCGTGCAGGTCCCGGCCCGCCGTTCCCGACAGTAGAGGCAGAAACACCTGACCCAGGATTGGGGGAAACGACATTGCCATGGTCATCAGAGCATAACTGGCCACATAGGTTCCCAGTTCTGCGTCGGCGCGAAAATACTTGAGCATCACGACGTCAATCTGGTCATAAATCATGGACATGAGACTGGCAAATCCCATGACCAGACAGAGCGGCATGAAAACGCGCCAGGCCTGGGGTGAGATTTCGGGCAGAGGAATTTGATATTGACGGCGTGCTGGCAGCCAGATAAGCAGCGTGTTCAGACCCAGGGAGAGCAAAGTTGCCGCCGGAATAATCCAAGCGTCACTGGAACCACGAACCAGCGCGAGTATCAGACCAGCGTAGGCAAGTTGTGCTAGCGCGCCCTGCGCCGCGATCATGGACATACGCGAGCGCGCAGCAAAGATCCATTGTGCATCAAGACTGCCAACCAGGAACGCAAGTCCGGAAAGCATGATCAACAGGCGAGTCTGGCCGTCTGGCGGCGCCAACCACAAGGTGAAGACCGCCAGCAGGACGTAAGCTCCGGTCGCAAACACAACACGTGCCCCGAGAACGTGCTTGACCAGGAAAGGAACCCGGTCGCTGCGCCTGGCTGCTTCTCGCAGCGCATACGTAGAGAAACCCGGAGAAGCCAGCAGGCCAAAAAATCCGGCAACGGCGGTGGCGAATCCCAATCGCCCGTACATCGCTGGCCCGAGCGCACGAACGACCCGCGGGAATACGATCAGCGGAATCGCTTTGTTCAGCAAGTCGAGCAGGACCAAGGCAAAGGAGTTGTTGATAACGCGATCCAGGCCCACGGTCTGCGGATGCGACGCCTCCCGCGCAACTTGAATGGTTGCACTCATGATGCAGTCTGGCCCCGACTGTAGCTTTGACGTTCGGCGACCACTTCTCGAAAAAGTTCGATCCATTGCTCAACAATCCGGTCCCAATCAAATTTCCGTGAATGCCGGCCAGCGGCCGCCGCCATCGATTGCCGCAACGAAGAATCACGAAGAAGAACTTCCAAATATTGGGTCAGTTCCGAATCTGACTCTGCCAGGAAGCCAGTCTCTCCATGAAGTACAAAATCAGGCCGGTACACATTCATCGCGACGACTGGTAAGCCACAGGCCGCGGCCTGTCCGAGCACCTGAGGATGGCCCTCTAGAATGCTTGGAAACAAGAAAATATGCGCTCTCCGCATTTCCTCTCCAAGCTGCCTGGACGACAAATGCCCGAGAAATGAGATGTTGCTGCAGTCGTGCATGCGGCACAAAGCGCGGCAGTGTGCTTCGGTTTCACCGCGACCTGCCACGCGAAACTGCACCGTCGGCCAGCGGGCAGCTTCCTGTACCAGCAATTCGACTCGCTTACGGGGTTGCAGAGAGCCGGCATAGAGAACGACCAGCGAATCGGAGTTCCGGACCTCTCCCGGAGGCGCGAAGAAAAATCGGCGATCCACTCCATCGTGGACGATGGTCGACTCCAATCCGAACTTCTCGCGAACCGTCTCCGCCACGTACTTCGAGTTGGAACAGAGTCGATCCGCCTCGATGATGGAGCGCCCAATCAGGCCGGTGCCCGTGAGGTCATTCATCATCATGACTACGTAGCTAACCAGCGCAGTACTTCTTCCCAGGTACTTTCTCGATTCGAAGAATGCGCGGTCAAGGGGGCCGCATCGGGGGAAAAAATAAATGTCGGGCCTGGTAAAAAAGCAGCGCCGGAGCAGCCGGACAGTATTCCAGTGTTCGGTCCAAGGTACCAAATCAGTGTTCCCGCGCCCGGCGATGCGCGGATCAGGTCTGCCTTCGGAAATCATAATTACGCGAAACTGTTCTGGGGGCAGGCGGGCAACGATCTCTTTCACGGTAAGATTTTGAGCGTTGGTATCGTCTTCGTCCGCAGACGAAGGGGTGAAAATCGTGATGGGTCGAGTTGGCCATTTCGTTTTCATCGCGACGTCAGTCACTGAATTGGAACTCTGTGTACAGCTTGTTCCGCTTGATTTCTCTAGCAACCTTCACGCATTGCTTGCCATCGGCAACGAGCAAGACCTCGAAAACAAATGCTCCAACTCATCGGACCCGATGGCACCTGAAACCGCCTGTCGCTTTAAAGGTTTTCCGTTCCGGCTTGTCAGCAGCCCGGGAATTTCCGCGATTTGTTCCGGGGATTCCAGCACGTGACCTATACCAAATCGCCCGTATTGCTGAACGTATCCGGAAAAGGGATCACGCAGCCACGCGCATAGAAAAACAGGAATGCCCAGAACGTCGCACTCCAAAGCTGTTGACGATTGCACCGTCAGGGCGAATTGAATGCTGCTCCACAACTGATCCGAGGGTGGGCCCGCGAGGACTTCGATCTGGCGCTCATGCTCCGGGATGAGCCGGCGCAGCATCCCGCGGTGGCCCTTGATGCTTTCAAAGGGATGAAGTTTGAAAACCAGCTTCAACCCGCAGGTCTGAGCGAGGGACCACAAACGTGGCAAAAGATCGCGGTAGACTTCATCGCTGCGCCACCAGCCGCTCTGGTAGGGCTCGGTGAAAAATACCAGCCACGGCGCAGAGCGGCGGGCCGCGGGTTGCAAAGGCCGCGGCTTCGATTGAGCGGAGGCCACAATGGCTATCTTGTCCGCGGCAAAGTGGCACATGCGTCTCATGTAATCGCGTTCCATTTCATTCGTGGCCAAGTAGAAATCGGCATGGTTCACCTTGATCGCCATCGCGTAATTCAAAGCACCGTGATGAGCCGACAGAGCTGGGAGCCCGCGTTTCTTGGCGAGGATGAGCGGAATGCTTGATGGAGGGTTGCTGTCGTCGGCGCTGAGACAGGCAGTCACATTCTCAGATTCGAAAAGCCGGTTCCAGGCATCTCGAAGGGCGATTCCCCAAGACAGAAGCGCAGGAATCCGTCCGAGCTCTCCCACCGCATGCGCCGTGTTGAACTCATCGGCGATGTCGATGAGTTGTTTTCTTAGGCTGCTCCACGACTGGATCAGGGATTCGATTTCCCGCTGGTCACTCGCAGCGAAGTACGGACTCAGCGATGCCGAGCGGACATTCGCCGGCAGCGATGGAAGCTTGGCGTTACTCCTGGTTAGGGCTAACAAAAATTGATGATCGGGGAGCAATTTGGCATAGGCCACCGCAGTGCGGGAAACATTCACGTAAGCCGACGGCAACAGAATGACCGGCCGCCCGGATACGTAGCGACGACGGGCGAACTGGCGGCGAATCGAATGCTTGCCATCTAGCTTGTCCTCGATCACCTGTGCAAGCTTGGCATTGTCGAGATGCGAGAACACTTCGCGATAGTGGCGTAACCTGTGAATGACCGATTGGAAGCGGCTTTCCAAGATCGTCAGTCGGGCTCCGAGAAGTCTCCGCAGAGCGGTGGCGAGAGGATGGGGCCGTGTTGAGTACAGTTCGCAAGCCGCGCCCAGTTCCTTCGAGACCCGGTGGGCGAGCATGAGTTGCTGAAGCTCCGGGACGATTTCCAACGACAGTACATCCCACCAATCGATTCCCCACTGGTCAACCATGCGACCTGTTCCGAGTTGCAGGAGCTCCCGGAGCCGATAGAGATCCCCGATCTCCTCGGCGTAATCATAGATGCTGATGACTTGACTTCCAGCCTGCCGGCTCCAGCGTTCGTAGGTCCCGACCGGAGCGCGCCCGAGATCGACCACCAGATCCCAGTGTTGGCCTGGATACGACTCAGCAACAGCATCCTCTGGATGCAGCAGAAGCACCTTCATGCCTGGGCATTCCCCATTGATGGTCGCCCTAACACTCGACGAACATAGCGTTCCAAACGAGGGGAGGTCTTGATGGCAGCCGCGGCATGATAGCGCGCAGCGACCCTCAGATAGGCCACCGTCGACCTTGCGAGCGTCACATCTAAAGTTTCGCGCGTACCAGTGGCCCACCTTTTCTTGTGGTGCTCTCCGCCTAAACCGAGATCCACAAAATCGGTCTCAGGAGAGTTGCAGGCTTCCTCGATTACCTTGAGACGCAGAGCGGACCCTGGGGAATACTCACGAAAACTGCAATCAAAAGTCATCTGGTAAAAGGACCAGTGGCGCGCGAATCGAAAAGTGTATAGCCAAGCTATGGGATGATCGCCGGCGCGAAGTTGGCTTAACGTGACCCATCCGTGCGATGAGAGCAACTTGGCCAACTCCGATAGAAACGCAATGCGCTGCGGGCTGGCCAGATGGCTGGTCCGGCCGAGGGCCGCGAATCTGGCGACATGCGCTTTCGAGAATGGTGGCAATGCCGGAGCAATCTGGTCCCACGACTGGAGATGATCCATTACCACCGGTACTTTTGCTGCTAACGCCTTAAGGTAGCGGCCTTCTCGCTTATGCCGTATGTGCCGGATGACGGACGCCCGCTGCTCGGTTGTCTGTAATAAAATCTGGCCGCACTCGAACGCCGGTTGAGAAAACAGGTTGTAGCCACGGGAAGCAGCAGATGGCCCGATCGCGTGGACGGTGGTGGAGTCAGCTGGTAAGTTCGCCAGCACCAGCGTCGGAAGTCCTAGCGTCCGCAGTTCGGCCAGAACTTCGTTCACCAGTTCCTGCCGCAAATCAGGCAAGGAAACGAAATCACAATAGTCCGCGGTGGTACCCGCCAGGAAAAACGTTTCTCGCTGTGGTTTGTCGGTTGCGAGTGCGGCAATACCAACCAACGAATCCCTTTCGTAGGCCAAAATCAGTAGGGGTGTGATGGAATCTCGATAGGCGCGGCTCACGGCGAGCGCCCATTCGAACGTGTAGAAGACCTCTGGGCGGTCGATTTGCCACACCAGTTCATTCCACTGGCGGGCCAGGATGTCGTCGTCCGGAATTTCTCGGTGCAGAACCAGGCGCAAGGTTTCCTGCTTTTTCAAATGATTCGCGATCTCTTGGCAAATAGCTTGTGACGGCGGTCCTTCATCAAGCGTTCGACTCTACGGCAGCGCTCAGGTTTGTGGGTCTGAATAAGTTCTGCAAGGAGCGATGAAACCCCGAAATGTGGGCTTCAAATTCCGCGAGAGTCATTTCTGCGGTAACGTGCACCCGCGGCAGAGCAAATTTCGGAGTCTGAAGGCCGAAACCTCCGCCCAGGTTGAGGAACGCACACTGGAAACCGGCCCGCTCGGCCATTTGTATTTCCCGTGAGGTGACTGACAATGAATCACCGAAGGGATAGGCCAATGCCCATATCTTCTTTCCCAATGTCTGTTCGAGATTATGCTTGGTCCCCGAGATTTCGCTCCACGCCAGTTCCGGCGGCAAGTGTGACAACATCGGATGAGAACTGGTGTGCGCACCGATGCACATCCCCGCGCTAGCAAGCTGTCGCAGTTCGGTCTGGTTCAATACTAAGAACCGCTTGCCTGCTGGATCTCCACGGTATTCAGCATCCCATTGCTCGGAAAGGCCGAGTTGCATTCTTATTCTCTCCAGAAGCGTTCTCCGGCGATCCGAGTCATAGAACGAAAGTTTCTTTACCAGCTCCCACCACAAAGAACGTTTCTCTCGCCGATCTGCGTGCGCTTGTAGTCCGATTTCGAGCAGTTCCAGAGTGAAGTTCTCGGGCCCTGCCAGGAACATCAGATACAACTCCTCGTACCACAACATTGTGGGGGTGTCGGCCAGTGAAGCGCCAGTGACAAAGAATAAACATGTCAGCCCCGCCTCCTGAAGAAACGGCAGCATGTCGGATAGCGAATTCCGCATGCCATCATCGCACGTCAAGAGCACGGAACGCGGAGGCAACTCATGCCCTGCCTCACACCAGAGCAGGAATTCTTCTGGAGAGATGACGTTGTACTGACCCTTAAGAAATGTGAGCTGGCGGCGAAATGAATCCGCACTTACGAGGTTGCCATCCAGGGCTGGATCGACGACGCTGTATCCTGCAGGCAAAACTCCGTGATAGGTCAGCACCGCAGGTCCGGTCCCGGCCGCGCGACGCAGATATCCCGCCTTCGACAAGCCTGGATAAATCACGTGCTTCAACAAGGGGCTGACCAGCCTCATGGGTTGGCCACCAAGTCCCAGCTCAGCGGGGTACCACGTTCGATGTCACGGGATGCGCGTTTGCCGACAATCTGCGGGAGATGCCGAGTGTGCAATCCGTGCCCCGGTCGAATCGAGCGGACATTTTCGTCGCTGAAAATTTCTCCCAGCCGGACCGCCTCGACTACAAAGAGCGAACGGCGAAAGACGCGACTGCTGCGTTCGCTGGCAGTGAGGCCGAAATGGATTTCTCCCAGAGATTTCTCAGCGACGCGAACTGCATCGACCATTGCTTTGAACTCCTGCGGCTCCAGAGAAAAAGCGCTGTCGGGCCCTTTCAGCGATCGGGATAAAGTGAAATGTTTTTCGATGATGCATGCCCCGAGAGCCACGGCGACTATGGGAACAGCAATGTCCATGGTGTGATCCGACAATCCCACCGGAACGTCAAACCTTCGCGCCAGCTCGGGAATGGTCCGCAGGTTCATCTCGCGGGGAAGTGCAGGGTAGGCGCTGGTGCACCTCAGCAATGCGATTTCCCTGGCGCCTGCCTGGCGAGCAGTCTTGACGGCTTCCTCGATCTCCTCAATCGTAGCCATGCCACTCGAGAGGATCAGCGGCTTGCCGGTGCGCGATACCCTTTGGAGAAGCGGAAGGTCAATCAGTTCGCAGGATGCGATCTTGTAGGCCGGCACGCCTATGCTCTCCAGAAAATCCACGGCAGTTGAGTCGAACGCTGAGGAAAAGAAACCGAGCCCGAGATCGTCGGCCACGGCTTTCAGCTTGGGCTGCCAATCCCACGGCGTATAGGCCTCACCGTAAAGTTCATAGAGAGTGCGGCCATCCCAAAGGGTGCCACCACCAATCCGGAAGTAGTCATGATCGCTGCGGATCGTTATCGTGTCCGGAGTATAGGTCTGCAATTTTACGGCGTCAGCTCCGGACTCCTTGGCAGCATGGATGAGGTCCACCGCCTGGTCAAAGTCCTGGTGGTGATTAGCCGAAAGCTCGGCAATCACGTATACGGGATGACCCGTCCCGATTTGCCGATTTCCAATTGCGAAGCCGGTTGTCATCGTGCTCCCACTTTCGCTGAAACTAGATCGTCGACGTCTTCCGGCAGAAAGGGAATCCGCCGGCCGCTCCGCAGGATGCCGAGCGCCCGCTCTCCCTCATTGAAAATCAAGTCGAGAACTGAAGCATACGGGCAAAACGGAGGAAACAATTGCCGGTATTGTGGATGTTCGTAGTGCTGGAAGGCTACGTCGATCCCTTTGTCTAACAGAACGTCCATTTCTCGCAGCAAGTAGGCTGCGGAACCGAGAGGCGAGATGTATTGCTCTGCTCCGAGCGCCTCGCAGATGTTGGCCAATAACTCTGTCCGCTTGCCGATTTGCCGCAGATGAGAAGAGCGCAACAAGCGAGTCTGAATTCCCAGCAGATCCATGAACCATTCAATTAAGCGGATGTCCAGGTTTGCGATGAGAACATTCGGAGAGCGACTCATTTCCGCCGTGATCCGAGACCTCAGTTCTTCGAAATAATCATCGAAAAACGGCGCTCGACGGTAGTTCAGTTCGATGGCGCGAAGATGATTTCGCCAGAAATCAAGATCGCGAATCTCGACCTGGTTGATCAGTTGGCCAAAGCGTCCGCGGAACAGCACAGGGACGGTGAGCCATTGCAACCCCGCCGGGGTCTTGATGCGATTGCGATGCTGCCATGACTGTTTCTCGAATTGAACATTGTCCAGCAGGACAAACGCGTCGACCTGATCGATCAGGTCCAGGTAGCCCATCCATGGCAGATACGCAGGTTGCGAAATCGCAATCTTCATTTCGTCATCCCGTATTTTCCGTCAGGACAAAACGCTCTGTAACCTTCTGGAATCCCAGGGATCTCCAGAGTTTGGACGCTGCAGGGTTGCCCTCGACCACTTCCAACTGAATCTTCGAAGGAGAGGCCTTCCACAATTCGTCAATGACCTGTTTTGCGCACGCACGAGCGATGCCTTGTCGACGCAGCTCGGGAATTACGTAAAGTTCACAGATGACTCCCGTCTGCCGTGGCAAGAACCTGTGCTCTTCCAATCCGAAGAGAATGAATCCCGCGCGTTGTCCATCGGATACAATCCAGCGAAGCGAATACTTTGGATTTCCCAGGATGTTCTCGAAGTAGGAATTCTTCCAATCCGCAGCCGGTGCGAACGTAGGATTCAATTCGCGGAAGTGCAACTCCGCCATTTCCAGGAAATCCTGGCGTTCTCCGGGTTGGACCGGGATCATGCTAAGCCGAGGACAATGCATGCCTTCGGGCAAAATATAATCAAGAACCCGGCTGATTCCTTTGCCGTCCACCAACTTCCTTCCCAATCGAGACATCTTTTCTCTGCAATCCTGACAACCCGTCATCTCTACCAGCGCACGAGCGAGATTATCTTGATCAAAATCTTCGACTGCGCCTACGCTGCGTATCACCCCCATGGCATCAAGTTCCGTAACGATCTGTTGCTGAGCCGGTGTTCTGAAATAGCTTACGGTCGCACAGCCCATGTACAGAAGTTCCCAGAGAGTTCCCCCCGCGCAGACAATTGCAATGTCAGCCTGAGCCATGAGTTCGGGCATATTGTTCGCGTTGCCCACAAAATGGATTGGCATCTTCAAGCCCGCCATCGCGGGTTGCAACTCGGCGAGTTGCGGGTTACTGCCGCCGGCGACCACGGTGATCTCAAAGTCTGGAATGGAGATTCTGCGAAAAGCCTCTATCAGGCGCAGTGTAAGGTTGTCGGGATCGCTGCCACCCATGCTGACCAGCAATTTGCGTCCGGTCGCAGGAATCTCACGCCGCCACTCGCGCCAGGCCTGAAACTCGCTCCGCAACATGACATATTGCGGACCGAGCAGAAGCCGAGTATAGGATTCGCGATTAGCATACATCTGCTCGCTTGCATGAACATTCTGATCCAGCACCAGATCGGCGGAGTAGTGTTCACATTGACCGAGGTCGTCCACGAACAATAGCCTTAGTCCTGCGTTTTTCAGATTGCGCTGGTATTCGGAGTCGAACCGATAGCCATCCACGACTACCCATTCCGCCTGACGATCACGGGCCAGGGCTGCAACGTCCCGAGCGTCCTGAACGCTATTCGGAGAAGGTTGCAATCGGACAATCTCCATTCCTTCGGAAAGCAATCGTGTATCGACGGCCGGGGTCGATTCAGCCATAGCAAACACGACCTCTCCGCCGACAGTGCGCCAAGCCTGAGCTAGTGCCAGGCAACGCATCGCGTGACCGGTAGCGATCGCGATGCTGGCGTCGGCTCGAATGATGAGAGTGCTGGCCAGGATCAGGCTCCCTGTAGTGCTTTTTGCACCACGTGTGAGTTCAGTTCAGCAAGTTCCGGTTCACGCTCCATGAGTTGAATGACTTCGCCCCAGCTAAAGTCGTCCCCGTTGTCGAAGCGCGCATAGATCGCGCGAAGCAGTTCGAGATCTTCGGGAGTATCCAGCGTCCACCGGTATTGGCTGTAGTCAGTGTGTCCGCGTTGTGAAACCAGCCGGAATAATTCTGGATGTTCGTAAAGGTACGGAGTCACATGTTCACGTTCATAGGGTTGCTGAGCGTCGTGCCAAGCCTGTTTCAGCGCGCCAGAAGTGAAAACCTCGGTATCCAGTCCGCGTGGATAAGTTCGCGGAAATGCGTTGCTGGCGTAGTCGCAGCGCTGCTCGCGAAAAGCCCGGATGGTTTCGTCTACCAGGTGCGGATCGATCACAGGACAGTCCGAGGTGATGCGCACAACGGCTGCGGCTGCGAACACCCGCGCGGCCTGGTAGTAGCGATCCAGGACATCGTACTCGGAGCCGCGAAAACATGAAGCCTTCAGGCGGTGGCATTCTCGAACAATCGCATTGTCGGCAGCCGAATCGGTGGTTGCGATTACAATTTCATCGACTCGCGTGGCGCGGCGCAGACGCTCCACCACCCGGGCCAGGACGGTTTTGCCTCCCAGATCCATCAGTACTTTGCCGTGCAGGCGAGTGCTGCCCATTCGAGCCTGGACAATCGCGGTGATCTTCATCGGCATTCTCTCGGCGTCATCGTGGTTACTTACCTCTCGAAGTGCGCCAGGACTTTGCAGAGTGCGCGAATTACATCCTCAACATCATCGTCGGTCATGCCGTGAAACATTGGGAGGCTGATCAGTCGCTCATACGCGGCTTCTGCCACCGGATACTCCCCGCCTTTGTATCCGAAACGATCACGGTAGTACGGGTGACGGTGAACCGGGACGTAGTGAACGTTCACGCCAATGTTTTCCGCGCGGAGGGCCCGGAATACTTCGCCCCGACCAGCCGAGAGCCTGCCCAAATTCAGGCGTATCGGATAAAGATGCCAAGCGGGATTGACGTGCTGGCGAGTCCGCGGCGACAGCACACCGGACATGTTGTGGAACGCGGCGGAATATCGGGCGGCGATTTGCCTGCGTCGCGCGAGATTCGCTTCCAGCTTTTTCATTTGCGTAAGGCCAAGGGCACAAGCGATGTCGGTCAGACGGTAGTTGAATCCCAGCAGGACCATTTCGTAGTGCCATTGGCCGGCACTCTGCCTCTGCCTCGCATCGCTGCTGATCCCGTGATTCCGAAAACGGCGAAGGGTCTCGGCGAATACCGGATCGTCGGTCGTCACCATCCCTCCCTCGCCCGTCGTCAGATGCTTCACGGGATGAAAACTGAAGACCGTCATGTGAGCAATGCTGCCCACACGGCGTCCGCGGTACTCCGCGCCCAAGGCATGGCAGGCGTCCTCGATCACGATCAATCCGTGACGATCAGCCAATTGCAGAATGGAATCTAAGTCTGCGGGATGACCGGCGTAATCGACCGGAAGAATTGCTTTTGTGCGCGCCGTGATGCTTGCAGCCACTAGTTCTGGATCAAGGTTTAGCGTGTCCTCGACAACATCGGCGAAAACTGGAGTTGCGCCCTGGTAGAGTACGCAGTTTGCTGTGGCTGCGAAGGTTAACGGAGACGTAATCGCTTCATCGCCCGCGTTTAAACCTGCGGTGAAAGCCGCAGCATGCAAGGCGGCGGTGCCCGAACTGAAGCTGACCGCATATTTCGCGCCCACCCAGGCTGCCATCGCTTCTTCGAATTCTGCGACCGTGGGGCCGGTGGTCAACCAATCGGAGCGCAGCGTCTCGACCACGGCTTGAATGTCGGCTTCGTCGATGGACTGGCGCCCGTAAGGCAGCAGCGTTCTCCGGACGGGCGATCCGCCATAGATTGCCAGCACTTCGCTACTGACTGGGGCTACGGTCATAAGTTTCCCATTAGGCTGGGGCGCGTAGCTTCTCCTCTGGAGGCCAGGCGACAAACAGCGGAGAGCTTTCGTCGACAAGCTCATACAGTCGCTCGGCGCTCAGCCTCTGGGGGTTGTTGTCGCTGGTGTAGCGAAATCCTTCAGGAAGCTGGCGGGCTTGCTTCCAGTTTTCTTTTCGCCACCAGGGGTGCGCCGGTTGGATCACGAACATGTCGTCCATCTCCAGCGCGTGACGAGCTTCGTCCTCTGACAGCAGCACTTCATGCAACTTCTCGCCCGCACGAATGCCGATCGCTTCCACGTCGCAGCCCGGAGCGACGGCTTCGGCCATTTCCAGCAGCGTCATGCTTGGAATCTTGGGGACAAAGATTTCGCCTCCGTGCATCTGCTCGATGCAGCGCACTACGAATCGGACTCCCTGCTCGAGCGTGATCCAGAAGCGGGTCATGCGGGAGTCAGTGATGGTAATTTTGCCGCGCTTGCGCTGCTCCAGGAATACCGGAATTACGCTGCCACGACTGCCCAGAACATTTCCGTAGCGGGCACAACTGAATCGAGTATTCTGCGTGCCCGAGTAAGCGTTCGCTTGAACGAACATCTTCTCCGCACAAAGTTTGGTCGCGCCGTACAGATTGATCGGGTTTACTGCTTTGTCGGTGCTCAGGGCCAGAATGCGGCGCACCCCGCGATTGATGGCCGCATCAATGACATTGCGCCCACCCATGATGTTGGTCTGGATTGCCTCGAACGGATTGTATTCACAGGCTGGGACCTGCTTCAGAGCTGCCGCGTGAAGCACGACCGTGACTCCAGCGAAGGCCCGCTCCAACCGCTGTGCATCGCGCACATCCCCGATGAAGTAGCGCAGGCTTGGATGGTCGAATCCCGCGGCTCGCATATCGTGCTGCTTGAGTTCGTCGCGGCTGAAAACGACGAGCCTCTGCGGGTGGTATTCGCGCAGCATTAACTCGACGAGCTTCTTCCCGAATGAACCTGTCCCGCCGGTGACCAGTACGACCTGCTCGGACCACTTCATTGATGTAATCCCTCGGAGTGAAAGTACTTTTCCCCAAACGAATCCGCGCGGCTCAACCTTTGTCGCATAGCGATCAAAATGAAACTTGGCAGCGCCAGTATAGCGGAGCAGAATGCCAATTAGACTGGCAGGAACCCCCGTTAACACTAAGGAACCCGTCTAATTAGGAGCGAGGAGCCTTCCCCCGGCGGTGCTAGACTGAGCGCAATCGCAGCCGGTAAAGATGGCGAATGAATCCGAGGTTACGGTGTGTCTTGAAACCGAGAGCAGGACGGCGAAAGCGGCCGGATCGGCTCGCCATCTAAATTCTCCACGGGGGCGTTAATGGATTCGGGACCGACAGTACCGTTGAATGGCCAGATCATCCGCCCATCCCAGGCCTCTTTTCCCGTTGAGTTCAACCGCGATGCCGCGCCCGGCGGCTATCCCGGCGCGCCACCTCAAGACTCGCTGCTCCGGGAATACGTGCGAGTCCTCATCAAGAGCAAGTGGGTCGTAGTTGCAAGTGTGGCGCTGGTCGTGGGCGTTGTCACGATTTCGACTCTGCGCAGTACTCCCATCTACGAAGCGGTTGGCAGCATCGCTATCAATAAGATGGACCCGGTTACTTTCAACCTGAAGGACTCTCCCAGCTTCGATTATTACGACCCTACTGACTTGGACACCGAAGTGCGAATTCTGAAGAGCGATCTGTTGGCGCTTCAGGTCATTCGGCAGTTGAATCTGGACCGTCAACCGGAGCCCGGGACCAAGGGTAAATCTTCATCTTCATCGTTGGAGTTGACAACGGATGCGCTGCAGGCAGACTCCGCCAAGACCTCGGCTGCTCTCGCCAGCTTCAAAGGCAACCTGCAAGTCTCGCTCGTTCCGAATACCCGAATCATCGAGATCCGCTACCGCAGCCCGGACAAGAATATTGCGGCGCGCGCAGTGAACGCCCTGGCCAACACCTACGTCGAGCAAAACTTCAAGACGCGATTCGAGTCCACCATGCAGGCGTCGGACTGGCTTTCCAAACAGTTGGTCGATCTGCAAATCAAAGTGGAAACTTCACAGGAAAAACTGGTCAAGTACCAGAAGGATCACGAAATCCTCGGGATCGACGAAAAGCAAAACATCACCACCGCCAAGCTGGACGAATTGAACCGGGAGTTGACCTCCGCCGAATCCGTGCGGATGGAGAAGGAATTGATTTACCACTTGGTCCAGTCCGGCGATTCCGATTCAATCGTAGCGGCTGCCAACGTTGACGGCGCGGGAAAGGGCTCCAGTGCCAGTTCGGCGCTGCTGGAAAAACTACGTGAACAGCAAGCCGATTTGAAGATCCAGGTGGCACAACTGAGCACGCAATTCGGCCCTTCCTATCCGAAGTTGGCCCAACTCAGCAGTCAACTCAAGGAGGTCGATGACCAGATCCAAACGGAAACGCGCAAGGTCGCGGCTCGTCTTCGCGGCGACTATCTTGCCGCCGTGCAGCGGGAAAGCATGTTGCGTAGCGCGCTGGAGCAGCAAAAACAGGAGGCTAACAAGCTGAACGAGAGTGCCATCGAATACAGCCTGCTCAAGCGCGACGTTGATGCCAACCGGACACTCTCCGAAGGATTGCTGGAAAAACTAAAAGAAGCCGGCGTTACCGCAGGTTTGCGGTCGAACAATTTCCGCATCGTGGATGCGGCTCGAGTTCCCACGGCGCCCTCGGGTCCGAACATTCTGCGGAATATCGGCTTTGCCTTGGCGCTGGGTCTTTCCACGGGCATCGGGCTCGCATTCCTGGTCGATAGTATGGACAACACAGTACGGACGCCAGAGCAGGCGCAACTCATCTCTGCGCTGCCGTCGCTCGGCATGATTCCTCTTGGCTCGAGAAACAGAAGGGAAGTGGGCAGTCGGCAAAAGTTGGCCCTCGCCTCCTCAAACGAGGCGGTCGAACTGGTTACCCAATCACGTCCCCGGTCGCAGATGGCGGAGTCTTACCGCGCACTTCGCACTTCGCTGCTCCTCACATTTGCGGGAGGGCCTCCAAAGGTCGTTCTCATCACCAGCGCCCTTCCGGAGGAGGGTAAAACCACAACCAGCGTGAACTCCGCGATTGTGCTGGCCCAGAAAGGCACGCGAGTATTGCTGATCGACGCCGACCTGCGCCGGCCCAGTATTCACAAAACTCTCGGCATGGGTCCAAAGATCGGACTTAGCAATGTTCTCACTGGCAATGCGACTCTGCAACAGGCAATTATTCCATCGACGATTCTTCCTGACCTCTTTGTGCTTCCAGCCGGAACGCCGCCGCCGAATCCGGCGGAACTCCTTGCTTCCAGCAAGATGAAAGCTGTTCTGGAGGAGTTGCGGAAGCAGTATGACCACATCGTCATCGATACTCCGCCGACGCTGTCAGTGACGGACGCCGTGGTTATGTCGACCAGCGCAGACGCCGTCATTCTCGTCATCCGGTCCGGACACACCACGAAACCCGCCTTGCGGCGCGCGCGGGACATCCTTCTGCAAGTGAACGCGCGGGTGTGCGGCGTATTAGTAAACGCCGTCGACCTGAACTCTCCCGATTATTTTTATTACTACGAATATCAGGGGAAGTACGGCCACGGATACTATCAAGAAGATGCTTTGAGCAGCGCGGAGGAAGCCGCTTCTACGGTCACCTCAAGCGGAGCGTAGGGTGGGACAATATCTGGACACAACGCACTCGCACCAGGACCGTGGCATCAAGATCGCGCTTCACGGTCCGGCCAGGAAGGTCCTCTTCCTGGGATTGTGCCTGCTGTTTGTGACAGTATTCATGGGATTAGTAGCCCGGGAATTCCTTGCTGATTACTTTTCTCGGAAGCTCGATCTTCCGAGCTTGCAGTTGGCCGCACGGCTAGAACCGGGGAACGCGGAGTATGAATACCGACTGGGGCGCTATTTCCTGCAGACCCAGCGCGAGCCCGAGACTGCGGTGCGATTCTTCAGATCGGCAACCGCGCTGAATCCGCACAATGCCGGCTACTGGCTTGAACTTTCCAGGACCTACCGTCGCTTCGCGAACAATGATCAGCAGGAAGAAGCCTTGCAGCACGCCGTAGCGGCTGATCCATCTACCCCGGACGTTGCATGGGATGCGGGAAATTTCTACTGGGCGCTGGGCGAAACCGACAAGGCATTAAGAGAATTCCGTGTGGTGCTGGAGCAGAATCCCTATTCGCTTGCAGCTTTAGAATGCGGCTGGAAGATAAAACCGGATCTCGATCTTCTGCTTCGGGATGTAGTCCCCCGCAACGCCGAAGCCTACTCGTCTTTCTTGGATTTCCTGGTTTCCAGAAATGAGCCGGCCGCCGCCGCAAGAGTTTGGACGCAAATGGTGCAACTCCAGCAGACGGTGGAGCCGCGCCACGTTTTTGATTACGTCCGATACCTGATCGACCGGCGAGATGTGGAGCACGCACTTCGAGCCTGGCAACAGGCGGCAAGTCTCTCTGATCTTTCTGGATATCAGCCTTCGCCCGAGAATCTAGTGGTCAACGGCGATTTCACCTTGCCCGTGCTGAACGG
>Ga0207003_1098_pt1 | contig 18581 bp, 16 predicted proteins | sample Alteio_BWMinCont_89_FD_153474 | JGI IMG/M metagenome (GOLD analysis project Ga0207003, IMG submission 153474) | Enriched cells from forest soil in Barre Woods Harvard Forest LTER site, Petersham, Massachusetts, United States -... | ecosystem: Environmental > Terrestrial > Soil > Temperate forest >...
TCGTGGGCGGACAAGCAGCTGTCAGGGAGGAGCAAGTGGTTCAATGCGGCGGCAACGGTCACTCAATGGAATGCCGTCGGCGCTGCCGAGTTCATCCATACCGGATTTTTGACGGATGAAGCGGCATCGTTCCTGAGCGCGGGGAATAAATATCTGTTCGGGCACAATATGGATAACGCCCGGCAGCTGATGGCGGGCAATCTGGACAAGACTTTTGTCGATGCCAACGGCGCGAAGGTTGCCCTCAAGGGCCTGAGCGGGAAAGCCCTCGACTATGCTCTTGTTCAATTCGAGCAGACAAAGGTGCAGGATTTTATTTCGCAGTATAAAAAGGACAATCCGAATGCGAATATGAACAGCATCATGAGTTCGATCAACGGTTCGATGGGTGCGTTTGCCGCGCCTGCCGCCGTCCGAAAGGTGATGCACGAATATTTCAATGACGGTGCGACGTTCAACTTCGCCAATTATAACGACAGGGTGAAATTGGGACAGAAGATGATCGATCTATTATATGACAAGAAAAAATAGCGTTGCGATGCCGATAATCCGATATGTAATCTATACCATCTTGCTGATGGTGACAGAAACCATCCTTTGTTTCCTGGCATTTGTGGGTGAATTGCTGATCCCGCCGGCGAGGATGGATCGCTGGCATATCGAAAATGCAGTGCGGAACGCCTGGCAGATAAATATGCTCAGAGGCATATTCTACTATGGCATTTATGTTGTATGCTTCTATTTTTTTATGAAGCTCGTCAGATGGAAGCGGCGGGGGTTGCAGGCCGCGGTAGCCAATTGCGCCCTGTACACGGGGATCTCCCTTGTGTATAGTGTTGTCTTGCCGGAGACCGCTGATTATCTTTCCGAAGATTTTTTCTATATCCTTGTGGCGGCGACGTTTGTGAGCCCGTTGTTGTTGGGAGGGAAGCTGAGGCAAAAACTGTTATCCGAATCGGTTACGTCACCCGGCAAGTGAAGGTGGCAGTAAGACTTGAGACAGATTGTAATAATATTAGCCTTTGGCGCCGGAAGTGTTGCGGCGCAGCAGCCGGTGGTTGCCGGGACGCAGCCTTATCGGAGCGAGCAGGTTGCGGGCTGTGATGCTTTCAGCCAGGTGACCAGGATGTCGATGAAAATGCAGGTAGCGAAGACGCCGCTACCTGCGGCCGAGGTGCGGGGGGCGGAGACGAGGTACAGGCTGGGTGCCGGCGGCCGTCCCGGGGCAACTGATCCGGCTCACCGGAATGTAGTTTTTGTGTATGGCAAGGAGCCGGGAAACCGACTTGCTGTTGGGTTGGACGGTAAGGAGAAGCATTGTTTTGGCCTCAAGCCCGGGGTGGGCTATTCATTCAGGAAGTATTATCTGACGGATAAGATGCTGGAGGTGTATGGAAGGATGTACTGGGGGCGGTATTACCGCCATTTCAGGGTGATCTTTTATTTTAAGCCTCCCGATGCAAACGTACTGTTCGATCTTGATGACGATATTAAACCATATGCATAAATTAGGGCTTTTACTGGTACCATTCGTCAGCCTTGTTGCTTTTGGGCAGCCAGGAAGCCAGAATATAACACCCAAACCGGGAAACTATGAAGATGCCGTGCAGTTGTCGTATGACAGCGTTACGAAAGAAATTTCCGGGTATGTCAAAATGGATGTAAACAGGCTTGACAACCCTAAAAAGGTTTATCGATCATGCGCTGTCCTGTTTATCGGCAAAGCAGATGGAACGGGGGTGGCCAGAGTAGACTTTTATAACAGTCAGGATATAAAGCTTGTAACGACCGGAGATGTCGTCTTCGATGCGGACAAAGTTACGCTGACCGCCAAATCCGGGGAAGGGTATTGCAATGACATTTTGAATCTGACGGAGGGGTTGGAAATGGATTTTTCCAAAAGACGGCCTTATATTGGCTGCAGGGCTGTTAACGCGGAGAGGGTATACCTGTATTCATCGCCTGTCGATTCGGGTAAGACAAAGATGTACCTGTTAAAAGGCGACATGATCATGATCCTGGGGGTTAAAGCGGACTGGGTTAAAATTGAATACATTGGAAAAAAGATAATTGAAGGCTGGATCAGGAAGGGCGAATTGAGCCCTGGATTCCGGTAGATTGGGGTCCCGGCCCTGTCGACGTGGAAATAACGAGGCTAAGGATAGCTGAGGCAAGAACTGTTATATGTACAGGAATAAAATATTTGTCATAACCACCGCATCGTTGCTCCTCTGTTGGTTTGTTCTAAGCATGGTATGGGGCAGTTATCACGCGGCCTCGGACGGATTCAATGAGCTGGGCTTTCCCTTTGCTTTTTACCGAAGCTTTTTGGGAAAATGTTTCGATTGCCCGCAAACGGGCATTTTGTGGAAAGGCCTGGTCGGTGACCTGGCCCTTGTGGTGGTGCTCGCGTTGTTTATTGTGAGATATATGATCCGCTGAATTTCCCGTTCGTGATGACGAGGCTATCGTTCGACCAGTTTCCCAGGCCAACGCTGGAATAGATCACACCGGAGAAGGTACCCGCGACGGTTTTGCCGGACTTGTCCCAACTGGTGAGCGTGACGCTGCCATGGGTGCTGCTATAGGCGAACCAGGAATCGTAATCGAAACTGTGGGCTTTGTCCCAGTACTGGACGTTGGCGTTGACGTCGATGGCATAGGCTGCATTTACGTTGGCGGAGTCGGGCGCGGACACACTGTAGTAGATGGTGTCGCCGTTTGAGACGGTATAGCCTGCGACACCGATCTGTTGGCCTTTTAGTTCGAAACCTTTTGCGTAGGTGAACTGGGTGGCGGTGCCATTGATGGTCGCGCTCGCGCTGGCGTTGGAAGAGGTCGAAGGGTTGCTATTGCTTTTTTTACAGGCCGGAAGGGCCAGTAAGGCGGCTGAGGTGAGTAGGGGCAGGGTCAGGACGAATGTGGATCTTGATCTCATAGTTTTCGGATTTAAAAGTTTCGTTTTCATAGAGAAAAAACGTTTAAATCCGGATAATAGTATTCGCCGCCGATCGTTAAATAACCCAATATTGAGCTGCCGTCGCAGTCATAACTATGCGTTACTTTTTGATCATTATATTATGTTTAGTGGCCGGCTCGGGGCTGTACGCCCAGGGTGTGGCTTACGAGGAAGAGTATGACAGCGTCATATATGAAAATATACAGATCAATGGCGTGCCTGTGACGGGGAATAAGAAAGATATCCTGAACAAGATAGGGAAGCCCCAAAAGATCACTAAGTTCGTCAGCGATGCAACTACCGATCACTGGTTCGAATATCATTATGGTCCTACCATCCTGCAGGTATTTGACGATGGCAGGTTTTGGGGGTTCGAGCTCAGAACCGGGGCTTTTACCTGGCGGTATGGCGCCGATACCCTAAGGGTGGGCGATCCATTGAGCCTGTTATGCAAATATTTTCCCGCCTCGTGCCGGACGATGAAAGCCGGAAAGGGGGAGATGTTGCGGGTGCGGTGCCAGGGGACGGATGGATTTATCCATTTTCATACGAAGAATAATTTTATAACGAGTATAGAGACATGGCAGGATCTGTAAAACATGAAAAAGCTATTATCTGTCATCTGTTCGGGTTGTGTCCTTTTAGCAGCCTGTAAGGATGGCGGCGGCCGGGATAAGGCCGTCGCCGTGAAGGACTCTGTTGCCGATACGACGCGGAATGATGCGGCGGGAAAGGGTGTAAAGGACAAGATCCTGGGCCTCTGGGCCGCCGTCGGCGACGAGAATGCGACGTTTGAGATCGGTAAGGATCAGATAACTTATCCCGATGAGAATGCTGCTTACAAATATGTAGTCTCCGGTGACAGCATCCATATCCGGTTTGACGGCTTTTCGGGGGACTATAAGGTCAGGAAGAGAGGCGCGGATACGTTGGTGTTCGTGGGGGATGAAGAGCAGGTGTACTACCGATTCTCGGCTGGCGCTCCGGCCATTAACAAGGTGAAAGCCGGTCGGCCGGCCAGTCTGGAGATCCTGTCCCGGCAATGGAAGAACGACAGTCTGGGTTGTGAGCATATCCGGGGAATCGATGCTTTCAATAGGTTGGTGAAAGGATATGCTTTAACGCAGAAGAACGAGGTGGAATGGCTGAAGGTGCTGGGCGCGCCCAATGATGTGGAAAAATACGCTGATAAGACGATCGTTATTTTTTACTTCGGCAGTGTGTGTGTGGCGAACCGGATCGTAAAGGGGTCGGACAAGTCGAGCTGCCGGGTGAGTTTCGATCTTCAGCAGCGGTATGAAAAAAAGGATACGAGGATAGAATAACCGAAGTATGTTTATAAATAGTAAAGACGGCGTGCTGCTTTTGCTAAGCGTAATGTTTGCTGCCTGCGCGGGTGGGAATGGCAAGGGCACCGGCAGCCGCGTGGCAGGGGAGGAAGCGCCGACGCTCACGAGAGTGAAGGAGTCGTTGCTGGGCGCCAGCATCGATAGCCTGCCGGCCTTTGGCGATTGGGTTTCGCGGGATACGGTACTCGAAGGGGATGAGGGCGTGTCCTGGAAGGGGCGGGCCTGGTATTCGGGCGGGCAGTTGATCGTTCTTGCGGAGACGAGTTGGGAGGATGCGAAAAGGATCCACCGGATAATGGTCGTTGGGCCGCAGATAAAGGAGGGGGCGCTATATGTCGGCCAGCGGCTGAAGGATATCCGGGTGTTGGTTTCAGGTGCGATCCCGTCGGGGCCGGACGGATATTTATTTTTAACCTATAAAAAGGACACTGCGGTTGCTATTCAGCTGGATATATCCGGGGAGGCCGCGGGGTCGCGACTAGTTACCGGGGTTTCGGAGTTGGCCGATGTGCCGGATTCGTTGCGGGTGGAGAGCCTCGTGATCATGGCCGCCCGGTGAGGGATGAACGGCGGCGCAGAATCCGGGATTTGTGCTATATTCCGGTTCTAATCAACTGCTGTTTATGCAACCCAAATCCTTCTTCGCACTGCTCGTGCTGGCGCCGATGCTCCTGTGCGCCCAGCAAAAAGGCTATTACCGCACGCCTGCTATTTACAAGAATACCGTGGTTTTTACGGCCGAGGGCGATTTGTGGAAGTTCGATATGGCTACGGGCCTTTCGTCACGCCTGACCAGCCATGTGGGGTTGGAGGAGTATCCGCTGATCTCGCCAGACGGCAAGACGTTGTTTTTCACGGGTCAGTACGAGGGTTCGCCGGAGTTATACTGCATGCCGCTGGAGGGCGGGGTGCCGAAGCGGCTTACCTATGATTTTGACGGGGGTGCGCGCGCCACCTGTTTTACCAATGACGGGAAAGTGGTGTACCGGACCGGGCGGTATAATGAGCTGCCTACGCCACAGCTGATCCGGCTTGACGCGGCTACCCTTGGCCGCGAGCCGCTTCCGCTGGCGGAGGGCTCGGATGCCTGTTATGACGAGGCCGGGGTGCTGTATTTTACGCGGTGGCCGTTCCAGGGGAGTTCGACAAAACGCTATAAGGGGGGTACCATCGAGCAAATATGGCGCTTCGATGGGAAGAGCGAGGCCAGTTGCCTGACCTGTGATTTTGACGGGACGAGTACGCGGCCGATGTTGTATAATGGTAAAATTTACTTTTTGTCCGACCGGGATGGGACGATGAATCTCTGGGCGATGGATAGGGATGGAAAGGGGTTGAAGCAGCAGACCTTTTCGAAGGGCTGGGATCTGCAGTCGCCTTCGATTTCCGGCGGATGGATCGTGTACCAGAAGGGGGCCGATCTGTGGTTGTTTGACGCGGCCGCGGGGAACGAGAAGATGCTGGATATACGGTTGGTGTCTGATTTCGATCAACGCAAGCCTCAATGGATAAAAAGTCCCGTGAATGCGATCTCGGACAATGCGATCTCGCCGAACGGCAATTATGTCGCGTTGGTCAGCCGCGGGCGGGTGTTCGTATCCCCGGCGAAGAGCGATCGCTGGGTGGAGATCAGCCGCCGCAGCGGTATCCGGTACAAGGCCGTGCAGTTTATGAACGATCGCACGCTGGCGATGTTGTCCGATGAGAGCGGGGAGTATGAGATCTGGACCGTGAGTGCGGATGGGAGTGGCGGCCTCGGTCAGGAAGGGTCGGGGGAGAAGCAACTGACCAAGGGAACGAAGACGATGATCCGCAGTTTTGCCGTCAGCCCCGATGGGAAGTATATCGCTTATGATGACAAGAACGATGTGTTGCGGGTGGTGGAGGCGGCGGGTGGCGCGGTGCGGTATGAATACGCCGATGCCTATTCCGGGATCGGCGGGCTGGGCTGGAGCCCGGATAGCCGGTTCCTTCATTTTAGCCGCGGGTTGGAAAATATGAATGCCCAGATCTGTATCGTGGATACCCGGGCGATGAAGATGAACCCGGTGACGACGACCAGGCTCAACAGCGGCGATCCGTGCTGGTCGACGGATAGCAATTGGTTGTTCTTTGTTTCCGACAGGAATTTGCATACCCGGGTGGGTTCGCCCTGGGGCTCCCGGCAGCCGGAGCCGTATTATACCGAGACCGATAACTTTTATGCGATGGCGCTGGATTCCACGGTGCGATTCCCCTTTTTGTCCACGGATACCTGGCTGACGGATTCCGCTTTCAACCCGGCGGCAAAGAAAAAGAAAGGCGCGTCCGCGGTTCGGAACTATGACTGGGATAAGCTACAGACCCTGCTCTATCAGCTGCCGGTGAAGAGTGGTAACCTGGGGGGATTGCAGGCGGCCGCCGATGGCTGGTTGTACTGGCTGGACGGGGGCCCATCGGGCAACCGGGATGGGGCGAAGCTGATGGCGTTGAAGATAAAAGAAAGCAAGAAATACGAGCCGGTGGAGATCGCCACGGGGGTGAGCGGTTTCCAGCTCTCAGCGAACCGGAAGAAACTGCTGATCAGCTTCCGCAACCATACGATGACCGTGGACGAGGCCAACGGCGTGAAGATCGATGTCGAGAAGGACAAGCTGACGCTGGACAACTGGAGTTTTGCCATCGATCCGGTGGAGGACTGGAAGGAGATGTTTGCCGATGCGTGGCGGATGATGCGGGATTATTTTTACGACCGGGATCTGCATAAGGTGGACTGGGTCGCGACGCGGCAGCGGTATGAGCCGTTGGTGTCGCGGCTGACCGACCGATATGAGCTGGATGATCTGTTGGCACAGATGGTCGGCGAGCTGTCGGCGCTGCATACTTTCGTCTATGGCGGGGACAAACGGACCTCGCCGGACCGGATCCCCGCGGGTTTCCTGGGTGCGGTGTTGCATAAGGAGGACCGTGGGGTGTTGATCGGGCATATCTACCGCAGCGATCCCGACTATCCGGAGGAGAGCGCTCCGTTGTTGCGGCCCGAGTTGCATATCCGTGAAGGGGATATCATCACGGCGGTGAACAATGTGCCGCTGAACCAGGTGGCAGATATCTCGGTGTTGCTCGCCAATAAGGTGGGGGTGCCGGTGAAGTTGAACCTGTTGGATAGGGCGGGTCACGGGTATGAAGAGGTGGTGAAGCCGTTTAGCGCCGGCGAGGAATACAACCTGCGGTACAGCGAATGGGAGTTGACGCGGCGGGAGCGGACGGACAGCATGAGTCATGACGATATCGGGTATGTACATTTGCGCGCCATGGGCGGCGGGGATATGGATGCGTTTGTCAAGCAATTTTACCCCGTGTTCAACCGGAAGGGGTTGATCATCGATGTCCGGCATAATTTCGGCGGGAATATCGACAGCTGGGTGCTCGAGAAGCTGGTCCGGCGCGCCTGGATGTTCTGGCAGGCGCGCAGTGGGGGACCGTTCTGGAATATGCCGTATGCGTTTCGGGGTCATATGGTGATCCTTTGTGACCAGGTGACCGCGTCGGACGGCGAGGCCGTTACAGAGGGGTTCCGGCGATTGGGGTTGGGTAAGGTGATCGGGATGCGCACCTGGGGCGGCGAGATCTGGCTGTCGCAGGACAACCGGCTTGTCGACAATGGGATTGCGAGTGCGGCGGAGTTGGGGGTGTTTGGGCCCGAGGGGAAGTGGTTGATCGAGGGTCATGGGGTCGATCCGGATATCGTGGTGGATAATTTGCCTTTTGCGACGTATAAGGGGAAGGATGCGCAGTTGGAGGCCGCGGTGGATTATTTGAAGAAGCAGATCGAGGCGGAGCCGGTGCCGCCGGTGAGGGTGCCGCCGCATCCGGATAAGGGGTTTAAGTATCCGTTTTAAAATTGACGGCAGTCCACTGGTAGAGGACGGCGCAAAGGCTAAGTGATCCTGTATTCAGAGGGGAATTCACCGCCTTTACACAACCGAAAGGAGACCTTTTTTCCTGCAATCTTTCAGCGGTTGAATGTTCGATTCGTCTCCGATTTCTAAATAAAAGTTATTTTTTCTTTTGGAATACGTACTTTTCTAATAAAGTCTATCTTGCAATAGAATGCCAAGTAAAAAGCTCAAGCACGCACCCCTCAAGGAGGCCATTTTTGAACTTTTCTGGAAATTGCCTCTAGATGCAACCAATTTCCCATTCGATCCAGAATTCGACATGGCTCTTGGCAAATTCCAGGAGCATATCAGAGATCGTTACCCTGTGCACAAACGGCTTTTCCCGCCAGGCGCAAATTTTAGAATATACCAAAAGCCGGGTTATCAATTCTGGAAAGGGGAATTAGAATGGCCTGTTGTCCAAATTGGTCCGGGGGTGCTTACGGTTAACGAGACAGAAAAGAATTATATTTGGGAAGAGAACTTCCGGCCTGCAGTCGTCCATGCTTTGGAAGCGGCAGAAAGGTCGTATTCCACGGAACTTGAATTTAGCAAAGTACGTTTGACCTACATAGATGCGGTTGACTTCGATCCGGTTTCGATAAGTCCCTCTGAATTCGTTGCCCGCAACCTTCTTACACGGATTTACACGGAATACGAGTCACCTGGGACGCAGAACAATATCAACATCATCCAGTCGTTTACGACTTCAAATGATACGCTTTTTAATGTTAGCATTCAGAGCGGCATGAATAACGCTACAGGTAGTCAAGCCATAGTATGGACTACTGCTGTGGAGACTGCAAGAGCGATCAAAAATGACGAATTACTGCCCTGGTTGGATGCGGCGCACAAACAAGCTTCAGACTTTTTTGTTAAAATGTTAAACCCTGAATTCTATGCAAGCTTTGATAGATAACTATACTGCCTTTGCAGCAAATATTTCCGGAAGTTCCAATGCCACTGTAGATGAGGCATTTAAAACCTATACGCCAGTATCTAGCATTATATTTCATTTCGATGTACCAGACATGCCTTATTTGAATGAACGGGAGATCCGATTGCTCCGGGAATATAAAAGACTAGAGGATAACTGGGACGGCGAAGGGGCAAAGGCTCCTGGTAAACGAGCCGTGACGGTCGCGTTATACCTGGTCAAGGCGTTGCAAGCCTTTGGCCAAAAAGTTTTCCATGTTGCGCCTGGCCCTCGGGGAGAGATTCTCGTCGATCTCAGGAATAAAAATAAGTCGATTGAATTATTATTTTATGAGGATCGGTCTAAGTTCGTCCGATTCCCCGAAACTGAGCGGCCAGATCAGGGAAGCTTTGAGCTCAATTTGCTTCCCGGCCTCTTAAAATGGTTAAATGGGTAAGCCGGTCGACGAGAATGAATGGCTTTACCGGCGTGGATATTCGAAACCGGAAAAGAACTATATGAACCCGGATGGCACTGCCACTTCCAGGGTATTTAAGCTGCGTGAAAAAGAAAAAGAACTATCTGTCGATGTTAAATCTATGACTAGCCCAGAAGTTTCCATTAAAGATCCCCAAAGATTCATGTTGTTCGAGATCGCCCACCGGCAAGTTTTGGATCTGAGCTTACTGGCGGTGCATGATCCTCTTCCTAATGAACACAGTTTGGAAACGAATCCGGCCCACGCACTTATTGTAGGGATGGATATTGAAGATGAAATCACTCCAGGTCTGTTGGCCAAGGCTTCAAGGCGTGTTCTCTGGCAGCCGTGACCTCAAAATTTTCCGTCTCCACCAAGTTTCACCCGCTCTGAATGTACCAGATTATCCCTGCCGGTACTCAACGGAGATCCAACATGGTCGTTGTTGAGCCATGTAATCGAATTCGATGCTTTTTTAGACCCTCAGCGAGCCGCGGAATGCCCTGCCGCCATAGTACGATTCCGCGCCGTTATGATAGAGGAAGACCTGGTCGAAGCGGCGATCACAAAAGAGGGCGCCGCCGAGTTTTCTAATGGCGGCAGGTGTTTGCACCCAGCTCGACGTTTTCGAATCGAAATCGCCCAGTTCCTGCAATTCTCGGTATTGCGCTTCCGTTAAGATTTCGATGCCCATGGCGGCTGCCATTCCCAGCGCGCTTCCTTCCGGTTTGTCTTTTTTCCTTGACTCCAGCGCCTCGTCGTCGAAACAAAGACTTCTACGGCCTTTTGGACTTTCCGGCGCGCAATCGTAAAAAATGTATTCGCCCGTCTTTTTATCATAGCCAACAACATCCGGTTCACCGCCGGTGCTTTCCATTTCATTGAGTGACCACAGTTTATTGGGGTTGGCTTCCAGCTTTGTTTGTACTTTAGACCATTCGATGCCTTTGTGGCGGATCATGTTTTTCTCGAAGCGGGTTTTTAATGCTTTGAGTAGGTCGGCATGCTGGTCAGGCGACTGCCTTTTGGTGTTGGGTTTGCTCATAGCTTATATTTTTCTTTGTTCTGGCGGGTTATCGCTGGGTGCGTTTGCAAGATAAACAATAGATCGCTTACAGCGGAGTCCGTGGAGAAGTCAAGGCGATTCTGGTGACCGGGAGGAGAAATCGCCGCCAATGAAGGCGTCGCCGCATCCGGATAAGGGGTTTAACGGGTATTTCGGGATTGATGTTTCCATGAATCAATTTCCTCCATTGTAGGAGGCTTTACGCCTCTGCGGGGACGAGCAGCAGGGGGTCTGTAAAATGAACTGTGTCAATTCTTTTATTTTTCAATCTTTAGAAGCCTTTTACAAGCATTGAGCATTCCTACTAAAATGCATGCCAATATTAGATTGTTGAGCGTGCCTAAAAATATGACTTCTATTATTGTGCCCCCTCTATCAAGAAAATAAGGGTAATCCTGATTTACAAGAACTAAGGGGAAACCGAAAGGATATTTTAATGGCCAATAAAAATAGCCGGCTATCGCGGGTACTTTTGCATCAGTCATGGTTGTGGCAATCAGTCCAATGAATAAAAGCAACTCGATCCCAACTAATATAGCAAAGCATTTAATTATAGTTCTAAGCATTCGTTGTAAAGTGAATCGTGTCATGCCAATGAGGTTCCATAAGTTAGAAGTCCAATTTTACCCTGTTATTAATTCCTTTTTTCAGCAGCAGGTCGTACGCCGTCTTTGCGCATTTTTCTTACTCCAAGCTTTGCGAGCAAGATTTGAAGCTCTTGCTTGGTTTTTATCTTGGACATGAAAACACCGGTGTAAATGGACGGAGTAGCAAAGCGGTTAGTAAAGATAGAGATTAGGAATGCAATAAAAACAAAAGTTGGTATATTGAAATTAAATTCCCCGAAGATAATATGAATATCTTCGGACAAGGGCGGCAACCAAGGCGGCTGCATGTAAGAAGTTGTCTCTCGCCGCGGGGAAAAGGCTGGCACATAAACGTATCGATAAAACAAGAACTGACTTATGAAGAGACGTAAATTCTTGAAGAACACGTTGGCGGCCGGCGCGGCGGTGACCGTGGGTTCGCGGGTGGCGGCTGCAGTGGGTATGGAAGGTGGCGGGGTGAAGGTAGCGGGGGCGAAGAAGCGGGTGATTGTCGCGGGGGCGGGGATTACGGGCTTGTGCTGCGCGTATGAGTTGATGAAGGCGGGGCATGAGGTTGTGGTGTTGGAGGCGGCGGGAAGGTTTGGCGGGCATGTGTATACGGGGAGGGAGGGGTTGTCGGACGGGTTGTATGCGGATTTTGGGGCGGATCATATTACGAAGCCGGGGTATGAGCGGTTTTTCAAGTATGTGGAGGAGTTTGGGTTGGAGGCGATTCCGTACCCGAATGCGGAGGGGTCGGAGCATGACTATGACAAGGACAAGTTGAAGGTGATTGATGGGAAGTTTTATACGGCGGAGCAATTGCGCGATGCGGGTGTGTTGAGGGGGTTTGGGTTTAACGAGCGGGAGGTGGAGTTCCTGGCGCGGCATCCGATGCATGAGTTGCCGGCGTTTTTTTTGAAGAAGTATGTCGACAAGTTTGAGGATCCCTTCCAGCCGTTCGGGGTGGGCTATGATGAGTATGATAAGATGGCGATTGCGGATGTGTATAAGCGGGAGGGCGCGTCGGCGGCAGCGTTGCGGTTCCTGGGAGGCCGGCATGAGAATGCGCTTTACGCGCTGTGGCGGCTTTCGCTAATGTATTCGCGGGGTATTCCGCTGACGGAGGGGGAGACGTTCCATTTGAAAGATGGGAATGAACAATTGCCGATCGCGTTCGCGAAACGGCTGGGGGATCGGGTCAGGTTGCATCATGTGGTGACGGCGATCCGGCATAGTGGGGAGGGGGTTACGGTGAGCTACCGTGCGGTGGGGACGAAGGCGGAGGGCGCGAAGTCGGATAGTTTGATGACGGCGGATGTGCTGGTAAATTGCATCACGCTGCCGGTGTTTTCGGCCATTCCCGTTGTGCCGGCGCTGTCGCCGGCGAAGCAGTATGTGGTGGATCACCTAAAATATTCCTCGCATCCTTTTTATGTATTCGAGGCGACCTCGAAGTTCTGGCTGGAGGAGGGCATCCCGAGTATCAACATGGAGTTTGGGGATCCGCTGATCAGTTCCATTTGGCTTGAGACGAATAAAGTTGATACGACGCGGGTGATTTTGAAGGCGTATGGGCCGAGCGGGTTCTCGCCGGAGCAGGTGCTGGCGGCGTTTCGGAAGGTGTATCCGGGTAAGAAGGATACGATCGTTAAGGCGTTGACCTATGATTGGAGCAAAGATAAGTTTGCGCCGGTGTGTGAGATGGAGCCGTTCCCGATCGGCGAGATGCGGAAGTTCTGGCCGGAGATATTGCGGCCGGAGGGGCGCATCTATTTTGCGGGGACCTATGCTGACAATATGAGCCGGGGCATGGAGAGTTGTTTGCGTAGCGCGCAGCGGGTGGCGGGGGAGATCAATAAGTTGCCATAGCGGGGCCCCGAAACCCTCAGCCAATATTCGGCGGGTATCGAACCATTGCTATGCAACTCCAGCCGGATCGGTATATAGTCCGGCGCAGTCAGATGCCTGTATTGACTTTTCCGGGCTTACAATAGTCTTCCATTTCTTATAGCTCATGACAAATAATTATTGACCAGGGCCTGCAATCCGGATCCATCAAATTTCCAAATCTTTACAGAATTTGTAAAGTTTTTTTGAAGATCATTCGCTCCGGAGGCTGCTGATTGGATTGCTGGTAGCGGCGCGGATGGCCTGGTAGCTGATGGTGAGCATGGCGATGAGGACGGCGAGGGCGGCGGCGAGGAGGAAGATCCACCAGGAGATGGTGACGCGGTAGGCGAAATTTTGGAGCCAGGTGTGCATCGCCCACCAGGAGAGGGGGAAGGCGATGAGGGCGGCTATGCCGATGAGGGCGAGGAAGTCCTTTGACAGGATGAGGATGATCGTGCCGGGCATGGCGCCGAGGACTTTGCGGATGCTGATCTCCTTGGTGCGCTGGCGGACGGAATAGGTGGCGAGGCCCAGGAGGCCGACGCAGGCGATGAGGATGGCGAGGGTGGAGAAGATGGTGAAGATGCGTTGTTCGGTTTGTTCGGCGGCGTAGAGGGCGGCGAGTTGCTGGTCGAGGAAGGCGAAATGAAAATCGGCTTGCGTGGCGTAGATGCGGCGCCAGGTTTGTTCGATCGCGGCGACGGTGGATTGGAAGTGGTCGCCTTTGACGCGCACGGCGGCGGTATGCCAGAAGAATTTATTCGAGTTGGCGATGATGAGGGGGGCGATCTTTTTGTGCAGGGATTGATAATGATAGTCTTTGATGACCCCGACAACGGTGAAGATATAGGGAGACTGGCCTTTCCCGGGATTAAACCCCTCTTCCTTGCAGATGAGCCTTGCGCCGATGGGGTTCTTGAGCCCGAAGTCGCGGACGGCGCTTTCGTTGAGAATGAGGGCGAGGGAATCGGTGGGCATGGCCTTTGAGAAGGGGCGGCCTTGCAACAGTTGGAGATCCAGGAGACCAATATAGCTCTCGTCGATCTGCATCATCCGGTCCGTTCGACTTGTCGTCCCGTCGAAAGTAACAAAGGTGTACCCGCCGCCCTCTTCATCGTCGCCGGGCAGGTTGCTGCATTTGCTGATGGCGTCTACGCCCGGAATGCGGGTGAGTTCATCGAGAAAGGCCTGGCGGTAATCGACCTTGTTCATCCACATCGGCCCGAGGCGATCGAGGGCGATGATATGATCCTGCTTAAAGCCGAGGCTGTCGCCCAGCATGAATTGCATCTGGCGATTGACCACGATCGTGCAGACGATGAGGATCACCGAGACGGCGAACTGGAAGATGACCAGGCCGTTGCGGAGGGCGATGCCGCTGCGGCTGCTTTTGAAGCGGCCTTTGAGCACGTCCATGGGGTCGAAAGAAGAAAGGACGAAGGCGGGATAGAGCCCGGCGGCAAGGCCGATGCCGATAGTAACGGCGAGGATCAGCAGGAGGCGGATGGGTTGCATGAACCAGGCGAAGCTGAGGTTTTGGCCGGAGACGCGGTTCAGCAGCGGGGTGAAGAGGGCGCCGATTATGAGGGCCAGCAAGAGGCTGAACAGGCTGAATAGAAGGGATTCGGCGAGGAATTGCCGGATGAGTTCGATTCGGCGGGAGCCGAAGGTCTTGCGGATGCCGACCTCGCGGGCGCGCTGAACCGCCAGTGCCGTGGAGAGATTGACAAAATTGACGCCGGCCAGGAGCAGGATGAAGGCGGCGATGCAGCCGAGCACCACGAGGTTGCGGCCGTTGCCGGTGGGCATAAATTCGTCTTCGAGCGCGGAGGTTAGATGGATGTCTTTTAGCGGTTGAAGGAAATAGTTATAGCCATTTCCTTCCGCGATGAATTGTTGCCAGGTTTCGCCGAACAGTGGGGGCACGGCCGGTGCGACATATTTGTCGACGACGCCGGGAAGCTTGGCCTGAAGGGCGGCGGCCGAGGCGTTGTCATCGAGCAGGAGGTAGGTAAGCGGACCGAAATAGACATATTCTTTGCGTTGCCAGGCGGAATCTCCTGCGTCGGAGAGGAGGACATTAAAAGGGATGTGGGATTTTTTTGGCCAGTCCCGGCAGACGGCGCTGATGGTCCACTTCGAGAATCCCAGTTTGAGCTGCTTGCCCATGGCCTTCTTCGGGGAGCCGAAAAAGCGCGTGGCCGCGCTTTCGCTTAGTACGGCGGTGTTGGGTCTTGCCATCGCCGTGTACGGGTCGCCCTGGAGAAACTGACCGGAAAAGACCCGGAAGAAGTTGGAGTCGGCCAGCAGCATCTTTTCCTTGTCAAATTTCTTTTCCCCGATGGTAATACGGTTGCCTTCGGTTCCCAGCATTACGGCGTGGGTGAGCGCGCGCACGCCGGGGAATTCGTGTTTGACGGCTTCGCCGATGCCTGGGGGAATGCTTCCCCGGAAAGCGCTGCGGCCGGGATATTTGCGTTCCATGGCCAGGCGGTAGATGTGGTCGCCGTGTTCGTGGAAGTTGTCATAGCCGAGTTCGTTCTGGATATAGAGGACGAGGAGGAGACAGACCGCCATGCCCGTGGCCAGGCCGAAGAGATTGATCAGGGTGAAGACCTTGTTCTTCAGCAGTTGGCGGAGCATTATTTTGAAGTAGTTGCGGAGCATGGCGGAAAGATCATTTTTTGTTGCGCGGCGAGGTCCTCCTGGTTTTGGGACAAAGGACCGCGGGTTGTGTTAGGCAAATGTTACCGCGGCGTGAATCTATCATTAATAGTTGCCGTATTTTTGCGCCCTATGGTGTACAAAGTCATTGGAATAATGAGCGGCAGTTCGCTCGATGGCGTGGATATTGCCTATGTCGAATTACAGGAGCAGCAGGTGACCCAGCGGCAGGGATCCCGGAGTTGGGGGTTTGCGATTTTGCAGGCGAAGACGGAGGCGTATTCGGCGGAGTGGCGGCTGCGCCTGGCGGGGGCGCCCGGGCTTTCGGCACGGGAGTGGCTGTTGCTCCATGCGGAGTATGGGCGATATTTGGGGGAGCGGGTGAATGCGTTTATTGAGGAATATGGCTTGCAGTTCCGGGTACAGTTGATCGCCAGCCATGGGCATACCAGTTTCCATGATCCCGCGCGGCGGATGACGGCGCAGTTGGGGGATGGGGCGGCTATTGCCGCGGCGACGAGGATCAATGTGGTTTCCGACCTGCGTGCGATGGATGTGGCGCTCGGGGGACAGGGTGCGCCGATCGTGCCGATCGGAGAGCGGCTATTGTTGCCGGGTTATGATCTCTATTTAAATCTGGGAGGAATTGCGAATATATCTTTGCAGCGCGATGACAGGTTTCTCGCCTTTGACGTCTGCCCGGCCAACCGGGTGCTCAATGCCCTGGCAACCCTGGAAGGTCGTCCTTATGACGAAGGCGGATCGCTGGCGAAGACAGGAAGGTTGGACCCCGAACTGTTGCAGAAGTTGAATGCGTTGCCCTATTATGCCCTACCCTATCCCAAATCCCTGGCCAATGAGGTAGGCACGGAGACGGTGTTGCCCATGGTGCGCCAGGCCATGACGGACCGGCGGCTTTCTGCGGCAGATGCGTTGCGGACCTATACGGAGCATATCGCTGCGCAGGTAAGCCTGGCGGCGGAGCAGCTCCTGCCGGGGGCAACGCCGGGCCGTAAACCTGCGATGGCCAGGAATGTTCCGGAGGGCCGGATGCTGGTCACAGGCGGGGGGGCACATAATGATTTCCTGGTTGATCAGATCAGGCGGCGGCTGGATGTGGAGGTGACTGTGCCGGAAGAGATGTTGGTCGATTATAAGGAGGCGCTGGTGATGGCGCTGATCGGGGTGTTGCGCTGGCGGGAGGAGAATAATGTGCTGGCGAGCGTGACGGGGGCCAGCCGCGATAGTATCGGCGGGGCCGTGTGGATCGGGCAGGAGGCATGAATAGAAACCTTTTAACTATGCAATACACAACATTGGGCACCACGGGGCTGGTCGTATCGCGGCTCTCGTTTGGGGCCATGACCTTTACGGCGGGCAACAAGAATTTTGCGACGATTTACAAGACGGAGGAGGCGGATGCCAATGCCATGGTCGGGCGGGCGCTGGATGCGGGCGTCAATTTCTTCGACACGGCGGACGGCTATGCGGGCGGGGAATCGGAGGTGATGCTGGGCCGGGCATTGAAGCGCCGCCGGGCGGAGGTGGTGCTCACGACCAAGGTGGGATTCCGGTCGGGCCCTGCGCTGGTGCAAGCGGGGTTGAGCCGGCAACATATCCTATGGTCGATAGACCAAAGTTTGCGGCGGCTGGACACGGATTATGTCGACCTGTATGTAGCCCATAAGGAGGATGCTCATACGCCGCTGGAGGTGACGCTGGCGGCGCTGGATGAGGTGGTGCGCAGCGGCAAGGCGCGCTATATCGGGTTCTCCAACTGGAGCGCCTGGCGCGTGGCGGCGGCGATGGAGTTGCAGCGGGCCAATGGGTGGGCGCCCTTTACGCACGGGCAGATGACGTATTCCCTGCTGGCGCGCGACGTCGAGTACGATGTTGTGCCCATGATGCGGCAGTATGGGCTGGGGCTGACGGTGTGGAGTCCGCTGACCAGCGGCTTCCTGTCCGGAAAGTATACGCGAGAGAATTTGACGGATAAGGACAACCGCTTTTCCGGTTTCGACCTGATCCCGTTCGATAAGGAATTCGGGTTTTCGGTGGTGGACCGGCTGCGGAATATCGCGGGCCGGCACAAGGCGAGCGTGGCCCAGATGGCCCTTGCCTGGCTGTTGTCGAAGCCGGCGGTCTCGAGTGTGATCGTGGGCGCGTCGAAGCCGCATCAGCTGGACGATAATCTTGGCGCCGCCAATATCCGCCTGGGCGTCGATGAGGTCACGATGCTGGATGAATTTACAAAGCCCCGGCCGCTATACCCGCATTGGTTCACGGAGATGACGGTAGATGGACCGGTGAAGGAGGCGTTGACATGGAAGTGATAGCGCCGCTGCTGCGCTTTTTTCAGCGCATGATGCCGCTCGACGGCGAGGAGGAGCAGCTGCTCCGGGAGACCTTCCGCAACCGGCTTTACCGCAAGCGGCAGTATGTGTTGCAGGAAGGGGACGTATGCAATAGCCTGAGCTTTGTCGTCCGGGGCTGTCTGCGGATGTATAAGATAGACGATGCCGGTAACGTGCATATCCTTCAGTTTGCGGTGGAGGAGGAATGGATCAACGATCTCGGGAGTTTCCACGGACTGCGGCCGTCCCAACTGAATATCGATGCGCTGGAGGATACCGTCGTGCTGCAGATCAGCCGCGAGGAGCTGGTCAGGCTGTATACGGATGCGCCTAAATTCAACCGGCTTTTCCGGGTATTGACCGAGAATAGTTTCGTCCAGTTGCAGGAGCGGCTG
>Ga0207003_1099_pt1 | contig 18437 bp, 18 predicted proteins | sample Alteio_BWMinCont_89_FD_153474 | JGI IMG/M metagenome (GOLD analysis project Ga0207003, IMG submission 153474) | Enriched cells from forest soil in Barre Woods Harvard Forest LTER site, Petersham, Massachusetts, United States -... | ecosystem: Environmental > Terrestrial > Soil > Temperate forest >...
TCGGCGGGTTGGGGAATGTTGCCGGCGATCAGTTAAAATCTGCCGCCGACCTCGGTGTTCCGGTCACGGCTATTGGCCTCCTTTATCAACAGGGGTATTTCCGCCAGGCGATAGATCGAAATGGCGATCAACAGGCACTCTTCCCCTATAACGACCCTATGCAACTGCCCATCTCCCCCCTGCGGCTGCCCAATGGGGAATGGCTAAGGGTGAAGGTCGGGCTCAGCGACTATCCCGTTTGGCTCCGCGCCTGGCAGGTACAGGTCGGAAGGACGAGACTTTTGTTATTGGATAGCAACGACCCTGCCAACATCCCCATCTACCGCGGAATAACCAGCGAGGTCTATGGCGGGGGGGGAGATCTCCGGATAAAACAGGAGGTCATTCTGGGTATCGGTGGCTGGCGCCTGCTCCGCGCCCTCGGCATCCAACCCGAGGTTTGTCACATGAATGAAGGGCATGCCGCCTTCCTGGTCCTGGAGCGCGCGGGCGATCTTATGAAGGAGACGGGCATTCCTTTCGAAGAAGCACTGGCGGTGACCCGGGCAGGGAACCTATTCACTACCCATACGGCAGTCGCTGCGGGCTTCGATCACTTCAGCCCTGCCCTGATCGCCCGGTATCTTGGCGCCTATGCCTGGGATCAACTGCATCTCGACTTCAATTCCCTGATGGCCCTGGGACGGGAGAATCCGGACAATGGCGGCGAGGGATTCAATATGGCCTGGCTCGCCGTACACGGCAGCGGCGCGGTGAATGGCGTCAGCCGGCTCCACGGTACGGTCAGCCGGCAACTTTTTCAGCCCCTGTTCCAACGCTGGCCGAGGATCGAAGTTCCGATCGGCTCGGTCACAAACGGGGTTCATGTGCCGAGCTGGGACAGCGCCTATGCCGACGAGGTCTGGACCCGTGCCTGCGGGAAAGACCCCTGGAAAGGCGATCTGGAAGGTCATGCGGAGAAGATCGGAAGCATCCCGGATGAATTTTTATGGAAAATGCGCAACCTGTCCAGGGATAACCTCGTCCGATATACCCGTGAACTGTTTGCAAGACAGATGGCTATAGCCGGTCATCTCCCCGATTTTGTCGAAACCGCAAAACATATATTCAATCCCGCGGCGCTGACCATCGGCTTTGCACGGCGATTTGTTCCGTATAAGCGCCCCTATCTCCTTCTCCACGACGAACAACGGCTGATCCGCATCCTTACGAACCCCGAACGGCCGGTACAGCTGATACTGGCCGGCAAGACCTCGCCCTATGATGAGAGCGGCAGGAGCCTGATCCGCGAATGGGTGCAATTCATTCAAAACCATAATCTCTATAACCATGTCGTCTTTTTAAGCGACTACGACATGCTGCTGGCCGAACATCTGGTGCAAGGTGTCGACGTATGGCTCAACACACCGCGCCGTCCCTGGGAAGCCAGCGGCACCAGCGGCATGAAGGTGCTGGTCAATGGCGGGATCAATCTGTCCGAGCTGGATGGCTGGTGGGCGGAAGCCTATACCCCGGAGGTAGGCTGGGCCCTGGGGGATGGCCAGGAACATGGGGATGACCCCGCCTGGGATGCGGTCGAGGCGGAAGCCTTGTACAATATCCTCGAACAGCAGCTGATCCCTGAATTCTATACACGAAACGAACACGGCATCCCCACGAATTGGGTACAACGCATGCGGAAAAGCATGTCGACGCTCACTCCGGAATATTCGGCCAACCGGACCGTGCGGGAGTATACCGAGAAATATTATCTGCCCGCCGCCGCAAACTATCTGCAGCGCGTCGCAGATAAAGGGGCCGCCGGCAGTCGCATCGTCGCCGCCCGCCTGGAGTTGAAGAATAAATGGGCTGAATTGCGGTTGGGGGATCTCGGGTCGCAACATGTCGGGAATGGCTATCAGTTCCGCATCCCGGTCTCGCTAAACGGGATCGATCCGGCAAAGGTGGCAGTCGAACTCTATGCCGATAGCAGGACCGGGGGCGAAGCCGAAAAGATCCGGATGCGCCGGGAAGAAGGCGCGGCAGCCGATGGCAGCGCCGTCTACGAGGCGACCGTAAAGACCGACCGATCGCCTTCCGACTACACCGTCCGCATCATCCCCAATTACGAAGGCATCTCCTTTCCGTTGGAGGATACGCTCATCCACTGGCAACGATAGAAGGAATGGATAAAAGTCGTATCTTATTGGGCCAAAGCACAGCTACGACACATGAGAAGACTCTTACTATTCCTGCTGCTGCCGTTCCAGTTGACGGCGCAGCCAACTTCCTTTCTTGCCTTTAAGAAATATCCCTTTCCCACCGGTCTGACCGCATCATCGACGGGCGCCCGCATTGCCTGGACGATGGACGAGGAGGGCCGGCGGAATATCTATGTCGCCGAGGGACCGGATTTTGCCCCGAGGAAAATAACGGACTTTAACAAGGACGACGGGCAGGAGATCACCAGTATCTCGATCACGGCCGATGGCAACCGGGTGGTATTTGTCCGGGGCGGCGATCATGGCGCCAACTGGGAGGGCGGTCAACCCGTCAACCCGGCGTTCGATACGGAACCGTTCAAGGTGCAGGTCGCCAGCGTCCCATTCGCCGGCGGGGAAGTAAAATATCTTTCGGAGGGCGACCAGCCAACCATCAATCCTGACGGCAAGACAGTCGCCTTCATAAAGAGCAGCCAGGCCTGGATCGTACCCGCCGACGGCTCCGCTGCCGCGAAAAATGCCTTTACCACCCGGGGGAATACCGGTTCCCTGCAATGGTCGCCGGACGGCCGCCGGCTCCTGTTCGTTTCTACCCGGACGGACCATTCCATTATCGGCATCTACACTCCAGGTTCGTCCACGCTCAAATGGATAGCGCCCTCGTTTAGCCGGGATGAATCGCCGAAGTGGTCGGGGGATGGGAGCCGGATCGTGTTTATCCGCAGGCCCGGGACTGGCGGGGCGCCGGACTCGATGCTGGTCAACCGGCACAGTCCCTGGAGCCTGTACCTCGCCGATACGATAACGGGCCTTCCGAAACTGCTTTGGAAGGCGCCGGCCACGCTGAGGGGTTCTTTCCCTTCTACGGATGGCGAGGCCAACCTGCATTGGGCGGCGGGTAACCACATCGTGTATCTCTCCTACCAGGATGGCTGGCCGCATCTCTACTCCATCGACGCCGATGCGTCGGCCCATCAGCCCTTGCTGCTGACACCCGGTAATTTTATGTGCGAGCATATCCGCCTCAGTGCGGATCGGAAATACCTTCTCTGCAGCGCCAATACCGGCCCGGAGGCAACCGATCTCGAAAGACGGCATATCCTGATGGTCAGCGCCGACAAGGCCGATATGCGGATCATGACCCCGGGCGAGGGGCTCGAATGGGCGCCGGTACTCACCGGGGATGGCGCCGCCCTTGCCTTTATCAGCGCCACGGCACAACGGCCTCCCTTACCCGCCGTGCTGCGGATAGTAGACCATGGCGGCGGGAATATCACCACCCTTTGCAGTGACAGGATACCCCGGGACTTTCCCGAGAGCCGGTTGGTGACGCCCAGGGCGGTGACCTTTACCGCAGCCGATGGCGTCGTTGTTCACGCCGATCTTTTCGAGCCACCGGGGGGCAAGACCCGCAAGCCGGCCATCGTATATATTCACGGCGGTCCGCCCCGGCAAATGCTTCTCGGCTGGAATTATTCGGATTACTATTCCAACGCCTATGCCTCCAATCAATATCTCGCCAGCCTCGGCTTTGTGGTCCTTGCCGTCAACTTCCGCCTGGGCATCGGCTATGGCTATGAATTTCACCGGCCGGCGCATGGTGGCGCTTCGGGAGCTGCGGAGTACAAGGATATAAAAGCGGCCGGGGAATGGCTGCGGCGGCAGCGGTTTGTCGATACGGCCAGGATCGGCGTCTATGGCGGATCTTATGGCGGCTATCTCACCGCGATGGCGCTGGCGAAGGACTCCCGGCTCTTTGCCGCCGGGGTGGATTTTCATGGGGTACACAACTGGCTCACGCAGTCGGCCATCTTTACGGGCAACAAAGACAGATATGAAAAGGCTCCGGACTATGAAAAGGCCTTGCGGACGGCCTGGCTTTCTTCCCCGGTATCCGCGATCGACACCTGGCGATCACCGGTACTGATCATCCAGGGCGACGACGACCGCAATGTCCGGTTTAGCGAAAGTGTCGACCTCATCCGCCGGCTCGAGAAAAAGGGGGTGCCTTATGAGTCGCTGATGATCGTCGATGACACGCATCACTGGATGAATTTTGCCAATGCCGTCACCGTATACTCGGCGGCCGCGGATTTCTTTGTACGGAAATTCATGCCCTAGGAAAGATCCTGGAGCGATTCCTCCATTTCGTTCCGCAGGTCGAGGAAATAGACCGGGAAGAACAGGATGGTATAGAAATAATTGATGACCGAGACAAGCAGGAAGATAAGTACTCCGAGCGCGAGGGCGATGAGGTTGAATCCCGAAGCGATAAAGGCGGCCAGTGCGCAGACGCCGGCCAGCGTGCCGCCCAGCACCATGATCCTGGAGAGACTGCCTTCGAGAAAAACATGGTATTCATCGCCGGTATCCTGGATCCAGATCTTGCCGGAGGAAAAACAGAAGTATTGGTTGCCGAAACGCGTTCGTCCTATCGCCCAGGCGCGGTTGCTGAAAAAAAGCGAATCCTCCGACACCGTGATGGTATGTACCCGTTGGTATTCCAGTTCCTGCTGATAGAAGTTAAGCAGCAACGGTATCGTAGCGGCCGGAACCCGGGATTTCATAAAGGCGGTTGACGTGCGAAGCATGGCGCCAAGATAATTACTCTCCCGCTTTTAATCTATATATTTTGCTGAACACATACAACCCAAGAAGTGGGGCCAGGAAATAGGTGTTATGCAGTAACCACATGATCTTCAAGCTTGGTTCTTCCGTCACCTTACCGGCCTCGGCGACCAGGGTCTTGGCCGTTCCGCCCGGGAAGAAGGACTGCGCGACGGCGATCGCCATCAGTCCGATGGCTACACACTTCAGGAGGCCGGAAAGAGCCGCGCGGGATTTCGCGCGTTTATCCATCTCCGCGGCGATGCCGAACATGACGCGATCTTCTAATCCTGCCGGCGTGGGGGCCGGGACACTCTTGCGCAGAAGGTTGCGGGTTCCTTCGTGTTCGTTAGCTAACATTTTGCATCCTGTTTAATTCGGTGCCCAATAATTTGCTCAGGACGGTATACATCTTTCCACGGGCCCTGTGCAATTTCATTTTTACGTTCTCCTTACTGATCCCGGTGATCTCCGCTATTTCGGCAAGCGGCTGCTCTTCGAGATAGTATAGGGTCAGCAGGATCCGGTCTTCCGGCGCCAGCCGTTCCAATGCCAGGTTGATATAATTCGTCTGGTCCTGGCCTGACAGTCCCTTATAGCAGGACTCTATTTCTTCAAAGCGGCCTTCAGCCAACTCCATATCCTCATATGGCAGGACCCGTTTTTTCTTTCTCGCCTTTGTGAGCGACTGGTTGACCACGATGCGGTACAACCAGGTGGAGAACCGGGACTCGCTTCTGAAGCTCCTGATCTTCCGGAAAGCCTGTACAAAGGCGTCCTGGACGGCTTCTTCGGCATCCTGTTGGTTCTCCAGGATGCGGATCGCGATGGCAAAGGTCAGGTCCTTATAGCGGGCTACAAGATAAGAGAAAGCGCCCGCATCTCCATCCATGACCTGTTGAATATAGCGGTATTCGGGGTCCACTTAGGGGGCGTTATTGGTCTTTTGATTTTTTACGAAAACCCGAATAAAGGACGAGCCCGACCCCGCCAAAGAGAATGCCCAGGGCATTGGTGAGGGTGTAGCGATCCCAGTCCAACATGCGAGACAGCAGATACCCGACGAAAATACCCAACCCCATGAAGGCGAGCAGCAGCCCCCAGAGCAGGGGATCCTGGCCTACTCCTTTTTGCTCCCGGAAGATGAACGCCGGGTCGACCCCTTTTTCGAGCATGGCCATGCGTTCCTTATTCTTGATCTCCAACTTTGTCAGTTTTTCTTTCATGGCCGGAGGTACGGAAACGATGATGGCGATGGCGCCGATGGCCAGCCCGCCGACTACGGCGACGCCGCCGATGATCAGGGCGATCAATTGATCTGTGGGCATAACTATTCTTTTTTTAAGGTTTTGCGAACTTGTGGTACCCCTGTTGGACATGGAATGGTTGAGCATGGTAACCGGCCGGCAAGGTTTTTTTTCAACGGATCGTAAGCATTCCGCCAACCGTCGCCAGCAGCCCCAGGATCACGCTGGAAGTGACATAGAGGGTGAAATACGCGTAATTCCCTTGCTTGAAAAGGGTTATGCTCTCAAAGGAGTAGGTGGAAAAGGTGGTATATCCGCCGCAGATGCCCGTGATCAGGAAAAGGCGCCATTCCAATGTCATCCAGGCGTATCTTCCGGCAAGGCCATAGAGAAGGCCGATCAGGAAGCAGCCGGTAATATTCACGAAAAGCGTTCCCAGCGGAAAGGTGGCTGTTATCTGCTTGCCGACGGCGACCTGTACCAGGTAGCGGCTGATGCTACCCAGGGCGCCTCCGAGTCCGATGACTATCAGCGATTTCATGGAATGAAGTTAACCGATATCGGTAAAAAATTGTATTTTTTCTTATGATCCTTAATCGATTAGCTGCTTTCTGGTGCTTTATGCTGCTCCTTTTCGCCCAATCCGTTCCGGCCCAAAAAAAGAATGTCGGCTTCGAACTGCATATCCACAGGGCGACAAGCCCGATCCGGATCGACGGGATCATCGATGAGCCGGCCTGGCAGCAGGCGGAACGTGCGGGCAATTTTTTTATGGTCCTGCCCATGGATACGAGCCATGCGAATGTCCGTACCGAGGTGCGGATGACCTATGACATGAATAATTTGTATCTCGTGGCGCAGTGTTTTATCGCCGGTACCGGCCCCGACATGGTAGAGTCGCTGCGGCGCGACTTCAGCTTCCTGAAGAACGACAATTTCATTTTCTTTATCGATCCCTTCGAAGATCAGACAAGCGGGTTTTCATTTGGCGTCAATGCCGCGGGCGGGCAATGGGATGGCCTGATGTATGAGGGCGGCAAGGTCGATCTCAGCTGGGACAACAAGTGGACCTCGGTGGTGAAAAGATATAGCGATCGCTATGTGCTGGAGCTCGCGATCCCTTTCAAGACGCTGCGCTACAAGAATGGCGTTACGCATTGGGGCATCAATTTCAGCCGGAACGATCTCAAGACGACCGAAAAATCTTCATGGGCTCCCGTGCCCCGGCAATTTCCCACTGCTTCCCTGGCTTATACCGGCGTGCTCGTATGGGATGTGCCGCCCCCGCCTCCCGGTCCCAATATTTCGGTGATTCCCTATGTGCTGGGCGGCGTGCAGAAAGATTATACGGCGCCGGGCGGCAATGTATACAAGAAGGAGATCGGCGGGGACGCCAAGATCGCGGTCACTTCCTCGCTCAACCTGGACCTCACCGTTAATCCCGACTTTTCGCAGGTGGATGTAGACAAGGAGGTGATCGATCTCAGTCGCTATGAGCTGTTCTATCCCGAAAAACGGCAATTCTTTCTGGAGAATGCGGATCATTTCAACAATCTCGGATATCCGACGATCCGGCCCTTCTTTTCGCGGCGGATCGGGCTCGGCATTCCCATCGAATTTGGCGCGCGGCTCAGCGGAAAACTGGATCCCAATTGGCGGATCGGGCTGATGGATATGCAGACCAGGAAAGAGGACCCCATCGGGTTGCCCGAGCAAAACTTCTCGGTGCTGGCCTTACAGCGGAAGATCTTTTCGCGGAGTAATATCGGCTTCATTTTTATCAACAAGCAGTCGATCCACTATCAGCCGGGCAAGGACAGCAGTCTGCCGGTCTATTCGCAGTATAACCGGAATATGGGTATTGAGTTCAACCTGGCTTCGGCCGACAATTTCTGGACGGGGAAGGTCTTGTTATTAAAGGCCTTCAGTCCCGGCAAGCGTGGCGACGACTATGTACATGCCGGCAATCTGCAGTATACGAGCCGCCATTGGCTTATCGGCGCGGAATACGAGTATACGGGGGTCAACTACAATGCGGAGGTAGGGTATGTCCCGCGGACCGGCTATTTCAAGCTCAATCCGCAGGCGGCCTATATTTTTCTGCCTGCGGGTGGGGTAGTGCTCAGCCATGGCCCGCAATTGACATCCACCTACTATTACAATGAGGCCTTTCGTCGCACCGACAACGAGACCATTTTTACGTGGCTGACCACTTTCCGCGATAAGAGTACGCTGTCGGGGGTGCTGATGAATGACTATGTGCAGTTGTTGTCGCCCTTTGACCCGACGAATACGGGGATCGACTCCTTGCGCACCGGCACGCAGCATCGCTGGAATACCCTTGGCGTCGACTATGTCAGCAATCCCCAGGCCCTCTTCACCTGGGATCTGTCGTTGCGCTATGGCGGCTATTATGCCGATGGGAACAAATTTACCCTGATGGGTGATCTGGGCTATCGCATCCAGCCCTATGTCAATTTCACGATGAGCGCCAACTACACCGATCTTTCGCTACCTCAGCCCTGGGGGCATACCCATTTCTGGCTGATCGGCCCCCGGCTCGACATTACCATGACCAACAAGCTCTTCCTCACGACGTATATCCAGTACAACCAGCAGACCCGCAACATGAACCTCAACACCCGCCTGCAATGGCGCTATAAGCCCGCCTCCGACCTTTTCCTCGTCTATACCGACAATTATCTGACCACTCCTTTCAGCGTCCGCAACCGCGCCGTCGTCCTCAAATTCAACTATTGGTGGAATCTCTAGGCGGTTCGGCCATAAATCCTTATTTTTGCGCCTTCGTCGCCGGGTCAGCCGGCGCACCAGGATCGGGAAGTAGCGCAGGCCGGTAGCGCACCTGGTTTGGGACCAGGGGGTCGCAGGTTCGAATCCTGTCTTCCCGACTAAAAATGAGCGAGTTATACATAACTCGCTCATTTATTTTTTAGCTTTACTATCACAATTTGGGTCAGGTTTGGGTCGGAAATGGGTCAGATGATTTTGTCTCTTTTCCTGGTTGCTAACTTTAAAGTAACTTGACTTTTCTATGCTTTCTTTCTTTCATAAAATCACAGACGTTCTTGATCAATATCAGATTCCGTATATGCTCTCTGGTAGTATAGCCCTGGGATTGTATACTGTTCCAAGGATGACCAGAGATATAGATTTCATTATCCATCTGGAAGCTAAAAACGTAGATTTTTTTATAAATAGTTTCAAAGAAGGGTTTTATTGCGACAGGGATGCTGTGAAAGAAGCAATAGATGGCCCTGTTAAGATGTTCAATATTATTGACCATGCAACATACTACAAGGCGGATTTTGTTGTCTTGAAAGATGACCCATTCAGACAAGAGGAATTTAAGCGGAGATCAAAAGTCGAATATTTTGGCAAAACCGTCTATGTCGTATCCCCGGAAGACCTGTTAATATCCAAATTAATTTGGATACAAGATTTTCAATCCGCTGTGCAGATAGAAGATATTAAAAGCCTGGTTGTCCTCGATACCCTGGACTGGGAGTATATCTCAAAGTGGGTTAAACTGCTGAAATTACGTACCTTCGACCTGATAAACAAATGACAGATACTCCACAGCATATTAAAGAACTTCAATTAAAGCTTTGGCTTTCCCAATCTCCCATGGAAAGGCTCAAACAAACCTTGGAGAGTAATGGTCAGTTGCTTCAATTTTGGTCGTCCGCACATGTAATTGATAAAGGACAGAATGATCGAAAGCAAAAGACCAGCAAAGAGGTCTAGTAATGTAGACAGGATTCTGTCCTTCCAAAAAAGTCAAAAAATGCCGTTAAGCTCAAACCGCAATTATTATCAAAAATAGAAAAGAGGGAATGTTTAAATTACAGGCTGGGATGTTGTCAGCATTTCCTGATTTGCTGTCAGGCGCCTTATTTTTTCGACTACTGTAACCAACTATTGGCCCTCTTTTTCTAAGAACAATATTCCTCATTTTTTAAAGGAGTAGTTTTCGGCAAACTTTCGGTTACTTTCGGAATTTTCACTTTAGCTCATTTCTATGCGGTATTTTATTAAAGCGGTCAATCACAGTTTTATCTTTTATTCCATATTTATCCTTATGTAGTAATTTTCCCAAACCTTCTTTGTCGTTTTTGTATCCTTCAATTTCAATAAAATCTAAAAGGATCTTAGCTGTTCTTTCTCCGTATGGAGTGGCGCTCAAATAACCCTTTTCAATAAGAATATCTATAACGAACGCCAAATGAGCTGGCTTTCCTTTCCAAATAAGCTTATTAGATGTTGTAAAACCTTCTTCTCTTTTAATAACCTCAATTCTTTTTTCTAAATATTCTTTAAATCTAATCGGAGTAATGACTCTTTCTGCTACCCACTCAAGCGTTGAATGGTTAACTATATCGATGTAGGCATCAACTAATGGAACTCCATATTCAGTAACTCCATTCTTACTTAACCTCGCATCAGTAAAAAAATCTTCAGGCTGATACCTAATTGTCGCTAATTGGTTATTTACAAGATCTTTTATTTGACTGTGATATCTCTTTATTGGGGGCTTTCTTCCCTTTATATAATCGTTGTGAATTAGGTATTTTAAATTATTGAATGAGTTAACCGATTTTCTAATCGGAATATCCTTGCCATCTATCTTTGTGTCTATATTTAATTTTGTTGAGTTGCCTTTCAGTATTTCTTTTATAGATTCTAGCTCACCTATTATCAGATTTACTCTTTCTTCCTTTGAGGCGATGTTTAACTTTATCTCAACATGATTGATTTCCTTGTTTAAGGTATCATCGTAAAAATAATCGTCGATGGATTCATTCCAATTGATTATTTCATCAAAATCTTCGAATTTTGTGCTTTTAGTAAATCTTTTTTCCATTGTTGCTTTTATGATTTAAGACATTCAAATCTCCATAGAAAGGCATAAGCAGGTACGGCTAATTGTTTTAGTTTTGGTCGTCCATTCAGGTAGCTGATGGAACCGCAACGATGAGAAATCCGATGGCCTTGTTGAAACAAAGAACGCTCTGTGTTACTATTTCCAAAGTTGAACCTGGAAAGATCCCACAAGATTAAGGGACCCAGCCTTAAGAAACTATAATGTTTGTATCTAATGGGAACCAAACGCCCCTGCGTGTAACAACCCCCATATTTGGAATTACATGGCCTTGGTCTAAAGATCGGATATCTAGGTCTTCTTTGACATTTTTTATCTTGGGTGCCTCGAAGCCGTTAAAGACATTATTACGTAAGATATCAAGAGCATCAGTGAGGTTATAGGCTGTAATTCCACAACCCAACAATGTGCCAGGGGGATGGGGTATTTCGATGCTTAGATCTAGTTCAAACCAAAATCTTTGCATATTCGTTATTCACTATTTGTTTTGTGCGATGTATTGATCATAGCATTCCAGGCATAACCAGTCCTTCCCATCGCAATATCCTTCTTCGAAGTCACCGCCTTTTTCCATGATCTTGTTCCAGCAAAGGGCGCAGTGTTCGTGGTCCCAGGCATTAGGTTCGAGCCTGGCACCTTCGGACATGATTTCGCCGGGCAATAAGCGCGTCAACATTCGGCCGCCTTCTATTGGAATCGAATAGCCCAGTAGAGAAATAAATATTTTCTTCTCCCAAATTCGTGAGAGATCGTTGGCGAGTTCCACCTGGTCCGGCGTCCACCAATTTTCTTCGATATGCTTTTTGTCTGACATTTTAACAATAGCTTCTTAATCTCCCTTTACATATTCCTCCACACGCTTTCTTGCGTCGGTGTGCTCTCCAATGCAACCGTACATTGTCCTAACCCTTGGCAACGCCTTATATACATTCCGAATCCAAGTCTCAATTTCCGCCTGCGAAGAGAAAAGGCTCTTGTGCTTGAAATAATACTCGATGGCCGTCAACCGGCTGGCAGGATTTACCGAATACATAGTCTGTCGGATTTGGGAAGTGGTAAGACGGTTAGCAATCGAAGAAAATGCCTTCCTATTCGGTAAAATGCTGCTGCCAATTCCTCCTGTCTTTCCATATACAATATCCGACTCTGGGGACATATATCTTTGGATACTCGACGAACTATCCAGTTTCAGTCCGGTAAAATGAAATTCGGCCAATGGCGTGTTGATAAAATGTCCACCGTGGCTGAAAGAATAGCCGTATCGCCCATTTTCAGGAAAAAGTCTACGGAGGATCGGTTTATATACTGAGACTAACTGTTCTTCGTCAGGCAGGTAAGAAAATATAACATAGCTATACAAACTGTCCTTATAGTAATAAAGGTCTGCAAGTATTCTTGTATACCCGCCCGGCTTCGCCTTTTGCACCTTTACCCAGCCAAAGCCGAGCGTATCGGGAGGCAAGTATTTTTCACGGGAGGCGAAGAATACTTCAACAGATTTAGGGTCATTTGCATTAATTTTCTGAAAATTCGTAAACAGATTCATGTCTTCATCTTCCCATTCCTTTTGGATTTGAGCGGATGCCGATCGATAAAGAAGCGCCAAACACAGCAGGCAGACAACCTTTCGAATTGATGCGCTAAGGAGAGGATTCAAAGCTGTTAATTGCATTTACGAATCTACACAATTTTCTAACTTCTCAAACCTCTCAATGTTCACCATATTACTATGAATCCATCAGTCATGCAACGGCGCGCGCGAAACTTGGGCAGATCCGTAGACGATGGATTATCAGCCATTCATCCTCCCGTTGAGTCAACTTGGAAAAATTCTTCAGTAAGCCACCTTTTCGATGTCTCCTTGACCATTTCCAATAGTCGATCAATATTGGATTTAAGAGACGCATACTGCGTAAAGGCCAATTTTGCATTGCTGCTCATTTTCACTATTCTTGCAATCTTGCATTTCATCCTAACGGCGCTGACACCTTATTACAATTCAGGAAAGTCTGGCGTTTTACTCTTATCTCGATTGAAGGGCCGATTATCAAAGCTACAGATCATGAAATTGGGGAAATGAATTGTTCGAGGATGATCTTGCGAAAACCGGAACGGGGAGAACTCCAGCAATTGATGCCTGGCGGACAATATTACTGATTTAATATTTGATAATCTTATGCGAGTCCCTATTTAGCCATCACTGCACCTCCGATAGTAATGACCTGGCGAACGATTGGTTGTTCACTTCTGGCTTTTCTCAGTGTAACGTTTTGGAAACCTTTCCCTCAGGACCACCTCGATCACTCCTCGCAACACCCCCGCATTCCAATCGTCCAGAAACACAAACGCCCGGTAATCATTGGGCTTCTCCTCCGAATAGAGAGTGTAATAGTGCCAATATCGCTTCGTTCCTAGGAAGTCCCAGCTAATCCGGCCAACCTTCTCATCGAATAGTACGCCCTGATTATTAAGACTGACACCTAGCAATTCCACAGGCTGCCCATTCCGGAGTTGGGCTAGGTAATCCCAGGTCATATCGTGAAAATAGTATCGAAAGAGAGAATTGACGATTTCAAGATATTTTTTCTCCAAGAGCTTAATTCTTACCCGATACAGGGATTTGAGCCTAATCTTGATTACACGATTAGATGCATCTCGAATATCAATACAATAAATCCGCCCGATCCGAAACCGATACCCCCGAATGGGCTTCACGCCATAGCGTACCCCCTCAATCTCCGATCTCGAAAATTGCGTTGGAGCCTTCGATACCTGATCTTGGTCATCAAACTCGATAAATTCTGGATCAATCACAAGGGAACGCGGCCGGTCCAAAATCGTCGACCGGACCATAAATTCCAACTTTTCGATAATTTCCAACTTTTCCATTGTCAACTAAGATACCCACAAGTTATATAAAACCGAATGATTGAAGTACTTCGTCAAGGATTTGGTGGCCTCTCGAAAATGGAATTCGCCTCTCCTATGCAGCCGCGGCCGATCGGCAGAGGAACAATACCTGCCTGCCGTTCAGCCTTGGCCCTTCGAATGAGCCTATTATTGCCCGGCCACTGTATTCCTCTCCCCTTTGTAGCCAGAATGAACGGCCAGCTCCCCTCAACTGCAATTCAGCAATAATGGGCCCCTTCGAAGATTGCTTTTTCTTCTTGTTTCTAATGCAAAACGCTTAAAGTACGTAGGGGAAACTACAAAAGTAGGCCAAGTATTGAACCTACACTCCATTTCCACTATGCCTTCCATTCAAGGTTAACCTTGACGAGACAGTCCGTCGAAACGCTTTAGGGCACGTTGGTTGGGCCGTACATATTGAGGTCCACCTCCACATCATACCCCATCCGATCCCGGCAAGTCTGGAAAATCGTATGTTCAAGTTTTCCGTACTCTTCCCAGTTCAAACCTGACTTGTTACCGACCACAATCCTCTTGATCTTTATTTGCGGATGCTCTTTGAAAAACCCCATCGGAAGGAGCTGCCTACGATCCAGTTCCGGTTTGTCGTAATTATTAAGCCATCCGGATTCGTTGTCCACCCACAATGGCAGCTCGATGTAGTTCGTTATTCGATTTCGTCCTGCTTTCAACCGGTAATCGGTCTTCGCGTATTTTAAATATTCGTCATAACTCTGATAAGGGTAATAGGTCGAAATCCGGACCTCTTTCTCATGCGACCAGCTGGGGCCTTTATGGAAACCGATCAGCGGGCTCAAGTCACACCAAAGAGAGATACCGTTGCTGCGCTCGATTTCCTTGACTCGCTCGCCATAGTTCTTAAATGCTTCCACATCCTCATACTTCACCTCGGCCATGTGGAAATTGTCCCAGGTCATCGGATCGTTCTCGATGGTAAACACGATAGCGGCCTTTGAATATTCGCCGCCGTACACTTTCCAAATATGCTTGTTGTCCAACTCACTGATTGGGCAGAACGACAAGGTAAAGAAAAACTGCTTGGCGAATGCAATTCTCTCTGGCGACAGTCCGAGTACTTTCCCGGCGTACTCGTATTCCTCCTCATCATCGGAGCTGTCCAGGTTATACATCCTGAATGACACACCGCAGAGGATGGAAAATAAGCCTTGAATAGATGTCCAGTGAACAAACTCCTTAGGGCCCTTATAGAAATAGTCCGATTCCGCGAATTGAGAATTTGCCGTATACAAGCGAGAGTGAAAATTCGGACCCGAATTACCCCACCCATCGAACCCTAGTCCCTTAAAGCAATCTCGAAATACCGCCAGATGTGCCGTATCGATCTTGTGGAAAAATTCGAGAGCCCTCTCCATATCGGTCATAACCCCAAAATTTGTAGCTAAAATACCAAACTTTCCTGGCAAAGTATCCTAGGTAATTCTATTCAAAATATAATGGATTCCTTGGTCAGCCTCCTTCACATTCGCTGTATCGAATTTTCGAATCTTTGCCGCCGACCAATTCCATTATTTTTCAATGCTTGCCGAATAATTTGTTATATCTAGCAATAGAATGAATCGAACGCATGTTCTTTTCATTGCCAGAAGCTCTTTACAGTCTATCGGTGCCGGTGAGTGAATGAGTGAGTAAGATTCGCCGGTGATGTCAATATATTGAATGCCAGAAGCCTACCGTTTAACGATGCGTACAGTCTTCCCGACACATTGTGATACAAGCCTCCGCAGTCGCGGAGGCTTTGTCGTTTCGGAGGAAGCCGTCGAGCTGGCTCGATCGGCGCAGCGCAGAAATGACAAAAGCCCGGATGGGCTTTGTATCGCGTAAGTGGCCTCCCCCTTTTGGGATCACTGAGGACGCCCATGGGCGCCCGGAAGTAATCCTATAATCCAGAAGGACAAGAAGCCCGCAGCGAAAGCTGCGGTTTTTTTTCCTCAATGTTTCAAGTAATGAAGCGCAACAGATCCCGATTTAAAAATCTTTGACCCAGCAAATTGTAATTGGAATTTCTCCGGCAGGCTAACGCTTCCAACAACCGTCTCCCTTCTCCTGCAATTACCGGATGAACGACGATATGATATTCATCCACCAGACCAAGCTGTATAAGTTGCGAAGGAATATCTGCACCACCGGTTAGTATACTTTTACCTTGTTCCTGTTTCAATTTTAGTATTTCGTCTTTAAGGTTCGTTCGAACAATTTCCGTGTTTTTCCCTTCAGCTTTGTCCAGCGTTTTTGAAAAAACAACAATTTTATTGATGGAGTCAAACGCCTGAGCAAATTCGTTCCCTGCATCCGTCTGACCGGAATGGTTCTTTGCGATGTCGGGCCAATAAGGAACCATCAACTGATAAGTTTTGCGCCCATAGACGAACAGGTCAGCATCTCGCACAAGCTGCGTATGGTATTCAAGCATTTCTTCATCAACGATCCCTTTGGTATGGTCGCAGCAGCCATCAACGGTAAGGTTGATTGCGAAGATTAAATTTCTCATTTGATTGCTTTTAATTTTAATTCCTTTCGGTCTTGGTGATGCAGATCATTTTTAACGTTTTTTGACTATAAAGATAAAAATCGTCTCGCTTCAATAAAGGGGCAGAATAGGACATTGTTAGGGTGTGGTTGCGCAAAGTGTCAATCGTTTTCTAACCTTTCTTTAACATTTCGATTTGAGGGGGTAGGAAATCAAAAAACCTATTTAATATGTTGATTTGCAAATATATAGAGGTACAAGTCGTACCAGGTAATATTGAAATTTTTCTCTCATTGTTTCAAGTACCGAAGCACGACAACTCCCGACTTAAAAACCTTCGACTCGACAAGTTTTAATTGTAATTTCTCTCGCAGGTTGATCCCTTCAAACAACCGTCTCCCTTCTCCTGCAATTATCGGGTGAACCGCAAAATGGTATTCATCAATCAGACCGAGCTCTGCAAGTTGCGAAGCAAGGGTTACACCACCTGTCATAATATTTTTACCTTGTTCTTGTTTCAATTTAAGTACTTCGTCGTGAAGGCCCGTGTGTACTATCCTCGTTTTTTCTCCTTCAGCGCTGTCCAATGATTGTGAGAATACGACAATCTTGTCGACCGCGTTAAAGGCCTGGGCAAATTCGGTTCTTGCTGTTGTCTGCCCGGAAGGATTTTTCGCGACATCGGGCCAATAGGGAACCATCAATTGATAAGTTTTACGCCCGTAGAGGAATGTGTCGGCATCTCGCGTGAGGCGGATAAAATACTTCCCCGTTTCAGGATCGGGGGGACCAATTTTCATATGGTCCACAACGCCATCTAAGGTCGTGTTGATTGCGTAGATTACATTTCTCATTTGATTGCTTTTAGTTTTAATTTTCCTCTCATATTTAAAGAAGTATGAAGATAAAAATCGCTCCGCTTGAATAAAAGGGCAGAATACGGCATTGTTAGGGTGTGGTTGCGACAAAATGAATCCTGATAATGTTATTTTTCTCCAGGTTTAGCCGGTGGCCTACATGGCAAATTTTCGACTTATTCATTTCCTGTAATTGACGATATCGAATCCTTCTAAATATGCCACTCTCCATTTGCCGTTTTCTTTCGTAAAACCCACTGCATATTTTTCCGAAGTCCAGTCATTCGTTTGGGCTCTCCAACTCAGCGAAGCGGAGTCTTTCGTCGATTTGTATTCTGTGATCTTGAATTTGTCCCAGAAATCGGGGAAGTCGTCCTGGAAGCCTGTCCATGGGTCTGCATCTTGAGAAGGGAAATTGATCTCGTTTAAATATTTGGGACTGGCGGTTGTCAACTTATTATTGATATAGTCAGCTATTTTTTTATAGTTGTCGGCAAAGGATGTCGAGAAGTAATTTGTCTGTTTGAGGGCGCTGAAGGTTTTATTAAATGTCGTATAATTGAGCCCAACCTGAAATGAATCCTTTACGATTACGTCGAAGTCTACCAGGTTGCTTTGATTTTTGGCATGCCATCGATAGACGCTTTTTAAAAGGTTCAGTATTTCAGCACTGTCATTGTTTGCCGTGGGAGCAATTATTTTTTGAGCGGTCGGTGCGCTCGATTGCAAATTATGATTTGAATTAGTTTGGTTGCAACTACCCGCTAGCGCGGCGAGGATGGTGATAATGGGAAGGGATTTCCGACGCACTCTCTTAAATGTCATATTGTTGAAATGGTTAAACTGTTCAAGGCGAACATTTGTTGCGTTAATATAGTCGAAATTGTTCTATTTTTTATCGACGGTAAGGGGTCTGGGGAAACTTCGACGTAACTTGCTATGGTGATCCTGCATGAATTTCCTGATCTTGGCTGGTTGAAGAGCCAGATAACCCAAGGATTTAGCAATCGGTTGGGATGGGGCAATCTTCCCCTGGATACCGAAGGTTTTCCCAGTGTCATCATTCAAACGAAGGTCAGAGAATGTTTCCGCCCCGATGTCAAAGGGCCCCTCACTTTTTTTCTGAATATACGGGGCAATAGTTTGTGCACCGTTGACCGGAATACTACCCTCGTCGACGAGGAACACTATTTTGTCAGTAATCGC
>Ga0207003_1101_pt1 | contig 18322 bp, 17 predicted proteins | sample Alteio_BWMinCont_89_FD_153474 | JGI IMG/M metagenome (GOLD analysis project Ga0207003, IMG submission 153474) | Enriched cells from forest soil in Barre Woods Harvard Forest LTER site, Petersham, Massachusetts, United States -... | ecosystem: Environmental > Terrestrial > Soil > Temperate forest >...
TCACCCTCTTCTTATTTATCCTTTGCGCAATGTCATTCCCTGCACGATTAATTTGCTTTGCGCATTTGGTGGATTAATCCTATGGGTTTTAGCTTGGAAGCCTGATCATTTCGGTTGGTGCTGGCTTTCTTTTTTAATATCGTTTCCCGTCATTTTTTTCTTTGCCTGGCCGCTTTGCTCGATCACGGCATTCATTGGCGTTCGTTTCCGTGATTTTTCTCAATTAATTATAATTGCTTTGCAAATTGTTTATTATATTTCGCCGATTTTTTTCTTGCCGAAATTATTTATTGCATCCCATTTAGGTTTTTTAATCGAATACAATCCCATTTATCATTTATTAAATTTATTTCGATTGCCCTTGCTCGATGGACAATGGCCTGGCTTGATCGATTATGCCTATGTGCTACTGGCCAGTGGAATGTTGTGGTTGCTCGCCTGGTTTTTTACCAAGCGCAACGAAAAATCCGTTATTTTTTATTTATGAGAGACATTACGTGAATTCAATTAATCTGCAAAATGTTAATCTACATTATTCATCTCTCGCCTTTCGTGAAACATCGTTAAAAGCGTACGTGTTCAAAATGTTGGGATTGAAGCATAAACAACCCCTGCCCCACGTGCACGCACTAAAAAATATTGAGCTGGAGATCAAAGCGGGTGAACGAGTGGCGCTGATTGGTCATAATGGTGCGGGCAAAAGTACTTTGTTGAAAACTATCGCGGGACTGTACCCTTTATCATCCGGAAAAAGAATCGTACACGGAAAAATTCGCGCGTTGTTTGAATTGAGTTTGGGTTTTGAATATGAAGCCACGGGACGTGAAAATATTTTTTACCGCGGATTATTGCTGGGACAAAAGCCTAAATTCATCAAAACAGTCGCTGATGAAATTATCGATTTTACCGGTATCGGTGAATTTATTGATTACCCCATCAAAACGTATTCGGCCGGCATGTTAGTCAGACTGGCGTTTGCGATTTCAACCGCGATTCCCGGCGATATTTTATTGCTGGATGAAATTATCGCAGCAGGCGATGCGAACTTTATGCAAAAATCACGGGGGCGTATCAATCAACTTATTCAAAATTCGGAAATGATGATTCTGGCTTCACATGATTTTTCGTCAGTACGAGCTTTATGTAACAGGGCAATTGTCATGGATCATGGCTCAAAAATATTTGACGGGGATGTTGAGGCGGCCATTAAATGCTATAAAAATACTACACAAGGATAGAGAAAAGTGTGCAAATCTAAACGTATTTTATGGTTAATTAACCACACCACATTGTGTGCATTTGAAGTCCCGATGCTCCGGTCATTCGGCTATGAAGTTTATTTGCCTAAAATTTTTCCTTCCGATGAAGCGAATCGAAGCGCTTCGGTTAATTTTACTTACGATGAGACTCTCACGATTCCTCCTGAAGACTTGGCTGCTTTAAATCAACATGATTTTTATAATCAAAAAACTTCTCCAGCCATTCGCAAAATAATGAATGAACATTTCAGCATTGCAATCATCGCATTTTTCCCAAAAATGCTAGAAGAAACCGTGTACCATTTTGAGGGAAAAATTTTATTGCGTGCGTTTGGCCTCGCTGGCGAAACACAATACAGCGGGGTCATTCAACAACTATTAGGAGATGATTTTCTCCTTCGATTACGCAGTTTGGGTTCTCGATTTTGGTTTGCACAAGCCTACGCCAACCTTGCCGAAATTGAATCGCATTTAAAATCTCGTGCCGTTTTTTTACCTCTTGGACTACCGAACACCCACTTCATGCTAGAAAACAAAAATCAGCGAGTGAGAGACATCAATAAAATATTATTTGTGTGTCCGAGAATTAACAGTTCGCCCGCTTATTATGGAACCATCTACCAAACATTTAAAAAACAATTTGGCAACTTACCCCACTTGATTGCGGGCGCACAGCCCATTCCTGTGGATGATGTGAATGTCGCTGGTTTCCAACCCAGAAACCAATTTGATGAGTGGTTACAGACATTCAAAGTCATGTTTTACCATTCACAAGAACCACGTCATCTGCATTATCATCCTATCGAAGCGATTGCGGCAGGAATGCCATTGATTTATATGAAAGGAGGCATGCTGGATCAATTTGGTGGAAAAAATCAGCCGGGTGCTTGTCATGATTTTGCTGAGGCCCGAGAGAAAATAGGTCGCATTTTAGGTAACGATAAAAAATTCATCGATGAAATACTTTCTAAGCAACTCAGTTTATTAAAACCTTTTACTTACGAATATGTCGAAAAAGAATGGAAGAAAAATTTTGTCGATGTCGTTGCAAATAATCCTTACAAAAAATTAAAAAAAATCGGCATATTTTTACCCCTTCCCTACCGGGGCGGCTCACTGAATGGCGCAAAAAATTTAGCGAAAATGATTCGCATGGGAAGCCGAGCACAGGGCGAACCCGTTGATGTTGTTTTTTCTTATGCGGCCAATTTTTACAATGTGAAAGAAGATTTTTCCGATTTGCTTGAACAGGGAATCACGGTGAGGGAAACGCGTTGGAAAACATTTTCCAAGGCAGAAACAGCCAATTTGCTAGCGTTTGAGAATATAAAAATAGGGTTAAATCATGATCATTATATCTATCCTACCGATTCACATATTGATTTTATGGATTGCGATTTTTGGATGATTGTTTCAGACCGTACATCCCACCCTGTGGCACCCATTAAACCCTATGGCATGTTAATTTACGATTATATACAACGTTATATTCCTGAGCTGTTAGGCGATTTTTTTGAATATCCTTTTTTTGCAAGCGCTCGTTATGCCGAATTCGTTTTGACCACCACTCCATTTACTCAAGACGATGCCATACAATATGCGGGTACCTCTAGCAAAAAAACTCACTTAATCCCAATGGAGTTCAATCCTTTTTGGGTTACTCCGAAACAATATCCCGAAAAAAATTATTTCATTTGGTCTACCAATGCCGCACGCCATAAAAATCACTTGAATGCCATTAAAGCGCTGGATATTTATTATAATGTATTGGATGGAAAGCTGAATGTCATCATGACAGGTGTGGATACTGATTATTTTAACTTGGATCATGCTCTTGAAAATCCGAATGTCTACATACAAAAAATTCGAGACTTCCTTGAAGAAAAATCAACCGTTCAACAACGTCTTCACATTAAAGGCCACCTAAGCACGCCTGAATATCTCTCTATTCTTTCGTCAGCCAAATTTTTATGGCACCCTGCATTAATTGACAATGGAACGTATTCTGTCATTGAAGCTGCATATTATGAAACGCCTTCTCTTAGCAGCAACTATCCGCAAATGCATTACATTAATGAACGATTTAATCTCGGATTAAATTTTTGTAATGCAACCGAACCTGAGGATATGGCCGCTCAGCTTAAACATATGGAAGAGAACCACGAAAAGAATCGTCAACTTTTACCAAAAAAAGAATTTCTCGAGCAATTCAGCTATAAAAAAATCGCGCCCGATGTATGGAATACTATTCGAGGATTGATATGAAAAAAAATATTGGTATTTTTCTGGCATATGCTCCAGAGCAATCCATCAAAAGCCATGGGATTAGTCGCTTGCTCTCCTTTATGCTTGCTGGAATGTTGGAAAATGACGATACCCAAGTGACTATTGCGACACCTGCCTGGTTTAAAGAAAATATCACTCAGTTCATGAAAGATCAGGCGATTCCTGTTGAAAAGGTGAAATTGTTAACCACTCCAGGAATTCCGTATTTGTTACGAATCAAACAATTTTTATCGCGTCGAAAAAACTCCGACGTACGTTCGATTCCCTCTCAAGAAACAACGTATTTTAAAAGGTTAAAGTCTTCGGGGAAAAAACATCTTCTTAATTTATTCATGCATTGGATGTCCATTTACTCTACGCCTCTTTTTATTACCGTCACCTTATTGTTTTGCCTCTTGGGAATTATGCTTTTTCCTCTATTCTTCATTGCCGTCGTAGGTTATCTATGTATAGGTCTATTGAAAAAATTTTGTCACCTCAGTAAAAAATTTTCAGAATTTATTTATCATAAGCCCCATCGTTTTTTGAAAAATAACCCAGTCACTCGAATATTTTTTTTACAAATGGCAGAACTCAAAAGAAACATTGTTGCTCGCGTTCTTTACAGTGAATTACGCACGCGTGAATTGAATAAATTAATTCGAATGATTAATGCTCGGCCAGATATTCCAGTGTGGTTTATTCCTACTCTGTTTTGGCCAGAGATTAAAGCCATCAAAGCTAAAAAAGTGATCGCTGCACCTGATATTGTTTTTGTTGATTTTCCCACTCATTTTGCTGATCCTGGTTCGGCAGAGACCTACAAAAAAATAACAGACACTATCGCTGCTGGAGATCACTTTATTTGTTATAGCGAATATGTAAAACAAAAACATTTAATACATGCTTTTAGAGTGATTCCAGATAAAATTACAGTTATTCCTCATGGCGCTATCGATTTGAGTCCCGTGCTGAAGAAAAATAGATCTCAGGTGACATTGCAAAATCAATCTATTCAAATTTTACGGCAATATCAAAAGACTGATTTAGCTTACCATCCCTATTTGTCGGATTATAATCTAGGCGATATGCGCTTTATTTTTTATTCTTCCCAACTCCGGCCCTATAAAAATTTTCATAATTTAATTCGTGCTTATGAAATTCTATTGCGAGAACGTTTCGTCAACGTCAAGCTCATTGTCACGGGGGACATCAAATCAGATCCTGGGCTATATCAATACATTTTGGACAAACGACTGCAATTTGATGTGCTGTCATTTTATGATATTCCCAGCGATGTGCTGGCTGCGCTCAATCATTTGGCGGTGTGTGCTGTTAATCCCACGTTGTTTGAAGGGGGATTTCCATTTACTTTCACAGAAGCTTATTCAGTTGGAACGCCTTCTGTGATGAGTGCGATTCCTGCAGTGACTGTCGATGTAAAAGAGGAAGATTTGCATCAACGTATGTTATTTGATCCTTACAATGTAGATGACATGGTCAATAAAATAGAGTGGGCTATTAAAAACCGTTCGAAATTATTGGAATTACAAGCACCTTTATATCAAAGATTTAAAGAGCGCAACTGGGGATTGGTTGCAAAAGAATACGTTAACTTATTGACTGATTTTTCCTATGCCACACCCTAAAAAAAATCTGATCATTTACGGTTGTGGTGGACATGCTCGTAGTCTCGCAGACGTGGCTTTGGCCAATGGGATTGAACATTTAATTTTTGTAGATGATCAAGCTCGCCCAGGCGAAAAATGTTTTGGTTTTGATGTGATAAAAAATATTTCTCTTGAGCCAGCGGCAATTTGCATCGTTGCGGTGGGCGATAATCAAAAACGTGCAGCATTATTTGAATTACTCCAAAAGAATATTGTCGCGCTGATTTCTGATCGTGCATATGTCGGAAAAAATGCTGAAATTGATAAAGGCGTGCTTGTTGGACACGGTGCGCATGTGGGTCCCAATACAAAAATTGGCGTAAATACTATTGTTAATACACATTGTGTCATTGAACATGATTGTGTGATTGGAAAGCACAGTCATATATCTGTCAATTCTGTTGTCGCAGGGAAATGTGAAATAGGTGATTTTGTAATGATTGGCGCAGGCGCCACTGTGATTGATGGAGTGAAAATAAGTTCGCATGTCATAGTGGGTAGCGGCGCTGTGGTGGTGAAAGATATTACTGAGCCAGGGACATACGTGGGTGTTCCAGCAAAAAAAGTGAAATAGAGGACTTACAGAACCGCGACCGTGGTGAGGGAGCACACAGACCTAACAAAAAAACAGCTGGAGGCGATAATCATAAGAAATTAAACGCCTGTGACGGCTTGCTCACGGTCGCGGCTCTGTTTGTGGAGAGCGGCGCTTAAGTTGTTCCGGCGCCGAGTCTTCTAGATTGTGATTGTGGTTCTGTTGATTGTCCGTTAGAAACAGATTCGCACTTATCATCCGCTTTTGGAGGATACAGCGAAGGTGTGTGTTGCGGTTTTTTTTGGAGCTCGAGCAGTTTTTTAATTGCTTGCTGGTCTGCTATCTCTCTGGAATCTTGCTCGCGAGGAGGACGTATTGTTTCCCCACTGTTTCCTTTTGCAAGTTTTTGCAGCATATCCGTAATAGTGGCGGAAGAATCTGATCCTAGCATATTATTTTGGCTCCTTATTAGTAACACGTACAAGAGTAACAGGCCGTGCTACGGAACAGCAAGAAAAACGGAAAGAGTTTTTTTCATATGAAATAAACAGAGCCGCGACCATTGAGGAGCGGCTCTGGTTGCAACACATTAACCTACTGTCAAATGATCCTGAATATTTTTCATGGTTTTTTCATCCATGCGCTTGAAGCCTTTTACTTCTTTCAAGTCATCAACAGATTTAAAATCACCATTTTTTTTGCGATAAGCAACAATAGCTTTTGCTTTATTAGCAGTAATGCCCTTAACTTTAGCTAATTCTTTAGCAGTTGCTTTATTAAGGTTTACTTTTCCGGTTTGATCTGCATCAGAAGCTTGTTGCATATCAGCCGACTGCGTTGTGTTCGCGGTAGACTGTTTTGCAGCAGTAGTTGCATCAGCAGCAAACGCGAGAGAAGCCAAACCAACAGCAGCAACGGTTGCCATCAAGGTACGATAGAACGACATGTTAAACTCCTTAGTTTTTAGTCAAATATATTTTGTCCCTACAACGAATACATAAACGATGACCACTGATTACTTTTCCAGTAGATCTACAAAGCCAAAGGATATGATTTTTCCCAGCAACCCAGAATAGGAGCTGGTGCAATAGAGAACTCACTCATCACAATCGGTTTTATGTTTTCAAACTGATTATGATCTGCCATATAATGCATCGGAATTTAACTAAGTCAAGTGAATATTATTTTTTTTATTAAAAATTAGGTTGGATTTGGAGAAAGGTAGCAAGTCGTTATCGCTTTATGAGGACAACGACTTGCGTCAAACAAATTACTTCCCTCTTTTGTCTTTCTTTGCCGCACGCTTTTCTTTTAGCGTCTTACCTGGTTTTTTCTTTAACTCTTTCTTTTTATCTTGTGACTTAGCCATAACAATCTCCTTTGTTGATTCAGATATTTATATAACACCGGAACATAAAAAGTGCAATTTTTATGTAGTTCTTCAGATAATTAGTTTGAATTTTAACGTGCCAGACTGCTGTCAGATCAAAACGTTTTGATTGAACAAAAACGCGCAGGAATAGCAGGGCTATTTCGAGCTTTTGTGATTGAAAAACGCTTTGAGATGGCAGTAAGATAGCGTGTTAAAATATAAACTAATTATCTGAAGAACTATATCAATTTTTTTAGCATATGATTAAACTGTAAACCTTTCTTTGGGGGCGACCTGGTTTCGACGTGGGTTGCGACACCGGAGGAGCATGTCGAGGATGTAACTTCCCTCGTAAAAAATGTTACAAGTTTATACTTGCCATTAACGACAAGTTCTACGACGAAACAGCAGTAGCTGCATAGTCGTACCTCTCACCGACTGTGCTTGTACGGTTGGGTTTGCGAAAGCAAGCATGAGGGGTCATATTTTACAAGCTCGCAGCGAAGTTTGCCCGAAACCAGCTGCTAAATTTTTACAGGGATCGCTGTTCATCTACCCTGCCTGTCGGGTAGGGAATGGCTAAAACCAATGACAAGGCTAAACATGTAGTTCCAAAGGTTTAGGGCTTGCGGACGCGGGTTCAATTCCCGCCGCCTCCACTTAATTCACTTCCAAAGACATCCAAAATCATCTAAAAGGCCTTGAAAATAAGGCCTTTTTTATTTAATCTTCTTCCAACGAAAGCCACTAGAAGCCCCCAAAATCCAGCCCTAAAGTGGGGCCGATATAGGGGCTTAAAGCTCCAAATGAAAAGTGAGGCCCCCATGGCATTAACAGTGGTTCAAGTAAAGAGCACGAAGCCTAAAGAAAAGGCTTATAAACTAGCCGATGAGCGCGGCCTATATCTGTTGGTCAACCCAAATGGTTCCAAACTCTGGAAGCTGAAATATCGTTTTGCGGGCATAGAGAAAAAGCTCTCACTTGGCGCATATCCTGAAGTTAGCTTGTCTGCTGCCAGAGATGCGCGGGAAGATGCACGTAAACAACTAATCAATAACATTGACCCTGGTGTCCTTAAAAACTCTATCAAGCGCTCCAAGAAGTTAGCTGCTGAAAATAGCTTTGAAGCGATTGCTCGCGAATGGCACGCTAAGTTTTCTTCCAAATGGACAAAGGAACATGGGGAGCGCATCCTGATCCGCCTTGAGCAGAACGTCTTTCCTTGGATTGGCAGACGACCCATTTTAGAAGTTACTGTCCCCGAGCTTCTTTCTGCTCTCCGTCGAGTAGAATCAAGAGGCGCCATAGAAACTGCTCATCGTATATTACAAATCTGTGGTCAAGTGTTTCGTTATGGCATTGCGACAGGACGAGCTGAACGTAATCTCTCAGCTGATCTAATTGGTGCGCTCGCACCAGTTAAAAAGAAACACCATGCAAGCATTACTGATCCAATTGAAGTTGGAAAATTACTGCGAACGATTGACGGTTATGAAGGCTTCTTTGTTACCAAATGCGCGTTACAACTTGCTCCACTCTTCTTCGTTCGGCCAGGGGAGCTCCGGCATGCCGAATGGTCGGAGATCGATTTTGAAAATGCAGAATGGCGAATCCCTGCGGAAAAAATGAAAATGCGTGAACAACATATTGTACCGCTTTCCACACAAGCAATTACCATTTTACAAGAACTCAAAGCTTTCACAGGTGGTAGCAAATATGTTTTCCCAAGTATTCGCTCATCAAAGCGCCCGATGTCTGAAAACACCGTTTTAGGAGCATTACGTCGACTTGGATATACCACAGATGAGATGACAGGCCATGGGTTTAGATCCTTAGCCTCAACCCTACTAAATGAAAATGGCTGGAATCGCGATGCCATTGAAAGGCAACTGGCACATGCGGAACGTAACAATATTCGTGCCGCATACAACTATGCACAGTATCTCGATGAGCGGCGAAAGATGATGCAGTGGTGGGCGGATTATTTGCAAGCACTTTCACAAGAGAAAATTAAAGATTTTAAAGTTGCCTAAACAATTATATTCAAGGATTGAAGAATGCCGAAACTAATTAAATATTTTTCTGAGCTACCTTCTTGGTTTGAACGATCAAAATACAATGAGGTACATCAACTTGATGAAGCTGGATGGCATTTGCAATTATCTATTCGAGCTACCTTATCAAATCATCTGGATTCACCTGATTTCAGTGCATGCGAAAAAACCATGAAGGCATTAAACTGGTTACGATTAACTCCTATTATAAAAACACCGATAGATCTAAGTTTAGCGCATCTTGTTTACTCGGATACACTAGAACTTGAAAAGCAACAACCTAAGTATTCCCTAGGAATACACACCATGACAATTAACGAATTATTCTTGCTTAGACATCAAATAGATTACAAAAAACGTACTTATATGCAAGATCATTGGAATAAAATTGAAAATGTTGATCCTGATATATCTTTTAAAATTCCTGCGTGGGCTGATGATCCCGTTGTGGAAGATCGAGAAATTGATCGCCATCCTTTATGCATCAATTTAACGCTTCCTGACTCTATTCTGATAGAACAATTCAAGAAATATTTATTAATCTTGCGTGATAAAACAGGAACGGAGGATTGGCTAAAACCTATTAAACGACATGACTTCAAGGATTGGGTATATTTTGGCGTGCTGCAATATATTGATTTAACAATATGGGCAAAAGAAAACAATTATCAAATTTCTAACAGAATTATGGCTGATGCAATTTTTGCTGAAGGGGAAGGAGGAGAAGATATAGTAAGAAAATCCGTTAAGCCTTTAGCTGAGTGGTTGCTGAGCAGTGATTCCCATTCTATTTTGGCAACTGAGGCAGCAATTAAAATTGCATAAATTATTGAATATTTAGATTTCCGGAAAATTTTTTTTGGTATTTTTTCCGGAAAAATTAATTTAATTTCCGTTCCTCGTAACCTTTAATTTCAAGCTATAAACTTGCTTCTATTAACTTCCAATAGGAGCAATTAATGGCTGAACAAATCCGAAATGCACTGATAGCAATTACTATACTTCGCCGCAAACAAGTAGAAGCACGTACGGGTTTATCTCGCTCGGGCATTTATGAGCGAATCGCTGCTGGCACTTTCCCCGCCCCAATCAAACTGGGTAATGGGAGAGCTGTAGGTTGGCTGGAGCACGAAATTAATGATTGGTTGTTTTCTCGTATCGAAGCAAGTCGCTAAGCATAAATGACGGATTCCTAAAGGGAGAGACAATGGCCAAGTATAATGTGAATTTAAAAGGACGAAAAATAAAGGACAAATTCCTTTATATTCCAAGACCCGTATTTGAACATAAGGATTTCATTAGTTTGAGTGCCAGAGCTTTAAAGCTGTTAATTGATATGGCAATACAATTTACGGGGTATAATAATGGCGATCTGTGCGCCACAATAAAATTAATGAAAAAAAGAGGCTGGAAATCCTGTGATCAACTTGATAAAGCGAAAAAAGAGCTGCTTGCTAAAAATTTAATTCAAATTACCCGCTATGGAGGGAGAAAAACCCCAACGCTCTATGCATTAGCATGGCGTCATGTCGATGACTGCAAGGGTAAGCTAGATATGAATAGCACAACTAAATCTTTACGTAATTTTAAATTTGAGTAATTATTTTGTATACTCCATTCTGCGGATTAAATGTTATTTATTTAATCCGTCAGACTGGGTATAAACTATCAAAATACTTCATTATTAATCCGGCTGACGGTGTAAATGTAATGATAATTTTAATTTCACTGCTCCGCTACACGGACACCTATTATATATAATACCATATGTAACTTTTGTATTAGCTCTTGTATGCACTGAATAACATCTTGAGTTAAAATAATTCCATATTAATTTTTTCTTGTAAAAATCAACAAGGAAACAAGTGATGACATTTAAAGCCGGCGAGTCAGGCAATCCAAACGGTAGGCCAAAAGGTGCAATAAGCAAGCGTACGCAGTTGGCAAAATTACTGGAGCCTCGCGCCGAAGAGCTAATTGCTAAATTAATTGATCTGGCTCTTAATGGAGATGCGAACGCATTGCGTCTATGTATTGAAAGGCTAATACCAAGAGCAACCAGAACTACCGTTTATACAGAATTACCCGTATTAGATTCCAACAAATCCACCTCATCCTTTGAGGCAATAGGAGGGGTATTAAACGGAGTTTTAGAGGGTGAAATCAGTCCAGATGATGGCAAAAAATTAATTGATATGATCGAGGATCATCAAAGACGAATAAAAAACCAAAAATCGTCATTGCGATTAGATTTAGGTTCACTGTAATTTATGCTAACCAAGTGAATTTCGTTCATCTAAAAGTTCTTGAAATATGTCGAGCGTTGATTGTAAAAAATTTTGTGAATTTTTTGGGCTTAGAATTTCAGCCCAATATTCATCAGTTTTGCGAATTTTTGGAGTCACGAGGTCAATAGGCTGATCTATTTTCAATGCCGCGACCAACTTGTCAACATCAGTTTTTGAAATTGACGCAAAATCGGGAAGACGTACTTTTTGAATGCTGCTTTTTTCTAGTTTACGCATACCTTCTTGTGGTGTAGATAGAACTTCTAATTGCATCTGTCCAAAAATACTTAACATCCAGCTTGCAAATAATTGTCTATAAATAACATCTTCAAATTCGATAATAATAAAATTAGTTGAAACAATTATGTCTGAACCTTCTACTATGCTGATCTTTCCTTCCTTTCTTGCTCCTCTGGGTATTAATACAAATCCTTTGGTTTGTAGTTTTAAATCACTTTTTAAATCAGATTTAATGCCATTGATTGATTTTTTGTTAACCTTTTGTTTGGTTGATTTGGCTTTCAGTTCATGAAACGGCAAGTAGGCAGAAATAATCTTGTCGAGAGTGTCGCTTTCAGGTGTTCCAGTTGAATATGCATTATCTGGAGGTACAAATGATATATTTGGTGGCTTTTGAGAATTAAATACTATATCAAGTTTATCAGCCGTATTTACGGCCGGAACGCGCCACTCATTTGGTATTAGGCTTAATAATTGCGGGAATTTAGGTTTAGAAAAATCCATTGCTACTAACTGAGTATGGCCTTTATTCCCCATTTTACCACGATGGACCTTGCAGTTTTTCGTCTTGTCAATCTCAGAAAAGTTATAGAAGTTATCTTGTATGAAACGAATTGCCTTATTGCCAACTCCAATAATATTTTTCCATCCAACGCTAATGTTTTCATTTAGCAAATCATCTGAAATTTGGTTGATGCACAAACCTCGAATTCCGTTATCTTCGTCGTCAACTAAATGTGATAATAACTTTCTAGTATCAATCTCTGATACTGCAATTTGTATATCAATAAATTTTACTGTATTGCTTGATTTATTTTTCTTGCCAATTAATAGTACCGTCTGCTTTATCACACTTTCAAAAATGCCTTGTCTTGGATATGTAACAATATGTGTCAACTTTAAATCATGAACAAGGAAGTTTCGAAACGCTTTAGCTTCTTTACCTATTCTTGTTAAATGCTGGATTGGAAATACTGTAGCAACAACACAATCTTTCGGCGAAAGACGCCACGTCAATTCCAGAAATACCAACTCTAATGCTGCTTGACCTATATTTAGTATTGATTCAGCATTTGATATTTGTTTTATCCTGTTTGAAAAATTCTTGCGTTCCACAACACTATTAATTCCCGAAATGTAGGGTGGATTCATTACAATCACTCCAACATTTAGTAGATCTTCTGGAGCGATATTGCAAATGTTCTCAAATGTAATTCTTGGACTATTTGTCGGGGAAAGACATGAGCTATGCGAAAGTCCAATTCTTAATGCTAGGGGTTCAACAAAATGCCAATCTATATCATTTGCCCATACTTGGCTTGGCTGTATTTCAGGAAATGCAACATTCAGTGCTGTTATCAGTCTGCCTGTTGCAGCCCCAGGATCAAATACCACTTTATCTTGATCAAGTTTTTTGCCCAAAGAATCTCTAGCCGCAACTGCCAATATTCCAGCAAGCTCAGGATCAGTTTGAACAATTCCTTGGCCAGTTGGAGTATCAAATAACTCAACAACCAATTCCGCTATATCATCTCCGGCGCCTGAATTTTTCCCTGACATATATGCTTCACTTAAAATTGCTGAATTAAAACACTTAGGATCGTTCACAGGAGGCACGGGCTGGCAAAAAATATTATTGAAATTAATTCGAGATCCATAATCTATCAAACGATCAGGAGAATGCTTGTAGGTATCTGCGGCTTTCCAACCAATAGAGGTGATTTGTTTTTTAAGTGAAGGAACTACCTCAGAAACACCACGGATATACTCGAATGAGACAGGAATGAAATACTGATGCCACCTATTTTTATCGGTCTTGCATGCATCAAGTTCTTGTTGAAATTTTACAAACTCTTCCTGGTATTTACCAGAATCATTTAAAGCTATCTCAAGAATTTCTGAAATCGCGAGCACAATATTCTGCCTAAATAGATCGTTTTGCTCGCCGAGTGTTCCGATGTTTTTAAATGTTAGGTGGACTTGTTGGCTAGAAGTTTTTTGTCTTGAATTATGATCTTTGAATAACTCAAATGCCTCCAAGTTTGTAACTGCATAATACCGTGTTTCCATCATATTCCCGAGATTATTATAATAATCTCTAGCTTGCCTCCTACCAGCGCCCCGCATTCCGCTTTGAGTTCTTTTTATCTCAACAGGAAGGATCACTTTATTCGTACGTATGCGTAAAAAAACAAAATCAACTGGTCCTGATGCTGTTGGAAAGTGATGCTTAATATCAATCACATCATGCAAATTCATAGCTTTAATGGCTTCTTTTGCTGCCGACTCGAATACTGGATGAAAACATGTAACTTCATCATCAGTGTATTTAGGTATTTCCGGATTCAAATCCTTTGACATTCAAAATTTCCCTTAATTTTGTATTGATAGTCGACTTAACCTCATTTGAATCGGCATTTTGCATTATTAGCTGCTTTGCAACAACATCAAGCTCTTGAATATGTTTGTTTGTAATTTTTCGCCAGTCAGGCACAACTGCGTCTTTGTATTCATATAACTGGAGTTTTTTCAGCCCACTTCCTTGATTTCTACCAGACAATAAAATAGATTCGAGAAATATATCAGAATTCAATAATAGCCATGCAACAGAATTCGGAAATTCATTTTTTGTAGACCCTACATAAAAATTATCAGCAACAACATCCATGTTCACATTCCACAAATGACGTGGATTATTTCGAATGTAATAGTTGAATAAAATAGGACCGCTTACTTTTTTATGGCTTAACCTGGTAAGATTCTCAGACCCATTATTAATCCGTGACTCCAACCATTTAAGTAGTTTTTTATCATCAACATTATCAATAAAATACGCGCGAGAATCTGATGTTGCCAAGAGGCAATCCGGTTTGCGCTGTTTCATTAAAAAAGGTACTGATGAGTTATAAAATGGGTCAGCTTCTTTTGCTATAAAAATCTTGCGGGAAATCAATCCAACCCCGCGCCTTACATGCATAAGATCACCTAATCGAGCACAATCCTCTGGAACATGCTTGCTATCTGAATCGTTACTCAATTCAGTCGTGGGATTTTTCAGTTTCTTATAAATTAATATTTGCGCATCGATTAATGTTTTATTAAAAGGTGTTTTAATATGAATATTTTTTATCAGTTGGGCATGCCTCGATAAGATTTTTAATGCCTTTTTACCATACCTTGATTCACTTATTGCATCATAGACAATTGCACAAAGCACACCATCAGCCTTTAAATCTAAAATTGCTTTAAATAGAAAAAGTACAAATAAATTTGAACGCCTATCAATTCGTTCACTGAAATGGCGCTGGAGATAATTGTAATATTCATCCTTATGCGTAAGATCTATCAGTTCATGGCGAATATATGGTGGATTCATAATAACCGCATCATATTGTTGCGATAAATTATGCTTTACTAAATAATCCCCAGTTAGTGCATCCGCTTTTAGGTTTAGTTCCTTATTTATTTTTCTTGTTAAACTCACCATTTTTTCATCGATATCAAAACAATCCAATTTCACATCACGTATTCCAGCTTGGTGAATTGCTTTTGAAAATGTTCCCGGTCCGCATGCTGGATCTAAAATTTTTTTTATGCTTTTCCCAGTCTGAAATAACTCGATTATCATTTTCTTAGCGACATCTTGCGGTGTCCAGACTTGTCCAAGCTTAGTATCAAAATCCATAAACCACCTCGTTCCTGCATTTAGACAAATAATTTTGCTAGTGAATGTGCTATTGCGCCCGCCATTAAGGGCGGCACAGCATTGCCAATCTGCATATGCAGTGATCGTTGATTTGAATATACAGGTGTAAAATTATCTGGAAATGACTGTAACCTTAGAGCCTCTCGCACGGTAATTAATCTTTCTTCTCTATGATGGTAATTTGCACCGACATTCGGTCGATTAAAATATGTGTTAATTGTATAGGCAGGCTTATCTGGATCTAATCGGCCATACGTTGTGGTTCGACCCCCAGCCATTTTAAATTTTTTAATTCGTATGGTTGCAATATCGTCTGGGATACTCACATAGTTTCCGCCGGGTGGTATGTGCCTGACAAATTCACGATCCAGATCTGACATCGTTGGCATAGCATGCATGGAAACATTGTTAGGATTATTTCTTCGTATTAGGTGTGAATATGCGCTATGTGGATCGCAGAGATATGGCTTAGGTGAAAAATCTGCTTTTGAATTAGGCGTAGGCAGATCATCTAAAGCCTCTGCAACTGTAATTGGCGCAAATAATTGTGTCATGCCCAATATTTTTGCGTATTCGTCAGAATCAATAAGACGAAATTCCTTTCCCTTACACCTATGACCGATCAACACCACACGTGAGCGACGCTGAGGAACAAAAAAGTCAGTTGCCATTAACTTGAGTACAGAAACTTCATAGCCGAGCCTAATGTAATGTTCTGCTAAAACGAGAGGTAGTCGTTTCCCATCAATTCTGGAAGCCATCAAACCCGCCACATTCTCCATAACAAATGCCTTAGGTTTTAAGCGTTCAATTATTCGTGCATAAGCAAACACTAGCTGACCTCGTGGATCATCTTGCAGCCGCTTTCCGACTAGAGAAAACGACTGGCAAGGTGGACCACCAATCACAACATCAACATTTGGTACCAGATCTATAATAGGCCAGATATCCTCTACCACCGCATTATGTCCAATCAACTTTGCATATGACTTGGCAGCATCAGGATTTATCTCATTAGCCCATTGTATTTTATAGCCTGCATTAAGAAATCCATAGTCTAAGCCCCCACAACCTGAGAAGAGGCTCGCCACGGTGAGTGTATCTATTTTTGATGCTGCCATAGATCGTCCATAAATTAATCTATCAAAGTCAATAACATTAAAATACAACAAGATGTATTTAGCCTAATAACGAAATATGCTAGCATCTCCACCCAAAATATATATAGAAAATTAACCTTTATTTTTGGGCTAATAATCGCACACCTGATTAAGTTAGGTGTATTTATTGCACAGGGTTGTCGCAAAATAATATGGTGGCTCATAGGTTCAAGTGTATATATAAAAACCGACCCTGAGAGGAAAAAATAATAATGGCATATCAACTACCGAAAACGTTTATTAGCTTTGATTATGATTACAATCACACTCACAAATTACTCTTTGTGGGGCAAGCTAAAAATGGCAACACTCCATTTAACATTGCTGACTGGTCATCTAAGGAAGAGCTGCCTCAAGCCTCATGGGAAAGGCTGATTTCATCAAAAATTGCCATGTGCGACATCATGATCGTGCTAGTTGGAAAAAACGCAGCAAGGGCAACCGGTGTAATAAAGGAAATCAATATGGCACTTGCACATAACGTTCCTTTTTTTGGTGTTTATGTCGATGGTGCGCATTCAGGCACAGCGCTCCCCACTGGCTTGGCACGCAATCGAGTTATAGATTGGGCCTGGGATACCATATCGAATGCAATTACACAGGTGTCTAAAGAAGGAAAAAATAAAAGATAATGAAAAGAGCTCTAATAATTGGCATTAACGATTACGAAAAAATCTCTCCACTAGGTGGCGCAGTAAATGATGCTGAGAAAATGGCCGCGCTAATTTCCAAACATGAAGATGGTAGCCCGAACTTTGACACCAAAATTGTCACATCAGACAACAAACAAATAACAAAAAAAATAATGAGATCGCTGCTCACTGACTTATTAACTAAACCGGCTGATATGGCTTTTTTCTATTTTTCGGGCCACGGAACATGTACAAATCTAGGCGGCTATCTATGCACTTATGAAACTGATCATTATGATGAGGGGTTCCCAATGCAAGAGCTTCTTGCATTAATTAATCAGTCGCCCATCAAAGAAATTGTAGTGATGCTAGACTGCTGTCAAAGTGGCAGCCTAGGCGCAATCCCTGCCTTAAACTCAGGCATAACAGTAGTCAAAGAAGGCACATCTATTCTCACAGCCAGTCGCGAGGATGAAAGCTCTGTTGAAATTAATGGCTCTGGTATTTTCACATCTCTAGTATGTGATGCACTTTCAGGTAGTGCTGCTGATCTACTTGGCATTATTACTCCAGCTGGCGTCTACTCACATGTGGAGCAAAGCTTCGGTGCATGGGAACAGCGTCCACTTTTTAAGTCCTATGTTTCTCGCTCTACCGCGCTTCGCAAAACAATACCAAAAGTTAGCTTGGAAACATTGAGAGCGATTACATCGCTCTTTTTAGCCCAAGACGCTATCATCAATCTTGATCCTTCTTATGAGCACACTCAAACTGATTTGGCAAAACCAGAAAATGTCGTAAAGTTCAAACTTCTAAAAAAGATACAGGTTGTAGGGCTAGTTAAAGTAAATCGGGAACCTGATCCCGATCTTTATTGGGCCTGCATTGAAAGACGCACTTGCGAACTTACACCGCTAGGGAAATTTTATTGGCATCTTGTGAGTGCGAAGAAAATTTAACTGGACCCGGGTTCAATTCCCCCGTCAGTACGGAGATTTTGGGGGCCGATTTGGGGGCTCCGCACGAAAACCGCATTCACTTAATTATTTATTATCAATCAGTTAGTTAACCAATATGATTGACGCCGCCACTTAATTCTGATTCAACACCATCCAAAAACATCCTAAAGGCCTTGAAATAG
>Ga0207003_1102_pt1 | contig 18201 bp, 11 predicted proteins | sample Alteio_BWMinCont_89_FD_153474 | JGI IMG/M metagenome (GOLD analysis project Ga0207003, IMG submission 153474) | Enriched cells from forest soil in Barre Woods Harvard Forest LTER site, Petersham, Massachusetts, United States -... | ecosystem: Environmental > Terrestrial > Soil > Temperate forest >...
CGAAGGCGTGATCGACGCGATCCGGTTTATTTACAGCATCCGCGCCGATGGCTACCCCGCCGTCCCGGTCGGCGATAAGGTCGCCGTCATCGGCATGGGGATGACCGCCATCGACGCGGCTACCCAGGCCCGGCGACTCGGCGCAAAAGAAGTCACCCTTGTCTATCGCCGCACCCATGCCGAGATGTCCTGCACCCAGGCTGAACTCGATATCGCCATGCTGGACGGCTGCCAGATCCTCTGGCTGGCCGCCCCGAAAGCGGTCCTCGGCGATAACGGCAAGGTCAGCGCCCTCCTCTGCAGCGAAATGGAACCCGGCCCACCCGATGCCTCCGGCCGCCGCAGTTCCGTCGATACCGGTCGAACGATCACTCTCGACGTCGACATGGTCATCAAGGCCGCGGGGCAAATCCCTTTCGAAGACCTCGTCGCCGCCGAAGGTTTGGTGCATGACAAAGGCCGCGTGGCGGCCCATGATACGGTCACCAGCATTCCCGGCGTCTTCGCCGGCGGCGATAATGTCAATGGAGGTAAGGAAGTCGTCGACGCCGTGCAAGCGGGTAAGGATGCAGCGGCGGCGATCTTAAAATTTATTAACCATGGCTAATCTACAAACCGATTTCCTCGGCATCCCATCACCGAATCCCTTCTGGCTGGCCAGCGCGCCGCCCACGGACAAACAGATCAATGTCCTCCGCGCCTTCGAAGCCGGCTGGGGCGGCGTCGTCTGGAAGACCCTTGGCACCCAGATCAAAAATGTCTCCTCGCGCTATTCCGCCGTCGACTACCACGGGAGTCGCGTCATGGGGTTGAACAATATCGAACTCATCAGCGACCGCCCCCTCGAGCTCAATTTGCGCGAAATAAAAGAGTGCATCCGCCTCTTTCCTGACCGCGCGATGATCGTCTCTCTCATGGCCGACAACGATAGAGAAAGCTGGCATGAACTCATAAAGAAAGTAGAAGACACCGGAGCACATGGGCTCGAACTCAACTTCGGCTGTCCCCATGGCATGATCGAACGCGGCATGGGCGCGGCCGTCGGCCAGGACCCCGAGATCGCCCGCCTCGTCGTCGAATGGGTGATGGAAGCGGCGACGATCCCCGTCATTACGAAGCTGACTCCCAATGTACATTCCGTTGTTCCGACGGGACGCGCTTCGGTGGAAGCGGGCAGCAATGCGCTAAGTCTAATCAACACGATCCAATCCGTCACGGGTGTCGACCTGGACACTTTTACCCCCAACCCCAATGTCGGGGGCAAGTCGACGTTTGGAGGATACTGCGGACCGGCCGTAAAACCCATCGCCCTGAAGATGCTGACGACGATCGCACAGGACCCCATCACATCGAAGGTCCCCGTCTCCGGCATCGGCGGCATCAGCGACTGGCGCGACGCGGCGGAGTTCATGCTCCTGGGCTCTACAACGCTACAAGTATGCACCGCCGTGATGAAACACGGCTTCCGGATCATCGACGATCTCTGTGAAGGACTCAGCAACTGGATGGATGAAAAAGGGTTTGCGCGTACTACTGATTTTATCGGTCGCTCGGTGCCCACCCTCACGCATTGGGAAGACCTGGATCTGAATTATCATATCGTGGCCCGCATCGACCCGGACAAATGCATCCACTGCGGGCTCTGTTACATCGCCTGCGAAGATGCTTCGCATCAATCGATAAGGCTGACTCCGGGCCAGCCTTACAATACCTATACGATAAAAGAAGAAGAATGCGTCGGGTGCAATCTCTGCAAACTGGTTTGCCCGGTCGACAGCTGCATCAGCATGGTCGAGCAGCGGGTTGGTCCTGAGTACCTCAACTGGAAAGAATTTCAGCGCCGCGGCCTCCCGCTTAACGATCATTAAACAGGAGTTGCAACTTATTATTATTTTTATTAATTTTGAACTATGCAATCAAATGTCCATACAGCAAATGATGGTTCTTTCAGGACTCATAAAGCATATTCTCCGGAGGAGATATTAGCTGCCGGTGGAGCAACTGCTTTCAGCCGAAAGTCAGATAAGAATAATCAGGCGCTCGTCAACTCGTTGAAAGCGTCGCCTGCGATTGAACCGTTCACCGTTGATGAATGGAATGATCTATCCTCTCAATTGGATCAAGACAAATAGTGAATCTTCTTCTTGACACCAATATCATCCTTCATATTGTAAGATCAAGGGATTTCGAAGGTATAATTCGCTTTCTTAATCCCGATGATTCACCTATCTTTCTCTCGATCGTATCTGAAGCCGAAATTAAATCATTGGCGCTGAGAAATAATTGGGGAATTAATCGTCGCACCATTCTCGACAATTTTCTTGATCAGGTGAACATTGTCGAAATTAACCAGTCATACGTCAACATATACGCAGAGATAGATGCCTACTCTCAGCGGTTGAACCCCAGCTTTGACAGCTATGGTTTCGATACTCCGCGAAACATGGGCAAGAACGATCTTTGGATCGCCTCCCTTTCAGCCCTGCTAAGCCTCAGGCTTGTTACTACGGATTCTGATTTCGACCATCTGAATAATGTTTTCTTTGAGGTTAGGAAGGTCAGCTCATCGGACTTTCAGACATTTTTCTAATACTTGAAAGGGCGACCTTTCACCGCGCCACGGCCTTCCGCTCAATTATGGCAGTAAAAGTATTTTACTGATTGTAAGAGCAACGGAACGAACATGAAGAGTTGGCCAATTATAAAGTATATTTGGCCGTACCTGCGTATTTTTATGGACTTATGGCCAAATTTAGAATCCGTAGATCGTAGTCGAATGCCAGGCCTTCCCGGGCTTTATTTCCGTCGAGGGGAACGAAGGTTCATTCGGAGAATTGGGATAGTGCTGCGTCTCGAGACAGAACGCCCCGCGATAGTCGTCCTTCTTGCCGCCCTTGAGGGGATTCGTGCCCTTCATGAAATTCCCGCCATAGAACTGAACGCCCGGCTGATCTGTATATACCTTCATCACGATCCTGCTGACATCCCCAGTCACCTGGACCGCTGGGCCTGAGGTGTCGTCGTAAGCGGGGCCGAGCACAAAATTATGGTCATACCCCTTCCCGTATTTCAGCTGCTTATTGTCTGCATTGATCCGCGCACCAATAGCCGTCGGCTGTTGGAAATCAAAAGGTGTTCCTGTAACGGAATCCAATTTCCCTGTGGGGATCAGGGTCGAGTCCACGGGGGTGTATCGGCTGGCGTGTATGTACAGCAAATGATTATTGATCGTGCCGCTGCCCTGGCCGTTCAGATTGAAATAGGTGTGGTTGGTGATATTCGCCACGGTTGCCTTATCCGTAGAAGCCTCATAATCGATGCGCAAGGCGTTCCCGGACAAGGTATACGTCACCTTCACGTTCAAATTCCCCGGATACCCCTCCTCGCCGTCCTTCGAAAAATACGACAACTCTACGGTCGAGTCATTCACGGGGATCCCGGTCCAGACCACCGCCCCAAAACCCTTCTTCCCGCCGTGCAGGTGATTGGGACCGTCATTCGTAGCCAACGTATATGCCTTCCCCTCCAATTTGAATTTCCCTTTCGCGATGCGGTTCCCATACCGCCCGACGATGGCCCCAAAATAGCTCTCGGGCTGATGAACATAGCGCCCGACGCTGTCATACCCCAGCGCCACATCCGTCAACACGCCGTTTTTGTCCGGCACCAGCAGGCTCACCACCCGGGCCCCATAATTGGTGATCGCCGCCTGCAGCCTGCCCGAGTTCTTCAACAGGTACAGGGTAGTCGGCTGACCATCCACCGTGCTGTTGAACGCCTCGACATTCGGCAACTCGGCGGGCACCGCCTTTGGAGCAGCCGTGCTATCGGCGGCCGCAGTCCTGACATCGTTATTACCACAGCCGGTCAGCAGACCGGCAACGACAGCCATCGGCGCGAAGAAGAGCTTGTTCATATAGCAACTATTGTTTTAGATGATAGACGTGCCATTCCCGATCTGGCCGATATACCATTTCAACTCCCGGTTCATGGCCTTCCGGTACAACGGCGCGATCCTCGCTACGAGCCCGTCGATGACATCCTCTCTCACCAGGTTGATCGTACAACCGCCGAAACCACCACCCATCTGCCTGGCCCCCAAAACACCATCGGCCTCCCGGGCCTGCTCCACCAGCCAGTCCGACTCCGGACAGCTGACCTCGTATTTCCGGCTCAACCCCTCATGCGACGCATACATTTTGCGGCCAAAGGCGGCCAGATCGCCGCGTTGCAGGTCCTCCGTTCCCGCCAGCACCCGGGCATTCTCCTCCACGACAAAACTACAACGCTGCCAGATCAATTCATCCACCGGCGCGACATGCGCCGACAACATCTCCAGACTGACATCCCGCAGGCTTTTCACGCCCGGGTAGTGCTTTTGCACCAGCTTCACCCCGGCCTCGCATTGCAGCCGCCGGACATTGTATTCGGAAGAGGCCAGGGAATGTTCCACCTGCGTGTCCAGCAACAGGAGGCGCAACCCCGCCGCGCTGAACGGGAAATACGTATAGTCGAGGGTCTGGCAGTCCAGCCGGATGACCTGGTCCTTCCGGCCAAACATGCTCGCGAACATATCCATGATCCCGCACTGCAACCCGACAAATTCATTCTCCGACCGTTGGGAATGCCGCACCATCGTCAGCGGATCGAGCCCGAAGCCAAACAATTCGTTCAACGCAAAAATGATGGCGTTCTCCAGCGCCGCCGAAGAGGACATCCCCGCCCCCAGCGGAATATCACCCGCAAAGACGCAGTTGAACCCGCCCACGGTCAGCCCCATACCCTGCAGCTGATCGACGATCCCCAGGATATAATTGGGCCAGTGCCATACCGACGGTGCGATCGGGGGCCGGACCGTACCCCGGTAGGACTGATCGAGGTCCATGGCAAAAAGCTGGATCTCGTCATCGGTGCGAGGCTCCACAGCCAGATAGATGGCCTTGTCCACCGCGGCAGGCAGCACAAACCCATTGTTATAGTCGGTATGCTCCCCGATGAGATTGACCCGGCCCGGTGAGCGGACCAGTAATGCGCCATCACTGGCAAAGATTTCCTGGAATTTTTTTGTTACCCTGGAGGCAAGCATAACCGTCAAAATAACATCTATTTTGACGTAAAAAAAACTTTTATTTTCCCGCGGCGCCGGCCCGGGGCCGGCGGGTTGAAGAGGCATACGCCCTTATGCCTTCGCCATTTACGCCAAAAAGCAGGGTCCCGCGCCAATCCACCACCGACCGCACATCGCCCCGCAGATGAAAACCCGACACGGGCTGCTCCACATATGTAAATCCGCCCTTCCCGTCCCCTTTCAGCAACACGCCGTAATTCGCATCATATTTCCCGAATCGAAGTCGCGAGTGCTCCGCATTCCCGCAAAACAACAGGTCTTTATTCCCATCCCCGTCATAGTCCAGCGCCGTGATCGTATACACCGGCGAAAACTGCACCGGCGAAGGCAGCGCCCGCTCATGGAATCGCCCGTCCGGGTCCCGTTTCAGGTACACCGTCCGAAGACAATTGGCCCATAAATGCCCGGCGCCCGCGATGGCTGCCGGCGGGAAGATGTCCCCCAGCCGCGCATCGGCATAACTCTTATAATCCGGGAATTTTTGGCTCATTCCGCCGACCTGCTGGATCAATTCGTCCCGGGTCATAAAAGGATAACTGGTATCCCCGATATAGGTGCAGAGCACGGGATCGATGGTCCCGTTACCATCGAAATCGCGATAATAGAGTTCCGCCGGGTGCTGCTCATCTGCCTTGCATTGCGCATTCGTCCCCAGGTTGCCGATCACGATCTCCGGCCGCCCGTCCCCGTCCAGATCCTCCACCAACAGCCGATTCCACCACCCGCTATACGCTTTGTCAAAATAGTCGCCGCTGTGCTCCACCAGCCGTCCCTTGTCCAGGCGAAACACCCGCACCGGCATCCATTCCCCCACGACGATCAGTTCCGGCTTACCATTCCCGTCCAGATCGGCCCAGGCCGCGTCCGTGACCATCCCCATATTGCGCAGTCCCGGCGCGAGATCGGCCGTACGGTCGGTAAAATGTCCCTTGCCGTCGCCAAGCAACAGATAACTGGCCGGCGACACCGGGTACTGTCCCGGGATCACCCGGCCGCCGACAAACAGATCGGGGTAGCCGTCCCCATTGATGTCGGCCACCCGCACACAGCTCTTGGCCATCCGCATCGGTGGCAATGCATCGATGCTCCGCACAAAATGGCCCTTGCCGTCGCCAAAATAAAGCCGGTCCTGCAACCGCGGATCCTCCGGCTGATATTGATGATAGCCGCCGGAAACTACATAGAGATCGGGATGCCCGTCGCCGTTGGCGTCAAAAAATAATGCATCCGCATCCTCGCTGCCGCTGTCCGCGGCAAAGGCCGGTACCGCCAGCGGCGTGAGCCCGCCGTCCTTCCGGCCCAAAAAGAGCTTCCCCGCCGCGCCGCTCCCGCCGCCCACAAAAAGGTCGTCTATTCCATCACCGTTCACATCCCCCTTTGCCATGCAGGGCCCACCATACGAAAGCGCGCTGACCAACTGCGGCTGCCGCTTGAAGTCGTTGCCCGCCACCGGGACGGCGTGAAACGCGACAGGCGAAGCGATCTCCTTATACACCGGAGCCGGGCTTGCCGGTGGCCGCCACGATCCGCCGGCATTTATCTCCACCAGCGTCAGCAGCTGGTCGCTGCCGACCTTTGTCAGCAGTTGTTGTCCCCCGCCCGGCCAGACGACCCGCAACGAATCCACCACCACGGTCGACCCCAGCCCAAAATGCAGGATGGGACTCACACAGGACTGGTACCCCTGTGCCGGCTGCTGCTCCAGATATTGGATCCGCCCCTTATCATACAAGGTCAGCCGCGCCCCGATGCCCGCGGTATTCATCCCCAGGCCCTTTAAGCTCACCTGCAAATAACGGTTTGTATTCAGCGTCGCGGCGCGGTTCTCGTAGATAAAGGCCTTCCGGTTCACGTTATTGACCACGAGGTCGAGATCCCCGTCATTGTCGAGATCGGCCCAGGCCGCCCCATTGCTGTTGGAGGATTCATGGATCCCCCATTCGGCATTCATCTGTGAAAAGTGCAGATCCCCGTTGTTCCGGAAAAAATAACTGGTGATATTGGACGAAGGCATCCGGTCGACGATGTCCAATACATCCTGCCGCATCAGTCGCCCCTTCTCGCGGGTATACCCCTCCATGAATTTGATAAAATCCATATTCGTATAGTCGCGCAAATAGCCATTCGTGACGAACAGGTCCTTCCAGCCGTCATTGTCAAAGTCGGCCCAGAGCGGCGCCCAGCTCCAATCCGTGTTGGACAAGCCCGCGAATTGGCCTACCTCCGAAAAACTGCCGTCGCCATTGTTCAGCTGCAGCATATTTCGCATATACTGGTAGTAGAACCCACTCCGCAAGTTGAGATCGAACTTCTCATAATTGTCCGGCGCAAACAGCAGCTTCTGCCGGTGATTGTCCGCCGGCAGCATATCCAGCGTGAAAATGTCGGGAAGCCCGTCGTTATTTATATCCGCTACGTTATTGCCCATGGAAAACTGGGAAGTATGCCCCAGGCATTCCTTTAGTTTGTCGGTAAACCTGCCGTTATGGTTATTGACATAGTAACAATCCGGCACGGCATAGTCGTTGGAAATATAGATGTCCGGCCAGCCGTCCCCGTTAATGTCCGCAATCCCCGCACCCAGGCCATAGCTCAATTCCGAACTGCTTAATCCGGCCGCCTCCGTGACATCATGGAAATACCCCTTGTCATTACGGAACAGCCGCACCCCGCAGTTGGGGCTGGGGGTATGCAGGATGGCCGCCGTACTGACCTCGTTCAGCACCGGCAGGTTTTTGGGATTGTGATCGAGCAGGAGCAGATCGAGGTCGCCATCCCGGTCATAATCGAAGAAATAAGCCTGGGTCGTATAGGCCGAATCCGCAAGGCCATATCGCGCGGCCTGTTCACTGAAATGCGGAATGCCGGCCGTATCGTTGCCTTCGTTGATAAAAAGCTGCTTTACCCGTTTGGCCCCGGGCACCCGGCCCGAATAACAAAGATAGATATCGGGCCGGCCATCCCCGTTGATATCCACGATGGATACGCCGGTCTTCCAGGGCCCGCTCCTGCCCGCGACACCGGCCGCGGCAGTGATGTCCTCGAATTGCAGATGGCCCTTGTTCAGGTACAGTTGATTGTCCGTCATGTTCCCGGAGAAATAGATATCCTGCAACCCATCCCCATTCAGATCGGCAATGGCCACCCCGCCTCCATTGTAGAAATATTCATATAGCAGGACATTGGTATTCAAACCTTCCGTCAACCGGTTCTCGAATTGAATATGCGTGGAGTCCGCTGGGAGCAAGACAAAAAGCGGCCCGGTTCCCCCGGCCGCTCTCTCTTCTTGTGATGGGGCCGGATGACAGCCGATGAGCAATGCGCATCCCCCGGCTGCCAGGCCCGATAAAAGCCTGTTAATTCCCATATCCCGGATTCTGTACCAATTTGCTGTTCTTATTGACCTCATCCCGGCTGATGGGTCTGAAATACATCTTGTCCAGCCAGGTTCGGTTCTCCAATGAAATGTCGACAAACGGCGTATAGCTGTAGTTGTAGATCGTTTCATCATGGCGGTAGGGTGACGGCGCCACGGCGCCGGGCTTCAGCGTGGCGACCACATTGATAAAGACATTCTTTCTTCCCAGCGTTGCCGGCGCGATCATCCACCTTCGGGCATCATGATAACGATGCTCCTCATACGCCAGCTCCACCCTGCGTTCATTCCGCAACCGCTGTCGCAGGGCATCCCCGGTCTCCGTTGTGGCGGGCATCCCCGCCCGAAACCTGATCTTGTTCAGCCAAAGCTGGGCATTGACATTGTCGCCCAGCTCTATCGAGGCTTCGACGTAGTTGAGCACGGCTTCCGTATACCGAAGCACCGGCCAGGGAACGTATTGCCGGGTATTGTTGTCCACGACATTCGGATCGGGATCGATGAATTTATGCATGTAATAGCCCGTCCAGCTTCCATTCCAGTTCTCCACCGGGCTTTGCCGCGTATCGAGTCCCGCCTGCAGCGCGCCGCCATGGGTGATCTCGAACTGGCCGCTCTGGATCTGGTTGGCAGGGTCGGGATTCGAGGTGATCTTGCTACGGGGCTTCCAGCCGGCGCCGTCATAGAGGATCGTGGCATAGAGACGGGGGTCCCGGCCCTTGTAGGGCGCAGTGGCCTCCGCAGGGTTTGTCCAGTCGAATTTTGTCCCGTCCATCATTTCGTAGTCATCGACCAGTTGCTGGATCGGCGCATTGCCCGCCCAGTTATGGTAACCGTTGGGGCCATTATCCAGGCCCACGGAGGTTCCATCCGTGCCGGGCCCGCCGGTATACAGCTGCGACGTGAAATCCCTTTCGAAGATCAATTCCACTGACGCCGCCTTGTCGATGCCGGGCGCGTTGCTGCCGCCGCCCATGGCGATCGAGGTATAGTAATTTTGCGCATCGGCGGGGGAAGCAGGGGCGGACAGGTCTAACTTATATCCACTGCCGGCCTGGAGAACCGCCAGGGCGGCGTCCCTTGCCGCCTTCCACCGCGTGGGCCTGTCCCCGCTGATATATCCCAGCAGCTCGGGATTGGCATAGGGGCCGATGACGGTCTTCGAACTGTCTTTGGCCGTGGGGATATCATGCAGGTCGCTGGCGGCATACAGCAGGATCCTCGACTTCAGCGCGAGGGCGGCCTGGGGAGTAGCGCGCCCCCTGGCGAGGGTCTTCCCGGTGAGCAAGGTCACGGCGGTATCGCAATCGGCCGCGATGAACGTAACGCAGTCGGCGAAGGTGTTTCGGGCGACCGTATAGTCCTGGTTCAACCCATAGGAATGCGCGATCAACGGCACTCCGCCATAATAACGCAGCAACTGGTGGTAAAAATAGGCCCGCAGGAAATGCGCTTCGCCCTGCAAGCGCTGGTTCAGGACGGCATCGGAAAAAGTGGCCGTCTTCAGGTTCTCCAGCGCGACATTGGTTCCCCGGATGCGGCTGTACATGGCGCCCCATTCGTAGGTTCCATCCACCCATCCAAGGTTGGAAGGACTTAGCGTACCCTCGTTGATGGTATTGATCCCGCGGCCCGGATGCACAAACACCGATTCGTCCGACAGGGAAGCCAATTCCTGCTCATAGAACCCGCCATTCTGCAGGCCATTGTAAAGATCCGTCACAAACGCCTCGGAGAGACCCCCATCCGCCCAGGTGGCCGTAGAGGAGATCTGGTTCAGGGGCTGGGTGTTCAGGAATTTCTTGCTGCAGGCCGCGCCCAGCAACAGCAGGACAAGCACCGGGAGAAGTCTGACAAAGAAAGATATTTTCGAGTTCATACTTTTTCGATTTTAGAAGGTTACTCTTGCCCCCACATTGATGATCCTGGACTGGGGATAGTACTGACCGCTGCCGGAGGTGGACTCGGGATCATAGATCTTCATCTTATCCCAGGTCACGAGGTTGAGCCCGCTGGCATAGATCCGCAGGTTGCTGATGCTCGCCCTTTTCAGCAAAGAAGGAGAAAGATTGTACCCCAGCTCCACATTCTTCAACCGTAAATAGTCGCTGCTGCGCAGGAAATAGGTATTGTTCCAGGCGCCGCCACCGGTATAATACGTATTGCCGCGGTTGGCGAGCCGTGGATCGACACTGCTGGGGTGATCGATCGTCCATTGATGATCGTAGGAATATTGCAGGTAATTGCCGATATCGCCTGATTCGGTCCCGAAGAACAGAAAACCCCCGGTAGCCCCCTGGAACAGCACGGAAAGGTCGAAACCTTTATAGCCAATGCGGAGATTCACCCCGCCCGTGAAAGTAGGGTCGGGCGTGTTGTTCAGCCGCACCTGGTCATTCCCATCGATCTTGCCGTCATGGTTGACATCCTTGAATTTCATATCGCCCGGCTTGACGGCCGGAGTGACCCCCGTGTAATCGACCGTATTGGCCGCGATCTCCTTGTCATCCTTGAAGACTCCGGCATATTGGTACGCCAGGAAGGCGGCGCCCCCATTGGCCGAGAAGGGATGACCCGTCGCCCTTTGCCAGGCTGGCGCGCCGGGTGCTTCGTCATAATACAGGATCTTGTTCTTGGCATAGCCGCCGTTGACACTGACGGAATAGGTAAAGCCACCGGCATGACCGTTATAGCCCAGGGTGAATTCGTATCCCTTGTTCTCCGTCTTCCCGATGTTCTCTGGCGGCAGGATGTTCGCGATCCCACTGGAAGCCGGCGTCGAACCCTGTGGCTGCCAGAGGATATGCGTTCGCTTGTTATAGAAATAATCAAACTCGAAATTGAACTTGCCATCCATCAGCTGACCTTCCAGGCCCACATCCGAATTATTGGCCACTTCCCACGTGAAATTGGGATTGGGAACGACCGTTTCGCTCAAGGTGGTCGCGGCCTGGTTGTTGATCGTGTAGGACCCGAACCCGTATGTTCCCAGGTATTGGTATTCCTTCAGCACCCCGCCGTAATACACCTGGTCATTCCCCATCTGCCCCCAGGAGGCGCGCAGCTTGAGGTAGTTCACCGTACGGGCGAGCGGCCGCCAGAAACTCTCCTCCGAGATCCGCCAGCCGGCCAGGACACCCGGGAAGAACCCAAACCGGTGCTGGGGCGGAAACAGGTAGGACCCGTCATAGCGCCAGAGGAACTCGGCGAGGTATCGCTCTTTATAGTTGTAAGCCGCACGCCCAAAATAACTGAGCCGGGCCCGCTCGTAGGCGGAGCCGCCCACCACCTGCCCGTTGGCCCCGCCCGCAAAAAGCTGGTCCACGGACGAAGAGATGAAATTGGTGCGGTACGCGTTGTAGTCGTCCTCATTGTCCGTTTCCCGGGTGACGGCGGCCATGAGGTTGATCGTATGGTTCCCGATGATCTTGTCATAGTTGAGAAAACCCGACAGCAGGATATTGAGGTAATTGTGATTGGTCTCGCTTAGCTGCGGCGACGTAAAGGTGGACCGCATGCTCTTGGTCAGCAGCGGGGTCTTCCCGTCTGCCTGATAGGTGGCATGGTCCCAGAAATACAAATACCAGGGCGTCTGCCACACTTTCTCCAGCTGGTTCTCCTTATCCACGGTGGCGGTACCCGTCACCTTCAATCCCGGCACCCAGGGAATGCTGATCTCCGCCTTCCCGTTCACCTGGAAATAATCTCGTTTATCCTTGTCATACCCGGTCTGGTTAGTGGTGATCACGATCGGGTTTTGCCCGTTCTCGATGTCGGGACCCGGCAGACCATTTGGCCAAACTTCGGGGTCCGTCGGCCGGCCCCGCATCAGCATCCGGAAGATGGAGCCTGCCGATTGCGTCGGATAGAAACGATACTCCTCCCTGGCAGTGAGGTTGATCCCAGTTGTGATCCATTTGTTGATCCGCGCGTCGACATTGATGCGCATATCATATTGCTTATACCCCGTAGCCGAATTCTTATAATACCCATCCTGGTCCTGATAGCCCAGGGATGCGAGATAGCGGATGTTATCATTGCCGCCGTTCAGTTGCAGCGTATGTTGCACCTGGGGCGACCAGGTCTTCAATGTCGTCTTGAACCAATCCGTATTCGGATGACCCCAGGGGTCCGAGCCATCTTTATATTTCTGGATATCTCCGGGTTGGAAGGGCGCCGTCACCGTGGATCCGCCTTGCGTGACGTATTTACCGGCCTGGTTGAAGGCAGCCTGCGCCGCGCTCCACTCGCCCGAAGGCACATTATCGAAGATGGTCGTTTCATTGTTGATGGCGGCATATTCGGTCGCCGTCGCCATCTTGGGAATGCGGTCCGGCTGCGCCCAGCCATGATTAAAGGTATAGGACAGCTGGGGTTTGCCAGACTTGCCCCGTTTGGTGGTCACCAGGATGACTCCGTTGGCGGCCCTCGCACCATAGATGGCGGCGGAGGCATCTTTCAACACCGACATGCTCTCGATATCCTGCGGGTTGAGCCGTTCGAGGCCGCCGGCAATATCCGGCACTCCGTCGACGACGATCAGCGCCGAGGTGTTCCCCAGCGTATTGGTGCCGCGGATGCGGATGGTCGAACCGTCATAACCCGGTTCGCCGCTTGCCTGAACGGCATACACACCGGGCAGCCGGCCCACAAGCGAATTGGATAGGTTGACGGTAGGCGATTTTTCCAGCTCGGAGCCTTTTACCATCGCAACGGCGCCCGTAACCGTCACTTTCTTCTGACTGGCATACCCGACCACGATGACATCCTTTAGTGGGTTGTCACCGGCCAGCAGCTGCACATCGATGACGGTCTTGCTCTTAATGGAGAATTCCTGCGGTGCATAGCCTACAAAGCTGAACAACAGCATAGCATTTGGGTTGGTGACATCCAGCGCGTAAGACCCGTCCTCCTTCGTCAGGGTCCCGTTATTGGTGCCTTTTTCCTGCACGCTCACATCTTTCAGGGGCTCGCCCTTTTCGCTGCTGACCCTGCCGCTGATATGGACCGCGGCCGGCGGCTTTTCCGCGACCCCGCCCGCACCTGCCGCCCGGACGATGACGATCAGGTTGTCCGTCAGCCGGTGATAGGAGAGCCCCGTCCGTTCCAGCACCTTATCCAGCACCTCCTCGACGGAGGCCTGGCGGGCTACGATGGTAACCCGTTGATCCTTGGGAAGGATATCGTCCTTATAGACAAATCGAAAGAAACCCTGGTCCTCGATGGCCTTGAACACTTTTTTCAGCTGGGTCTTCTCCAACCGGAGGTCGATATTCCCCTGCCCATACCCCCTGGCAAAGGATTGAAAAGAAAAGACGATGATCAATAGAATGGCAAGTTTCGTCATCAGCAGGTATTTGATGAATAGGCGCACCCTGCCCAGGGAAGGGCCGCTTCCGGTTTTTTTCATATCTTAGATTTGAAATAATGATAATGACCTGTCCGCTACGCGGCAGGAATTGTCTTAGCGAGCGGGGGATGCTGCAATCATTCTCCGCTTTTTTTATTTCTTTTGTTTTAGGTGACTTTTTTCATATAGCTGTATCAGTTTGGTTAATGATCAAGGTCGTATCGTAACTTCCCGCCGATGGATGGAATAGTGGAAATTTCCCGTCAGCCGCAAGGCTTCCATCACCTGCGGCAGGCTCTCCTCTTCAAACACGCCGCTGTATTCGGTTTGCTTCAATGCCGCCTCCGTAATATTCACCTTTACGTTGAACCAGTGCTCGATCTTCAGGGCGACATCTTCCAGGCTTTCCTTGTCGAAGGCTAATTTGTTCTTCACCCAAAGCACCTCGATGGCGGTGCTGTCCTTGCCCTGGTAATGCACTTTGCCCAGGCTCAGCACCCGGGTCGTGTCCGCCTCGTTTTTCGCCGCCTTGCCGGCGGGGGCAAGAAGAAGGCGGGTACCGTTCTGCACGATGAGCTTGTCATTGGGCTGCAGGATGATCTTTTTGGCGGGATCGTTGTGCAGGGATACCTGTACGGACCCATGGATAAGGACGGCCTCCGTATTCTTTTCGTTGGAATAGGATCGTACGTTGAGCGTGGTGCCCAGCACCCGTACGTCGATGGTGCTCGTATGAATGATAAAGGGGTGAAGATGGTCCTTTGCCACATCAAAATAGGCTTCGCCGCAGAGCTGCACCTCCCGGGTCTCGCTGCCAAAGGTCTCGCTGTAGACGAGACGGCTGTCGGCATTGAGCCATACCTGCGAGCCGTCGGGAAGCTGTATCTTGGATTTGGAGCCGGACTTGGTGCTCACACTGTTGTGTGCGACGGGGAGAAGAGGCCCAGGACGCTTCGGCGTCCAGTGATAGATGAAGAAGGCAAAACCGGCAAAGGAAGCCGCAATGCCGGCCACGAGAAGGAAAAGCCGTCTGCCGCCCCGGCTGCGGGAAGGAAGTTCTTCACTTTGATTGAGTCGTTGGAGATGCCGCTGGAGGGCGCCTTTTTTTAGCGGCGGACCGGCCGGCGCGGCATGCGTCCACCAATCTCGCAGCGACTCCAGCCGGGCATTCAGGTCGGGATTTTCTTCGATCATCCGGTCAAGCGCGGCCAATTCCTCGGCGCTGGCTTCACCGGATAGCCGCAGACTTACCAGAAACCAAAAGGATTCTTCCTTCATACTGTGATAGACACAGTATATCAGTCGTATGTACCAAGCGTTGACAAGATATCTTTCAACAGCGGGGCCTCGCCAATTTTTTGGATGGCGATGGCCATTTGATTCCGCACGGTATAAGGAGAGATTTCCAGGATGGCGGCCACTTCCTTGTACCGGAGGCCTTCCTCCCGCACCAGTTGAAAGATAAGCCGGCACTGCGGCGGCAATTGCTGGATGATCTTTCGCATCTGGCTGACAAGATCGGCCGAGATGCAGATATCCGCGGGGCTGTTGGCGTCGATAAAGGCGCTCCCGTCAAGCGTATCCAGCCCGATGACCCGGCTGTCCGCGTTTCGCGCCAGATAGTTGAGCGACAGATTCCGGGCGATGGTATACAGGTAGACCCGCAGGTTGTCTATCTCCTGTAATTTGGATCGCATCTGCCATACCTTTATAAATACATCGGAAACGATCTCTTCGGCCACCTCGGCCGAGCGGACCAGGGAGTAGGAAAAACGATGGAGTCCTGCGGAGAGCTGTTCATACAGCTGCTTGTACGCCTTCATGTCATCATATAAGGCGATCCGCAGTTGCATCTCAGATATAGCAGTTAGACGGTCCAAAAGGTCAAGCTTCGTCAGCAGTGTAGTGTTATAGGAAAGTTAAAGACCTTTTATGAAATATCCCTACATCGGATGCAATATTTTTCAACTATATGTTTAGCACTACGGCGCGCCTCAGAACCTGCTTACGCTTAAACCTGTAAAATTGACACCTAATCCGGGACCGCGCGGTATCGTAACTTTCCCATGATCGAAGTCCAACCCCGTCGCCACATCCTCGCTCAATAATAATGGCCCATCCATATCCACATAGTCAAGCTCGGGCAGCAGGTGCGCGATAGCTGCACTCCCCACCGTACTTTCGTTCATGCTGCCGACCATCACCTTCATCCCCAGGCTTCGCGCCCTTTCGATCATGCGGCGCGCCGGCGTCAGCCCGCTGCATTTGGTCAATTTGATGTTGATGCCGTGGAAATGATGGTGACAGCGCCCGACATCCTCTTCGGCCACACAGGACTCATCGGCGATGAGCGGTAACACCGATCGTTCATATAATACCTTCATCCCTTCCCAATCATCTTTTGCCAACGGCTGCTCCACGAATTCTACTCCCAATTGCGCCAGCACGGGGATCTTCTCCAGCGCCTCTTCCACGGTCCACCCCGCATTGGCATCCACCCTGAACAGGGCATCGGTATGCCGCCGCAACGCTTCCATGATGGCGAGATCATCCGGCACACCCAGTTTTATTTTATAGATCGGCCAGGGCCGTTCCTGCATCTTGGCCACCATCCTTTCCACCGTGTCGATCCCGATGGTAAAATCCGTCGCCGGTCCCTGCGCGGGGTCCAGGCCCCATAGGGAATAAAGCGGCTTACCCAGCTGCTGCCCGTACAGATCCCAGGCCGCGATATCCAACGCGCATACCAGAAAGGGATTCTGCGGCAGCAGATGATGCAGATAATGCCAGTAACGTTTCGGGTCGGTAAGGGCGAAGCTCTCGATCATTCGTCTATTCGCTTCCAGGTCCGAGATCATCTTTTCTACCGGAAGATGATAATAAGTAATGGCCGGCGCCTCGCCGTATCCTTTTAAACCCTTGTGCTCCAGCCCGACGATCAGGGTCGGCTGATGGGTCTTGGTGCCTTTGGAAATGGTAAAGGGATGCCGGAAAGGGAGCTGATAAGAATGATACGTACAATTCATGGGGGGCAAAAATAGGCATTTTTCGTCCCTGCGGAAAATACGCGCAACCGCGGAGTTCTACGCTCTTTTTTGCAGAATTGAGAAATATTTTCCCGTCCTGGGAAGCCTTTGGACTTTGGCATGCCCGCAGACGGTTAATTATGAGTCTATTGCGATTTGGCACCTTTTTGCCATAGGTAGGATACACCACGCAATCGTACCCAAATGAAACCGACCAACACCATCACCCTGATCTTCCGCCTGGCTCTCGCCGCCGCCTTCCTGTTCGCCGGTATGAGCAATGCAGCCGCTCAGACCATCAACTCCAAGAACGGTGTTACCCCCGCCCTCCTGATGAGCTTTGATGGACAGGTAAACAATGGCGCCGCCGACCTGAACTGGGTTATGGAAAACGAGACCAACTGTAAATGGTTTGTCATCGAACGCTCCGGTGATATGGGCGGTTATGACTCCGTCAGCGTCGTTCTGGGTCTCAACGGTAACAACATGACCGATTATACCTTCACGGACGAACACATGCTCAGCGGCAATAATTACTACCGCCTGCGTCAGGTCGACCAGGATGGCGTGATCCGGTACTCCAAGGTGGTCAATCTTTATAATAATGCAGTAGAGAATTCGGGTGCGAAGATGTCGGTTTATCCTAACCCCGCCGCCGCCACCCTGAACTATAGCCTTTCCAGCAACGCTCCCCAGCAGGTGATCGTGCAGGTGTACAGCCTCGCCGGTGTCGCCCTATTTTCCACCGAACAACAACTTTTTGCCGGGAGCAACCAGCAGTCGATCGTCCTCACCGGTCTGAAGAATGGCAACTATATCCTGCGGGTGACCAACCGCGAAGGTTCCTGCCAGTACGTTCAGCCCTTTGTAAAAATGATGTAATCGCATTCTTGTAGCCTGAAAAAATAAACCCCTTTCCCCCGCAGCCGGTCATCGCAATGGCGAGCCGGCTGCACCAATTGTGCCCGCACCGCCGCGCATTACCGCCCGCTGGCCGCTACCTCGCGGCGCAGATCCACGTTAAAGGCCTTTTCCTCGAGCAACTCCTCCAGCGTAAGATGCATCCGATACCGCCAATAGTGCTGCGGGTTGGCAGGTACGTTGATCCGCTCATCATGCGGGTTCTCCCGCCGGAAATGCTCACTCATCCCCATGAGGTCCTGCAACTGGAAGATCGCCCACTGGGCCGGGGAATGGAGGTGCTGCAGAACGACGGCCTTGTTGATCCAGGGTTCGCAAAAGGCCGGCGCATCGCCCCATTGCCCCAGCTCCTGGTTGAAGAAGCGCTGGGTCAGCGCCGGGTCCTCCTCCCACCAGCCAC
>Ga0207003_1103_pt1 | contig 18157 bp, 16 predicted proteins | sample Alteio_BWMinCont_89_FD_153474 | JGI IMG/M metagenome (GOLD analysis project Ga0207003, IMG submission 153474) | Enriched cells from forest soil in Barre Woods Harvard Forest LTER site, Petersham, Massachusetts, United States -... | ecosystem: Environmental > Terrestrial > Soil > Temperate forest >...
CGATGGCCAGCACGAGGGTAAAGGGGCGCACCAACACCCGCGCCGGGTCACCCTGCTGTAGTCGCAGACTAAAAAACCGGTAAAAGTTATCATCAGCATAAACAAAATTCCCTTTCTCGCTAAAAGAAAGATCGGGCTTCGCCGGGTTCGACACAACGATCCCCCTCCACGGCGAGTTCACCCGGACAAAATCTTCCACATTCGGGTCGTTCTGCTTCACTACCGGCCCCAGCCCGAAGCTCATCGCCTCGATATTGAAGCTCCCCTCCCCGAAATGCAAACTCGCCCCTACGGAAAAGATCCGCCGGGCATTGGCCTGCCACTTCTCAAAACTGTGCTCATGCAGCACATACAACATAATGTTCATGGAAACGGCCACCCCGATGGCCAGACAGCCGATGGAAACAAGGCTGAATAATTTGTCGCGGCGAAGCCGCCGCCACGCACTGCGCAGGTAATGAAGGATCATTCTCCAATATACGAACTAATCGCATCCCCATTCCGCCGCCGCATTCGTCGAAGTACACAAAAACAAAAAGCACCAAGTCTTCTCAGTATTTCGACCGAAGTCTCCATACCTACTGACCCGATGCTTCTGTAGGTCGCTCTACCCTCGTCGGTCAAAACTTAGGCTTCACTTCCCTGTTTTTGAGTTGTTTTATACCCTGTTTGGTTCGTTTTTCACATCCGATCAGCTCCATCTTTATACGACCCGACTCGAATCCTTATCCTCATCCGGTCTTGGAATACATACCTCACCCGTTTCCAGATCGACTCTTGTTCAAATTTGGAATTGACCCCGCATTTGTACTCGAATTCTCTCCTTTTTCAGACTTGGTTTTAATCCCTCCTCCCGACTTGGAATATTCTCCTTGCCAGATCTGGATTAAGCTTTTCTTTTGTGGGTAAACGCCCCGTCCTGGGCTTAGACTTCTCTCGGAAAACTTCTTTCGGTTGATTGATTTCCGCTTCCCGATTGTTATGTTAAGATACATCAATCAATTCCTCGGTTCCAAATTTTTACTGCATTTAGTATGCACAGGTTAATCACATGGTTATGCACATTCCTCGGTTTTCCCTTACCTTTGCGCCCTTATGACACAAGAACAGATCAAATCTATGAGGGACCGCGTGGTCGTCCTGAGGAGGTTTCTTTGACGTCGACAACCGTCAATACAAGATCAATGAAGAGAAACAACTCTCGCTGAGCCCGGGTTTCTGGGACGACAACAGGCGTGCTACGGAGATCCTCAAGAATATCAAACTCAACGAATACTGGGTGAAACTCTACGAATCCGTCGACACGGCCGTGGAAGACTTTGCCGTCCTCTTCGACTTCTGGAAGGCCGGCGAAGCCACCGAAGAAGAGACCCGCGAGGCCTACGACAAAGCCCTCGCCCAGATCGAAGAGGTGGAGTTCAAAAGCACCCTCAACCAGCCCGAGGACGAACTTCCCGGCGTGATGCAGATCAACTCCGGCGCCGGCGGCACCGAAAGCCAGGACTGGGCCGAAATGCTCCTGCGCATGTATCGCATGTACGGCGAAAAACAGGGCTGGTCCGTAACGGAGCTCGATCTCCAGGACGGGGAAGGCGCCGGTATCAAAAGCGCCACCATCCAATTCGACGGCCCGTTCGCCTATGGTTTCCTCAAAGCCGAAAGCGGGGTCCATCGCCTCGTCCGCATCTCCCCCTTCGATTCCAACGCCCGGCGCCATACCTCCTTCGCCTCGGTCTTCGTCTACCCCCTCGTCGACGATAGCATCGAGATCGAAGTGAGCCCCGCCGATCTCGAATGGGAATTCTATCGCAGCGGCGGCAAGGGCGGCCAGAACGTCAACAAGGTGGAGACCGCCGTGCGGCTAAAACATCTCCCCAGCGGCATCATCGTCGAATGCCAGCAGGCCCGCACCCAGGGCGAGAACCGCGAAAAGGCCCTGAAAATGCTCAAAAGCCGGCTCTACGAGGAAGAACTCCGCAAACGCGAGGCGATGAAGAACGCCACCAACTCGACAAAAAAGAAGATCGAATGGGGCTCCCAGATCCGCAGCTACGTCTTCCATCCCTATAAGATGATAAAAGACCATCGCACCGACTACGAAGTAGGCAACGTCCAACCGGTGATGGACGGAGAACTGGACGGATTCATAAAAGCCTACCTCATGAACGAAAAAGAAACAACTACCTAAAAACGATACATAAACAATGAGCATTGGAACTTTCAGCTACCCGGCCCCGGCCAACGAGCCGGTCCTCCACTACGCCCCGGGCAGCAAAGAGCGGGAACTTCTCAAGAAGACCCTGAAAGAACTAAAGAGCGCCGAACACGATATCCCGATGTATATCGGGGATAAGGAAGTGCGCACCGGCAAAAAGATCGCCCTCCGTCCGCCCCACGAAACCGCCCACATCCTCGGCTACTTCCACGAAGGCGACGAGAGCCATGTTCAACAGGCGATCGACGCGGCGCTGAAGGCAAAAGCGCATTGGACAGCCTTAAGCTGGGAAGACCGCGCGGCCATCTTCCTCAAAGCCGCCGATCTCATCGCGACAAAATATCGTCCCTATATGAACGGGACCACCATGCTGGGCCAGAGCAAGAACGCCTTCCAGGCCGAGATCGACAGCGCCTGCGAATTGATTGATTTCTTGCGCTGGAATGTCCACTTCCTGAGCGAGATCTATCGCCAGCAACCCGTGAGCAGCCCCGGCGTACACAACCGCACCGAATGGCGCCCCCTCGAAGGCTTCGTGCTGGCCATCACCCCCTTCAACTTCACCGCCATCGGCGGCAACCTGCCTACCTCAGCAGCCCTCTGCGGCAATACCGTTATCTGGAAACCTGCCTATACACAGGTGTTCTCTGCGCAGATGTTCATGCGCATCCTGAAGGAAGCCGGTCTGCCCGACGGCGTCATCAATCTCATCTACGTCGACGGACCCGTGCTCGGTAAAGTATGCTTCGGCCACAAGGACTTCGCCGGCATCCACTTCACCGGCAGCACCGCCGCCTTCAATCACATCTATAAGACGATCGGCGGGAACATCAGCCACTACCGCACCTATCCCCGCATCGTCGGTGAAACAGGCGGCAAGGATTTTGTACTCGCCCACGAAAGTGCCGACCCCGACGTAGTGGCCACAGCCCTGCTCCGCGGCGCCTTCGAATACCAGGGACAAAAATGCTCCGCTGCCTCCCGCGCCTATATCCCCGAAAATATCGCCGCGGCGGTAAAGCAAAAGCTCATCGAGGGCGTGAAAACCTTTAAAATGGGCGCCGTGGAAGACTTCTCCAACTTCGTAAATGCCGTCATCGACGAACGGAGCTTCGATAAGATCACCTCCTATCTCGATAAAGTAAAAGCAGCGCCCGACAAAGCCGCCATCCTCGTCGGCGGAAAAGGCGATAAAACAAAGGGCTGGTTCATCGAACCCACCGTGATCGAAGCAAAAGACCCGAAATTCGTAACGATGTGCGAAGAGATCTTCGGCCCCGTACTCACCATCTACGTCTACCCCACCGCCGACTTCGAAAAAACGCTCGACCTCGTCGACTCGACCTCGCCCTACGCCCTCACAGGCTCCATCATCGCCCGTGACCGCGCGGCCATCAACAACGCCACCAACCGCCTCCGAAACGCCGCGGGGAATTTCTATATCAACGACAAGCCCACCGGCGCGGTCGTAGGCCAACAACCCTTCGGCGGGGCCCGCGCCTCCGGAACAAACGACAAGGCCGGCTCCATGCTCAACCTCTATCGCTGGCTAAGCGCAAGGACCATCAAGGAAACCTTCACGCCACCCACTGACTATCGCTATCCATTCCTCGCAGAATAAAAAAACCCGGGTTACAAACCCGGGTTTTTCATTACCTGTCGGCCGACACGCAGTCTCGCTACGCCGCCTTCCGCGCCGGCTTCAACTGACCGCGTAAAAAACTGCCTTCCGGATGCTCCAGCAGACTCATCACCCAGATGGTGGGCGTCATCGGCGGAACATTCTCCTCCTCGCCAAGCGTCAGCAACACCGGGACGCCGTAAAAAGGACTCTCCTCGTTCTCCGATTCGAACGACCAGTACAACTCGTTCCTGGTCTTGCGCAGCGTCTCACCGACATAACGCGCAAAAAGGTCCCGGGCATACCGGTTTCGTTTGTCCTTCATCTCCTCCAGGGTGTAATTGGTACGGATATACGCTTCCAGTACATCCAGGGAGGCAGGGGAATAATCCAATCGGGATCTTACTTCTTTGGGGAGGATGCTGAGTCGGGGCATTTCATCGGGCATGATATTTAGCCACCAGGTGTAATTCTCTTCCTTGCAATTGAGGTCGCAAATGGTAATCATAAGGGGTATCGGGGTTTACTCCACAAGTATAAAAAATTTTATCTTACAAAGAAGTCCGCACCCAAAATCTTATCAAAAATCAAATTTTTGCAACGTTTACCCGCGGCTGGTTGTCAATTTTTTACCCGGTTACACAATAAAAAAGCGGCCTTGACGTAGGGCTCGGGGGACCGGTCGGGCACTATCTTTGCAAGCGTTAATAAAACAATAATTTTCCTTTATGAAAAAACTCGCATTGGTCCTCTTCTCAGCTATTTCTTTCGCAACTGCGCACGCACAGTTTCAGATCGGAGCAAAAGCCGGGGCCAACTTCAGTACCGTAACATCATCCTCGCAATTCACCGACCCAAGAACACTCTTTAATTTCAACGCCGGTTTCTGGGTCAAGTTGCCTGTGGCACCCGGATTGAGCGTCCAGCCCGAAATATTCTATTCCGGCCAGGGCGCCGGCTATACCGACCAGGGCATCGTTGGTCACGAGCATTTCAACTACATCGACGTTCCGTTCCTGCTCAAATTCGCCCATCGTAGCGGCCTGTATGCAGAGACGGGCCCCCAGGTCGCCTTCCTGGTAAGCGCAAACGACAAATATCAGGGTACGACCACGGACATCAAGGCCTATGTCAACTCCACTGAATTTGCGTGGGTCTTCGGCTTCGGCTACAAGGTTCCGGTGAGCCCCTTCGGCATCGACTTCCGCTACAACCTGGGTATCTCCAATGTCCAGAACAACAGCATCAGCGGCACCAATGAGACCGTACGCAACAGCGTATTCCAGATCGGCCTCACCTATGTCCTCTGGAGCTCCGGCAGAAGGTAATGTAAAAACGACACATAAAAAAAGCCGCCCTAAAGGTGGCTTTTTTTATGAAAATACCCACTTAGTGGTATTGCGCATTTCGGTCTCGCTGATAGTTTTGCCCCAACCAAAAAACCTCACAGTATGAAAAAGCTCGTTTTGGCTCTATCGATCATTTGCGCGACCGCTATCACTTCCCGTGCCCAAATGGCACAGGGCGACTTCCACTTCGGCGTCGGCGTTCACCTCGGCCTCCCTACAGGTAATCTCAACACCACCAGCTCCTTTGGTGTCGGCGGTGAAGTCCAGGGCGAATATGCCTTCACCGATCAGATCACCGGTGTCGCCACCTCCGGCTACACCAGCTTCTTCGGCAAGTCCTACAATTTCGGCGGCGGCTTCAGCGGCAAATACCCCGCCCTCGGCCAGATCCCGATCATCGTCGGCGCCCGCTTCTACCCCAGTGAGCAAATCTTTGTCGGCGCCCAGGTCGGCCTCGGCATCTGGACCGGCGGCAGCAGCAGCACCAGCGGATTCGAATACCGCCCACAGGTAGGCTACAACGCCGACATGTTCCAGGTCATCCTCAGCTATGACGGCACCTCCGTCACCGGCGGCAGCCTCGGCTATGTGGGTCTCACCGCCCTCTACAAATTCGGCGGCGGCAAATAAACTCGCACCCCTCCACAAATAAGCCCGGCATCCTGTCTGCCGGGCTTATCTATTTTTACCCTATTTTTGACGGCATGAAGATCATCCTGAACGAACAGCAACTGGCCATCACCATCCAACGCCTGGCGCATCAGCTGCTCGAGAACCATCTTGACCTGCAAAATACCGTACTCATCGGCATCCAGCCGCGCGGCATCTACTTCTCCGATCGCATCGTCCGACAACTCCAATCCGAGGTCAAACCCGAAGCCATCCAATACGGCAAACTCGATATCACCTTCTACCGCGACGACGTCCGCACCGGCCTGCACGAACTGAACCGGACCGATATCCCTTTCTCCATCGAGAACAAAGACGTCGTCCTCATCGACGATGTCCTCTGGACTGGCCGCACCATCCGCGCCGCCCTCGACGCCCTGCTCGACTTCGGCCGCCCCGCAAAGGTGGAACTCTGCGTACTCATCGACCGCCGCTTCAGCCGCCAGCTGCCCATCCAGGCCGATTACGTCGGCCGCCCCATCGATTCCATCATTACCCAGAAAGTAAAGGTCTACTGGAGGGAAAAAGACGGCAAGGACGAAGTAGAACTTCTTTGATAAAAATGCTATAGCTTTGCGTTCTAATGCAACTGAGCACCAAACATCTTCTTGGCATTAGAGACCTCCAACAGAGTGATATTCAACTCATTTTAGACACAGCCACGCAATTTAAAGAAGTTCTGCAACGCCCCATCAAAAAGGTACCCACCCTCCGGGACGTCACCATCGTCAACCTCTTTTACGAAAACTCCACCCGCACCCGCATCTCCTTCGAACTGGCGGAAAAACGCCTCTCCGCGGATACCATCAACTTCACCGCATCAGGCTCCTCCGCCGCCAAAGGCGAGACCCTGCTCGACACCGTGAACAATATCCTCTCCATGAAAGTGGATATGGTGGTGATGCGCCATAGCGCCAGCGGCGCCCCGCACTTCCTCGCCAAACATATCCCCGCGGCCATCGTCAACGCCGGCGACGGAATAAACGAACACCCCACCCAGGCCCTCCTCGACGCGTTCTCCATCCGCGAAAAGCTCGGCGGCCTGGCCGGGAAAAAAGTGGCCATCATCGGCGATATCATGCACTCCCGCGTCGCCCTCAGCAATATCTATCTGCTGAAGAAAATGGGCGCCGAAGTGACCATCGCCGGCCCCCCGACGCTCATCCCCGTCCATATCCGCGAAGCATTCGACGTCCGGGTGGAATACAATCTGCGGAAGGCCCTCGAGTGGTGTGACGTGGCCAACGTCCTCCGCATCCAGCTCGAACGCCAGAACCAGCCGCTCTTCTCCTCCCTGCGGGAATACAGCCTCGCCTATGGCGTCAACAAACGACTGCTGGATAGCCTGAGCAAGGAGATCGTGATCATGCACCCCGGGCCCATCAACCGGGGCGTGGAACTCGACAGCGATGCAGCCGATAGCAAACAGTCCATCATCCTCCACCAGGTGGAGAACGGCGTGGCAGTACGCATGGCCGTCCTCTACCTGTTAGCCGGAAGAACACAATAAACAAATCAACGCTCTTGCCTATGCAACGTATCGGCCTCTTCCCGGGAACCTTCGATCCGATCACCATCGGACACCAGGATATCATCAACCGCAGCCTGCCGCTGTTCGACAAGCTCTTCATCGGCATCGGCCGTAACGCCAATAAGGCCCCGATGTTCTCCGAAGAACAGCGCCTCGGCTGGATCCGCGAAATATACAAAGACAACCCGAAGGTCGACGCCGTCATCTACGACGGGCTCACCATCCGCTGCTGCCAGCAGGTGGGCGCCCACTTCATCCTCCGCGGCATCCGCTATGTAAACGATTTCGAATACGAAAAGGCCATCGCCGACATGAACCGCAGCCTCGACCATAATATCGAAACCATCTTCCTCACCTGCCTGCCCCAGTACACCTCCGTCGCCTCCACCCTCGTTCGCGACGTCCTGAAGAACGGCGGCGACGTCACCCAGTTCCTGCCCGAAGTCGTACAACGCTCCATCGCGGGCCAGATCCTCACCGAAAAACCCCTCGCCCCCCACCGCAGAACCTATTAATCCCCCACCGCCGTACCTACTAACCCCCTATCCCCGCACCTGCTAACAAAAACTAACGACATGTCCATCTGGTTCGATCCCGCCGTAAAAGCAGAAAACCTCCAGCCCCTCGGCGCCAACACCATGGCCGACTTCCTCGGTATCCGCTTTACGGAGATCGGCGAGGATTACCTCAAAGGAACAATGCCCGTCGACCAGCGTACGAAACAACCCTACGGCCTCCTCCACGGAGGCGCCTCGGCCGTCCTGGCCGAAACTCTCGGCAGCATCGCCTCCCACCTCGTCATCGACAGCAGCAAATACAACTGCGTCGGCATCGAAATAAATGCAAATCACCTCCGCGGGGTCCGCGAAGGTCTCGTCACCGGTATCGCAAGACCGCTCCACACCGGCAAAACCACCCATGTCTGGGATATAAAGATCGTGGACGAACGCGAAAAACTCATCTGCGTCAGCCGCCTCACCGTCGCCATCATCGCGAAAACATCCTGATCAGCTTCACTGTCGCCATCATCGCGAAAACATCCTGACCAGCCTCACCGTCGCCATCATCGCGAAAACATCCTGATCCGCCGCTCCCCTCCGGCGACAGTTCATCCCCGCACATCCGGCGTATCATTTCCGAACACCCACTTCCTCCCTCCCGGCCTAAGGTCCTCACTCTCAACTTCCTGGAAACCGGCACACAATTAGCCCCTGAAAACCTCCAACACCACGGTCATGCGCAAAAACTATTTCACCCTCGCCCTCCGCAATCTTCGCCGGAACAAGTTCTATTCCCTGCTCAATACCGGCGGCCTGGCCATCGGCATGGCCGTAGCCCTTCTCATCGGCATCTGGGTATGGGATGAACTCTCCTTCGACAAAGACAACCGCAACTATACGCACATCGCCCAGGTGGTCCAGAACGAAAAGAACAACGGCGAGCTCAGCACCGTCTTCGTCATGCCCTTCCCCCTGGCCGACGAGCTCCGCCACCACTACGGCAGCAACTTCAAAGCCGTCGTCATGGGAACAAACATGTTCGACCACGTTCTGGCGGCCGGCGATAAAAAGTTCACCAAAACCGGCGCCTTCTTCGAAGCCGGCGCCCCCACCCTGCTCGACCTCCGGATGATCAAAGGTACCGGCGACGAACTCAAAGAACCGGCCACCATCCTGCTCTCCGAATCCATCGCAAAAGCCTGTTTCGGCAAGAAAGATCCCATCGGCCTGTCGATGAAGCTCGACAACGACCAGGTCGTAAAGGTCGCCGGCATCTACACGGACCTCCCGGCCAATTCCACCTTCGCCAACCTCGGATTCATCGCGTCCTGGCCAACAGTCTACAAGGCCTGGGGAATGAAAGACTGGCCCAACCCCTGGCGGCCCAACGCCTTTCGCATCTATGTCCTGCTCTCCGACAACGCCGATCTCGCCCGCATCTCGGCTAACATCCGCGACGCCAAGATAATCAATATCCACCCCGAAGAAAGAGTCCAGGATCCCCGGCTTTTCCTCCATCCCATGTCCAAATGGCATCTGTATTCAGACTTTAAAAATGGGATCAACGCGGGCGGCCGCATCGGCTATGTATGGCTGTTTGGCATCATCGGCGTCTTCGTGCTCATCCTCGCCTGCATCAATTTCATGAATCTCAGCACCGCGAGGTCCGAACGCCGCGCCCGCGAAGTAGGCATCCGCAAAACCCTCGGCTCCCGCCGCTGGCAGTTCATCCACCAGTTCCTCGCAGAGTCTCTCTTCGTCGCCGGCCTCTCCTTCATCGCAGCCCTCTTCCTCGCAGAGTTCGCCTTGCCCGCCTTCAACGACCTCTCCGGCAAAAGCCTGACCATCCTCTGGTCAAACCCCCTCTTCTGGGCCATCGGCATCGGCTTCACCACCCTCACCGGACTCATCGCCGGCAGCTACCCGGCCCTCTATCTTTCTTCATTCAAACCGGTCAGGGTGCTGAAAGGACAATTCCGGGCCGGCCGTCTCGCCGCAGTACCGCGCCAGGCCCTCATCGTCCTCCAATTCACTGTCTCCATCATCCTGATCATCGGAACCGTAGTCGTCTTCCGCCAGGTTCAATATGCTAAAAACCGGCCCATGGGATACGATAACAACGGACTGGTAATGCTGTGGACGTCGAGCGATGATATCCACAAACATTTCGACGCCGTCAATCGCGAATTACAACAATCGTCCACCATCCTGAGCATGACGGAATCCGACTCCTATGTCTCCAACTATAGCAGTACCACCTCCGGTATCGAATGGCCCGGCATGACAACCGGGCAGGGCCAGGACTTCCCGTTCATGGCCATCGGTTATGATTATGGAAGAACAGTAGGCTGGGAATTCGTGGCCGGCAGGGATTTCTCCCGCGATTATGCCGGCGATTCCTCCGGCCTGATCGTAAACGAGGCCGCCGTCCACTATATGGGTCTGAAAGATCCAATTGGAACAAGGGTCAAATGGCATGGTACCCCCCTCACGATCATCGGTGTGATGAAGAACTCGATCATCGAATCCCCCTACGCTCCCATCCGCCCTGCCATCGCCTATCTCTCCAGGGATGTAAGTAATATCGTGACCCTGAAGATCAACCCTCGACTCAACGCAGGCCAGGCCCTCGCCCGCATCGAAGCCGTCTATAAGAAGTATGCCCCGGGCCAACTCTTCAACTATCGCTTCGCCGACAACGTCTATGCGCAAAAATTCGGCGACGAGCAGCGTGTCGGCCGCCTCGCCGGCGCCTTCACCGCCCTGGCCATCCTCATCAGCTGCCTGGGCCTCTTCGGCATGTCCTCCTTTATGGCGGAACAACGCACAAAAGAGATCGGTGTCCGGAAGATCCTGGGAGCCTCCGTACCCACCCTCTGGCGCCTTCTTTCAAAAGATTTTGTGCTGTTGGTGCTGCTTTCCCTCGGCATCGCGACCCCCATCGCCTATGCCGCCATGCACCAGTGGCTCGGCAACTACGCCTATCACGCCCCCCTGTCCTGGTGGATCTTCACCACGGCCGGCGCAGGCGCCATCGGCATTACCCTGCTCACCGTAAGCGCACAAACGATAAAAGCGGCACTCGCCAACCCCATCAGGAGCCTGAGGTCGGAATAGCCGCCCGGATCACATCCTGCCCCGCCCACTCCCGCGCTGATCACGTCCCGCCCCCACCTACTCCCGCTTTGATCACATCCTTTATCGAGGGAAAGGTCTTCTTCAACAACCCGGCCATCCCGCCGGTATCCACCCACCGCAACTCCGTTATCTGCTCCTCCTGCTGCGGCACCAGCTCCCCCGGCGCCGGCGCCTGCATCCGGAACCAATGCGTTTCCTTCAGGATATGCTTCCCGCTCTCGTCATACGTGTGATAGGTCACCAGCAACGGACCCTCCAGGATCACCCCCCCGATCCCCGTCTCCTCCATCACCTCCCGGATCGCACAGTGCTCGATCGTCTCCCCGGGATCCAATTTCCCCTTGGGCAGATCCCAGTACCCCCGCCGGAGCATAAAAAGATACTTCTCCTCCTTATTCCGGACAAGCCCCCCACCCGCCTTCACCAACAAGAACTTCTTCCAGAAGGCCTTCCGCAATTCCTCCAGGTCCTTATGGATAAAGATCCCGGCATGCACCTTCGCCAGCCGCATCTCATGGATGATCGAGTTCACCGCCGGATGCGAAAACTCATCGATCAGCACCGCATCATCATGATGGGCATATTCCCGGATCTCCGGCGTCATCTCATCGCAAAGGAACAGGGGCTTGTCGTTGAAGTAGATCTTGATGAACATAAGCGTTAGCCCGGTTTTACCCGGTTTAACGCAATTTAACTACTTTCGCGTCATGGCAGAAAAGATCATCACCACGAATGAACGGGCCGTTGCCGAAAAGCTCCTCCAGATTCAGGCCATCCGCCTCAGCGTCCGGCAACCCTTTACCTGGTCTTCCGGCTGGAAAAGCCCCATCTACTGCGACAACCGCAAGGTCCTCGGCTTCCCCTATATCCGTGACTTCATCAAGTCGGAACTCTGCAACGTCATCTTCGCCCAATACCCGGAAGCCGGCCTCCTGGCAGGCGTCGCCACCGCCGGCATCGCCTGGGGCGCCATGGCCGCCGATCAACTCAAACTCCCCTACATCTATGTCCGCAGCAAACCAAAAGAACACGGCCTCGGTCAGCAGATAGAAGGCTATTACGAAAAAACCCAGCCCGTCGTCGTCGTCGAAGACCTCATCTCCACCGGCAAAAGCAGCCTCCAGGTCGTGGACATCCTCCGCGCCGAAGGCCTCGACGTCATCGGCCTCGTCTCCATCTTCAACTACGGCTTCCCCACGGCCCAACAAGCCTTCGAAAAAGCCGGCGTCCCCTATGTCTCCCTCTCCAACTACCCCACCCTCATCAGCCTCGCCCTCGAAAAAGGCCTGGTCACCCCGCAGGAAGAAAGCATCCTGCTCCAATGGAGTGCCAATCCCGCCGAATGGCAACCGAATTCGTAAAAATTCCGTATATTTAAAAAGCAAATCCCATTACATATGAAAAAAAATCAATTCCTGCTCGCCCTTCTCTTCGGCCTCACAACGGCCACCATCGCCCAGACAAAACCCCAGCTCACCGCGGTGATCAAAACCCCGACCGTCCAATGTGAAGAATGCAAGAAACGGATCGAAAATTACATGTCCCACGAAGCGGGTATCCAGAAAATAAACGTCGACTATAAAAAGAAGACCACCACCGTCATCTACCTCACCGACCGCACCAATATCGAGAACATAAAAGCGATGATCGCCAACGTAGGCTATGACGCCGACGACGTCACCGCCGAACCCGACGCCTACAAACGCCTGCCTACCTGCTGCAAAAAACCCGAGGACGGCGGCGGCAAAAAGCCAAATTGAACACCTCTACCCTTTTATACAAGGAGCCCGGCCGATGGCCGGGCTTTCTCATTCGCGGCCGGCCGCCCCAAACGGTATCACCACCCGGAGACTTACATTCCTGCCCAGGTCGTCGATAAAATACCGGAAACGGTTCAGGTAATCCCGGTAAGCGGTATTGGCTAAGTTAGTACCGGAAAGGCTGACATTCATCAGGTGGTTGAAGAAGGGGATGGAACAACCGATATCGGCGCCCCATAACACATAACCGGGAGGCGGAGCTACATAGTCACTGTTGGGCGGGACACGGCTCTGCCGGGCCACCACCAGGCTGTTGATGCTGATAAAGAAATTCTTGACCCTGCCCAAACTGTGTATTTCGTAGCGCAGGGTATTGTCAAACCGGTCCGCGGGAATGTTGACCAGCCAACTATTATCAGTAATATCCCGGGCCCGCACCAGCGTAGTCTTGCTGATCAACGAGAATCGCCGCAGGAACCGGTAGGTGAAATTCAGATCCAATCCCTTGAAGAGCGCATTTTTTATCTGCGTATACGTAAAGGAGGGAAAAGCTCCCTGGATGGTCTCCCTGGGCACACTGTCGGGTTTCAGGTAAATATAATTATGAAAGTCATTTACGTAGATGCCTACTTCGGCATCGAAATCGGGACTGCTGTATTTGATGGCGGCACTGGTATTATAGGCTTTCTCCAGTTGCAGGGCCGAGTCCCCCGTCTCATAGGAAGCGGCACTCTGGTGGATACCATTGGCAAAGAGTTCGATCGCCTGCGGCGGTCGCCATGCACTGCCGAAATTAGCCGTGGCGGAGAATTGCTCACTGAGCCGGTAAGTGGCGCCCGCATTCACGGAGGTATTGCCCCAGTTGTACGTAGGCCTTCTTTCTATCAGGGTGGTCGGATCAAGCATGAACGCCCGTAACCACTTGTAATCATACCGCACACCCGCTTCAAAGACCCACCGGTTCAGTTCGTATTTTTCAATGGCAAACGCCCCGCCCCCATAGTCGACGAAATTGGGTATCAGTTCGGTATACCCGGTCAGGTTTTCCTGCGAATTGCCATGGGAAATATAATTCAGCCCGATGCTGCCGACCATCCGCTTCCCGATCGCGGGGTGTTGCCAGACCAGGTCGGCCGTATTGGTATAGAGCTTGAAATACAGATCGGGCAGGTTCAGGCGGGCAATGGAATCGATAAACGAAACGTCCGCATCATATTCTTTCCGGATATCGTTCTGAAAAGCATAGGTTGCTTCCAGCCTGCCCATCCCTTTCAGATTAATAAAACTGCTCGCCTTCAGCAACTGGTGATTCACGGTCTGGTAAGGACGTGCTATGTCATAGGAAAAATCGGCTCTCACGGCCGGCTCATTCCTGGCAAAGGCTTCATACAGGTCCGCCAGCGTGCCGATATGCGTGGCCGATGCGATACCGATCTTCGTATCGAACTTACTATAATATAATTCCGCGCCGTAATTGGCGTGCCTGTATTGCAGCGTGGCCGAATAATCATCTTCGTTAAAGCCGGTATTGCCGAGATAGTAGTGGGAAGTCTGGGCATTCCCTGCTCTCTTGATCGTGCCTTGCGCGCGCCAGCTAAATCCCTCCCATTTACCACCGCCCGCCCCTTCCACCATTCCGGAAGCTACCCCCATCTGGCCATTTGTCATGCCGACCAGGTTCAGTTCACCGTCCACCCCCTTTTGCGTTCGCAGTTCTTTCGGATCCAGGAGGATGACACCGCCGATGGCATCACTCCCATAACGAATGCTGGCCGCGCCTTTGACAACGGTCACTTTAGTGGCGATGAACGGATCTATCTCCGGCGCATGGTCGTTACCCCAGTTCTGGCCTTCCTGGCGCACCCCATTGTTCATGATCAGGATGCGATTGCTGTATACCCCGTGAATGATGGGTTTGGAGATGGAAGGCCCCGTCTGTAGACTGTTTACCCCCGTGATGCTCTTCAGCGATTCCCCGAGGGACAGCCCCCGGGTCTGCTCCAGGTCTCTGCCGGAAAGGACCGACTTGACGGCCGTGGTGATCTGATCCTTATGAATAACCGCCCCCGTGACCACCACGCTGCTCAGTTGCTGTGCGTCACTGGTCAGCACGATATCCAGGGAAAGATCTTTCAACACCCGGATGGTCGTGTCGAAAGACTTGTACCCCGCATAAGAAATGACCAGTTCTATCTTTCCAGGGCAAAGGTCCCGCAGCAGGAACATTCCGGAAGAGTCGGCCTTGACCCCCTTTTTCCATTTTGGCACATAGATGGAAGCATCCCCGGCCGGAGCATTGCCCGTCCCACCGGAGACCATGATATGCCCCTGCAGGGATAAATGGCAGTCCTGCGCAAAGGACGCGGCAGGAGGCAATAAAAAAAGGAAGATCATCGAAACCAGGACCACGCTCCTACTAACCATAATAATAAAATAGTGCCCGCCGGAACAGAACGATCCGGCGGGCGGATAACCTGATAATTTATTTTTTACTGTGGAAGACATACGCCACGCCAAGAGAAGCATTCAGTCCCATCAACGGCTCGTTATACTGATCTATCCTCCTTCCGGCGGCATTCGCACGCGCCGTGTTATTGATGGCTATATCCGGCTTGGAATAGAAATAATCCGCCCGGAGATTGATCGCCACGCATTTGGTCACCTTATAGCTCAGCCCCGCTCCCAGATCGAAGGCATAGCTGGTCTTGGTGGCTTTCTCCTGGTAAATATCCCCGTCATGAATCCCGCCGTCGTTGATGGAGACGTCTATCAGCGGGGTGGTCACGTTGGTGATGCCCACCAGCGCTCTGGCCGTAAACGCCAGCTTTTTTGCGATCGGCAAATTATAATAGATCCCCGGCATGATATTCCAGACCTTATAATTTCCTGCCGTGGTATGCACGCTATCCACATCGAAGGATTGCTGATACCCCAGGGAAAGCACCGCCGGGTCCTTTGTGTTATAGGTGGCATAGGTAAAAAGACCGCCTAATCCAAAATGTTTGGAAAAGAACCAGGCCCCTTCCACCCCGTATACTGGACCCACGGCGGCGAAACCCGCCGGATCGTTGGCATAACCGGTACTGCTGATGATCAGCTTGGATTTGCCCCAATTGCCGGTGGGAATGGAGACGCCGCCGACAACCCCGATAAAACTGGGCCCCTTTTCCTGCGCAACGCCGGTCAGAGAACAAAACGATACCACAAACACGGAAAGGATTATTTTCAATCGACTCATATTGATAGTTTTAACTGTTGAATAAAAGAAGAACGGATTAGTTGATATTCACCCTGTAATTGATATCGAAATCGGCCGAACCCGGATCAAACGTCCCGTTCTTGACATTGGGTTGATGACGCTGCACCACCCGCAGCCATCCCGCGCTGGCGGCCCCGGTGGCGAAAATGGTATTCAATCCCACCTGCATCGGGGGATTATTGGTATCATAATCCGTACGGGTCACCACCAGGTTGAGATAAGGTCCGGCAGCGCTCGTAACCGTTCCATCCGTTGTCGGGATATCGGTAGAAGTGGGGCTGATGATCAGGTTCTGCGCCGAAATCGGAGTCGGCTGATAGTACTCCAGGTGATAATTCTGCCGTTGCCGGATCACGATACTGACCGTATCGACGGGAGTCTTCGTCTCGTCCAAAATGATCATCGTAACGGTATAGCTGCTATTGGCCTTCAGGTTGAGGATGGCCTTGCTCGTATCCGGAGCAGCCGCGCCGGTGGGATCCAACTGGCGCCAGATGGCAATCCCCTTGTCCGCCGCGTTATTTTGATTGACATAAGCCAGCTCCACCGTCGTCAGGAATTCATTCCCGGGAGGCCGGGGGGTAGCCACGGAGGCATTTTTGTTACAACTGCTCACTGCCAGGAGGATGGCGAAAAAACTCGTTCCCCCCAGGATTTTACTGCCTGTTAAAAAGCGCATACGCATAATGGAATATTTAGAAATGAAAGAATTGACAGAGGAATGCATGATCCTCTTGCCCCCTTTGGCGCATAGCACACGATCGCCTTCACCATGTAAAAAAGAGGGAAAGCCGGTGGATCAGTTCATGAAAAAAGCGGGCGGCCCGCGTAATCCAAAAAGAGGATGAGAAAAAGCCAGCGGTGCAACCGGCATCCCAGCCCGATGCACGGGAAAGCAGGGCGCTATCCCTACCGCTATCGAAACAGAAGTATAAACAAACGGTAACTCGACGACCAGATTATCGATCGCACAATGAAAACCGGTGCGATTGATATGCTGCACGTTCTCGCGCACACAGCGATGCCCATCCTGGTGCTTCGCCACCAGCGCATGGATCGCAATCTTCGGCGTCATCGCCAACGCAAAGAGCCCAAGGAGCCCGGCGGCTAAAAAAGATCGTATGGTCCGATTGAGAATCAAGCAGTTCTGCAACTTAGTTGCGTTCGCAACTAAGTTGCAAAATAGGACTTATTTCCGAAATCGAAAAAAGAATAACAAACCGATCCCCACGAGAACGATCTGCGCAAACGCCCAGAACATCGTACTCCAGTCCCGCACCTGCTTTCCACCCCAATCCATGAAATGATGTTTGTGAAACACCGAAAAACTATACCCTTCTGCATAGGCGGCATTGTCCATCCGGGCAGCCAGTTCCCCGCTGCACGTCTCTACGTAAACCCGTTCCCGCGCATTCCCGCCATAAGCCACCCGCCACACCGGCAATCGCTTATCGGTGAAATTATACTCGTCGTCAAAGGCCGTAACCGGCGTCACGCCGATAGCCTCGGCCGCCGGCCGCCCCGAGAATTTCGTTGCCAGGGCTTCCGCATAGACCTTGTCGCCGTCACCCAATACCTCGTAGTCGCCGGGATGTACATAGCATACCGGCGCCATCGCAGCCTTCCCGTCCTTCATCAGGTCCTTCCTGCATTCACCCTTCGCCGGAACCAGGCTCACCCGCCAATAGACCCGATCGCCGATCCGCGCCATCCCGATATTGGCGATCGGCTTACCCACGGCAGCCCGCAGCCGGCTCCAATCCGGCCCCGTCCCCGCCGCCGCGAAATGGGTCTGCCCAAAGACTGGATCGGGCGGCTCCACCAATTGCGTAAACGCATGGTACGTGCCGCTGAACGACCACATCAGCGTAAACAACACGGCAACGATCGACACCCCCCGGTGCAGCCGCCGCACCCCCGTCGTCTTCCGTCGCAACGCAAAAAATAAATAGATCCCCAACACTGCCGTAACAAACGCCAGCAACGCCACACAACAGATCACCGCAAGCTTGCCCCGGCCCATCCAGTCCAACCAACCCCAGGTATGACAGATCCGAAAGAAGGTATCAAAGGCCGCCCGCCGCTTATCCATCGCAAACGAGAACCGGTCCTGCA
>Ga0207003_1104_pt1 | contig 18076 bp, 13 predicted proteins | sample Alteio_BWMinCont_89_FD_153474 | JGI IMG/M metagenome (GOLD analysis project Ga0207003, IMG submission 153474) | Enriched cells from forest soil in Barre Woods Harvard Forest LTER site, Petersham, Massachusetts, United States -... | ecosystem: Environmental > Terrestrial > Soil > Temperate forest >...
GCGGTTGGTATTGAGTTCAAAATCGAAGCCCAGGTCGTCGAAGGCATGGTGCAGGAGCCGGCCGTGGAGCAGATCCGCGGTATGGCCGAGCCTGTCCTTTAGCTGCAGGGTGCCGAAGTCGATGGTATCCTTTTTAAAGCGGATTTCATCGAATGGCGGGTTTACGGGAAGGAAATGAAGAAGGGCCTCGCCGACAGAAAGGGCGCCAACCTGCTCGTGAACCTGGACATGTACGCCAACAACTTCGCCAACGTCTACATGATCCTCGACCCCCTCACCGGGGATATCATCAAAACGAACGGCCACGGCAACCTCATCATGCGCGTAGGCACGACCGAAGACCTGACCCTCAACGGCCGCTATGAGATCGACCGGGGTAACTACAATTTCACCTTCCAGTCCTTTATCCATAAGCCCTTTGTCCTCAGCGAGGGGGTGGGTAACTACATCCAGTGGAACGGTAACCCCTATGACGCGACCATTGGCATCGCGGCCACTTTCCGCGCCGAGAACGTCCGGTTCAGCGATCTGGGTCTCAATAACTCCGTCGGCATCCAGGACGAGAATGTCCGCCGCTACCGGGGCGATATCATCGTTACGGCAAACCTGACGGGTAAACTGATGTCGCCAAACATCGCCTTCCAGATCGACCTTCCGCCCGGCAGCCCCCTCAGGAATGACCAGGACGCCCAGACCCTGCTCGCCCGCATCCAGAATGACCCGAACGAACTCAACAAACAGGTGTCCTGCCTGGTCGTGCTCAATAGCTTCGTCCCCCTGTCCAACAGCACCAATACCTTCGATGCCTCCTCCGCGGTGGGTAACGTCGTCGTCAACACCATCTCCGGCGCCGTTTCCAACGGCTTTTCCAAGCTGGTCTCCCAGCGGCTGCAAACCGTGTTCAAGGATAAGAGCATCCGGGTCAACTTCAACACCAATTTCTATAACGGGAACTACCTGATCTACTATAACCCCGACGAAAGCGGGCTCAACTACAACCGAACCAACCTCAACGTCTCCATCACGAAAAGTATGATGAATGAAAAGCTGACGATGACGGTGGGCAGCGCGTTGGATTTCGGGATAACGGCACAACAGACCTCGGCCGCCTCCTTCCAGTTCCTGCCCGATATTAACGCAGAATATAAGATCACCCCCGACGGCCGCGTGGCCCTCACCTTCTTCTACCGGGATTCCTACAACTATCTGTCCACGGGTAACCATACCCAAAACAGCAGCGGCACCAGCATCTCCTACCGCCGGGAATTCGATCGCATCGACGAACTATTTAAAAAGAAAAAGAAGAAAGGGAAGCCGGCCCCCGCCCCGCCGCCGGCCCCGCCGATGGTCAGCACTGATTCGAACTGACCTTATTTCAATATATCGTGCCCAAGCTTGTCTCTCTTGGTCTGTAAGTATCGCTCATTATGCGGATTCGGATGGATCTCGATCGGCACCGTATCGACGATCTCCAGCCCATACCCCAACAGCCCGGCCCGCTTCCGCGGATTATTGCTGAGCAGCCGGAGTTTGCTGACCCCCAGGTAGCGGAGGATCTGCGCCCCCACCCCGTAATCCCGCTTATCCATCGGGAAGCCCAGGTGAAGATTGGCTTCCACCGTATCCATCCCCTCCTCCTGCAGCTTGTAGGCCTTTAGTTTGTTCATGAGACCGATACCCCGGCCCTCCTGGTTCATATATAAGATGACGCCCTGCCCCTCCTTTTCAACCAGCCGCATGGCTTCATGCAGCTGTTCGCCACAATCACAACGGAAGGAACCCAGGATATCACCCGTAAAACAGGAGGAGTGCACCCGCACCAGCACCGGTTCGCCCTTCTGCCAGCTGCCCTTGATGAGGGCCAGATGTTCGTTATTCGTATTCTTTTCCCGAAAGGCGATCAACTTGAAATCGCCATACTTGGTAGGCATCTCGACCCTCACCACTTCCTCGATGAGGGAATCGGTCTTCAACCGGTATTCGATCAGATCCTTGATGGAAATAACCGGAAGCCCAAACTTTTTGGAGATCTCCAGCAGCTCCGGCAGCCGCGCCATGGTCCCGTCCTCGTTCATGATCTCGACCAATACCCCCGCAGGCTCAAAACCGGCCAGGCGGGCCAGATCGATGGTGGCCTCGGTATGTCCGGCACGCCGCAATACTCCGCCACGCTTCGCCCGCAACGGAAAAATATGGCCGGGCCGGCCGAGATCCTCCGGCTTCGTGGCAGGAGTTATCAGGGCCCTGACCGTCTTGGCCCGGTCGCTGGCGGAAATACCCGTGGTACAACCGTTTCCCAGCAGGTCCACGCTGACGGTAAACGGAGTTTCATGGATCGCCGTATTCTTATTGACCATCAGCTCCAGTCCAAGCTCGTCGCAACGGTCTTCCACCAACGGCGCGCAGATAAGCCCCCGCCCCTCCTTACTCATAAAATTGATGATCTCGGGGGTGACATTACGAGCCGCCGTAATGAAATCTCCTTCATTCTCGCGGTCTTCATCATCAACGACGATAACCAGTTTTCCCTGTTTTATGGCTTCTATAGCATTTTCGATGGTCGATAGCATTCCCAAACGGTTTAAATACAAAAATAACAATAAAAACGCCCGAAAGTTATCAAAGGATGCCCCGCCTACCCAAAAACCATAGCCTACCCACTTTCCCCAAAAAGTCCGTATACGCCCACATTCCATAAAAAATCTGTAGTTTGCCGGCCAGGACTGTTAATGATTTCTTAATCTGCTTATGAGTACAGTCATATAAATTCTGTATTCCTTTGCAGCCGCAAAACTCACTTTATATGATAAAACGACTGCTATTTTCAGCAATCACCATTCTGTCTATCTTGCACTCTTTCGGTCAGGAGACGACCTCCCAGATGCTGGGGACCGTCACTGATGGAAAGCAAGTCCTTGGCGGAGCATCCGTCGAAGCCTTGCACGTTCCTACCGGAACAAAGTACACCACCACCACCCGTAAAGACGGCCGCTACAATCTGTCCGGCCTCCGCATCGGCGGTCCCTATGTCCTGACCGTCACCTATGTCGGGTTTAAAGCCGAAAAATTGGAAAACATCGTTTTGACCATCGGCCAGGACTACACCGGTGATTTTACGATGACCTCCGACACCAGGGAGCTTACCGCCGCCACCGTTTCGGCCGGCCGCCAAAATAAAATATTCAACAACTCCCACACGGGCGCCCAGGAGCTTATCAGCCGTGCCCAAATCGAGCAATTGCCGACAGTCGGCCGCTCCATTCAGGACTTCACCAAGCTCGAGCCTACCTCCAACGGTCTCAGCTTTGCCGGCACCAACCCGGGAATGAACAATATCACGGTAGACGGAGCCGATTTCAACAACTCCTTCGGTCTGGCCAGCACGCTGGGCGGCCAGGCAAATGCCCAGCCCATCGCACTGGATGCCCTTGACCAGATCCAGGTGCAGGTATCCCCCTATGACGTCCGGCAGGGCAACTTTACGGGCGCCCTGGTCAACTCCGTTACCCGTAGCGGTACGAACAAGTTCCGGGGTACGATCTATACCTACCTGAAAGGCCCCGGCACCATCGGCTATAAGGCCGATGACTACCAGGCGCCGAAAACGCCTTTCACGTACAATGTGTCCGGTGCTTCTTTTGGCGGCGCCATCATCCCGGATAAATTGTTCTTCTTCGTCAATGCCGAACAGAGCCTGCAAACCGCGCCGGCTACCGGCTTTATCGCTTCCGATGCCAATCACCCGGTGACACCCGGCAGCGTTTCCCAGGCCAATGCCGACACGCTGACCGCGCTGGCCGGTTTTCTGAAATCCAAATACAACTATGACCCGGGTGCCTTCCAGAGCTATTCCTTCAAGACCAACAGCTATAAGGTGAATGCCCGTTTGGATTGGAACATCAACCCAGCCAACGTTCTGACCCTGAAATACAATTACCTGAAATCCTATGCCGACCAGTTCCCCAGCACAAGCCGCGCCGTCGGCAGCGGCCTCGTCGGCGGCCAGCAGCCCGGCAACAATGCCATGCCCTTCTACGGCGCTGGTTACCGGATCAACAACGATCTCGATATCTACATCCTCGAGCTCAACACGCGTTTCGGCAACACAGCCGCCAATAAATTGCAGGTCGGCTATACCCGGGAACGGGACTTCCGCACTCCGCAGTCCTCTTCAACCACTTTCCCGCTGGTGGACATCCTCTTCAATAACAACGGTTATACGACCTTCGGTTACGAGCCCTTCACGTACAACAATACGCTGAACATGGACTCCTATCAATTGATGGAGACTTTCACCTACTACAAGGGTTCCCATGAAATAACGGTAGGTACCCAGGACACCTATAAGAAATACCAAAACGCCTTTGCTCCCGGCTACCAGGGTGTATACCAGTTCGCTTCGCTGGACGACTTCCTCACCGGGAAGAACCCGCTTAACTACCGCCAGGAATATTCCACGCTCAAGGGCGGCGCTTTCCCCTGGGCCTATGCCGGCGCAACCAACCTGAGCCTTTATGCCCAGGACAAATGGCGTGCATCCCCCAACTTTACACTGGTGTACGGTATCCGCTTCGACTACACTACCTATCAGAATAAATTCACCGACAACCCCAATTTCGACCAGCTTACCTTTAAGAATGGCGCCAGCTATAACATTGGCGCCGCTCCCAGCAGCTTCGTCGTCGTTTCGCCCCGTGTTGGGTTCAACTGGGATGTCCTGGGTGATAGAAGCCTGCAGGTTCGTGGCGGCGCCGGCATCTTCGAAGGCGCTCCGCCCTTCGTGTGGGTCGAGAACCAGGCCTCTACCAACGGCGTGTTGCTTGGTACTGCTACGGCGGGAAAAGGCACCTCGATACCGAATTTTGCCTTCAACCCAAATGCCCAGGGAGGTCTCAACGCTTATCTCCAGGCCAGTGGTCTGTCGCAAACTTCAACCCCGACCAGCTACAGTGCCGATGTCATTGCCAAGAACTTTAAATACCCCACCAAGCTGAGGGCCAGCATCGGCATCGATAAGAAACTGCCGGATAACTGGGTCGTTACTGCCGAATTCATCTACTCGAAGGATATCAACGCCACCTATATGGCGAACCTGAACCTGAACGAAAGCAATGCTGTAAGCCTCAACAATGGCGCTGACAACCGGTCCCGCTACACCTCCAGCCTTACCACTACCTCCGGTAATGCTGCCGGCAACTTCTACTATAACGGCGCTCCCACCGCCAGTCTGCAGAACCCCACCTTGCAGAATGCCATCTGGCTGGGCAATACCAGCAAGGGTTATTCCTATCAGGCTATTTTGCGCATCCAGAAGAATATCCGCAACTTCTCCATTGGTGCAGCCTACACGTACAGCGATTCAAAGACAGCCATGGAGAACGGCAGCACCGCCAGCTCCCTTTGGTCTTCCCGTGCCGTATCCAATACGGACCCTAACGCTGCCGTACTGGCGCGTCCGTCCTGGTACCAGCCCCACCGCGTGATTGCCTACGGCAACTACCGGTTCGAATATGCCAAGCATTTGGCGACGATCATCGGTGTCGTATTCGAAGCCGCTCCTTCCGGCGTAACCAACTACGTATACAACGGCGACCTCAACGGTGACGGTAACACCGGTAATGACCTCATCTATATTCCCAAGAGCAGCACCGATATCCACCTGATCAACTCCGGCTCTTACAGCGCGGTTACCCACACAGGCTCTACCACCGGTACGGCCAGTGACCCTCGCAACGCCGCCCAGATCTGGACGCAGCTGAACAATTACATCACCCAGGACCATTACCTGTACAACCATCGCGGCCACTATGTCGAGGCCAACTCCGTCGTCCAACCCTTCTTCAAGCGCATGGACCTCCACGTAGGCGAAGACATCTATTTCTTCACGGGCAGGGACGAACACAAGCAACGGCACACCCTCTCCCTGACCATGGATATGCTCAATGTCGGCAACTTCATCAGCAAGTTCTGGGGCGTTACCAGGACTGCCAACGTCACCAACTTCCTGAAATTCGAAGGGATGTCGGCGGACGGCAGGACGCCGCTGTTCTCCTTCACGTATCAGGATGCTGCCAATCAGATTCCACTTGTCAACAGCTTTGCCCCCAGCACGAGCCTGAGCTCCCGCTGGCAGGCACAGTTCGGCATCCGCTACGAGTTTAACTAATAAAACTCTCTCATAAAAAAACCCGGCTTCTGGCCGGGTTTTTTTATTTATTTCCCAAATCCCCATAGTAAGAATTCCGGCATCGCCCTGGCCCAGGTGGCCACATCGTGATGCCCCCCCGCAATCTCAAAATAGCGGATGTCCCGCGCGGGGTCGTACCCCTTCGCCGACAATTCCCGGATCAGGTCTTGCGTATCATCGATGGAATCGATGACCCCATTCCCGTTGCGGTCTTCCTGCTCGTCCTCCGTTCCACACTCGAAAAAGAATTTCAACCAGGGATAGTACCCTCCTTTCCGGACCTCCATATGCATGATCCTGTCGGTATGCTCATCATAACCCGGGGCATTCTTATCCTTCATCCGCCACCAAAAACTGCCGGAAAAAAGTCCCGCCTTCGCGAATTCCTGCGGATGATTCCAGACGATATCCATCGCACTAAGGGCGCCAAGCGAGAAACCGGCGAAAACTTTCTCCCGGAAATCAGGCGCCCGGAACCGCCGGCGGATCGCCGGAACCAGTTCATCAAAAACAAATCGGGTATACGCATCCGCCTTTTGCCCCCATCCCTGATAATCGGGCAGCCCTGCCGTCCCATATTCCATCTTCCTGGCCTCACCGGCATGAATGCCCACACAAAGCAGGGGATTCAGCAGGTCACGGCTATACAAGTCATCCAATATCCCCGCCAGGCCCAGCCGGCCAAGATCCTGCCCGTCATTGAACAACAATAGACTGGTCCTTCGCATATCCTGCACCCCCGGAGGCAGATACAAATCGACGTTCACTATACGGTCGAGTTGCACGGATGGGAGCCGCATACTTTCACATTTGATATTGGAGCTCTTTTCTATCGACATAGCGCCAAAAATAGTATATTTAGTTATAAATGGATTTAGACGAAGAATATCACAAATGGCATTCACGCGCGGCAGGCCGGGACTTCGAAATGCTTGTCTTCGGAAGAGGCGGCTTCCCCCTCATCCTGTTCCCGACCTCGCGTGGCGCCTACTACCAGAACAAAGACCAGGGCCTCATCGAAACCGCCCGCTTTTACCTGGAGAACCAACGGGTAAAGATCTACTGCCCCGACAGCCTCGACGCGGAAAGCTGGTACAACAAATCGGCATCCCCGGCCGAACGGGCCTGGCGCCATACGATCTATGAACGCCTGATCCTCGAAGAGATTGTGCCCCGCATGCTCCACGAGACCGGCCACAGCAAGATTGCCGTGGCAGGCTGTAGTTTTGGCGGCTACCATTCGGCCAATTTCGCTTTCCGTCACCCCACACTCACGGCTTTTTGTTTTTCCATGAGCGGCGTATTCGACATCCGCTCCTTCACCGACGGGTACTACGATGACAATGTGTATTTCAACAACCCCGTCGATTTTATCCCCGGCGCCACCGATCCCGCCCTTTGGCAATTGGGCATCGTGCTGGGGACAGCCGAACACGATATCTGCCGGGGACAAAACGAATGGATGAGCCGCCTGCTCGCCGCAAAATCCATCCCCCACTGGCTCGATATCCGTCCCGGTCGCGAGCATGACTGGCCCGTATGGAAAGAGATGTTTCCTCAATACCTGGCTCTAATCACCCCCTAAAATGGATAGTATGAACACCAATAAAAAGATCGGTATCCTCTACGGCCGCGAGAGAAGTTTCCCCATGGCGTTCATCGAGGCCGTGAACCGGAAGAATGTGGCCGGCGTCGTCGCGGAACCTGTGCGCATCGACAAGGTGTTCCAGGGCGAGGACAGTGGATATGCCGTCATCGTCGACCGTATCTCCCAGGACGTTCCCTTTTACCGGGCCTATCTGAAAAATGCCGCCCTCTGCGGATCGGCTGTTATCAACAACCCGTTCTGGTGGAGTGCCGACGAAAAATTCTTCAACAACTGCCTGGCAACCCGGATCGGTGTCCCCGTCCCCAGGACGGTCATCCTCCCCTCGCGCGAACTGCCGCCGGATACCAGCGATCAATCCTTTTCCAATCTCGCCTTCCCCCTCGACTGGCCAGCCATCTTCCAGTATGTTGGATTCCCCGCCTATATGAAGCCTTTTGCCGGCGGTGGCTGGAAAAACGTGTATAAACTGCATGATGCCGAAGAGTTCTATCAGCGGCACGGCGAGACCGGTCAACTGGTCATGTTGCTACAGGAAGAGATCGTCTTCACCGAATACTATCGCTGCTATTGCATCGGCGGAAAATATGTCCGCATCATGCCCTATGAACCACGCAATCCCCACCATCTCCGCTATAGCGCCGATTTCAGCCCCTCCGCCGAACGGCTTCAGGAAATGGAGGAGATCGTGCTGCGCATCAACGCCTGGCTGGGCTACGATTTCAATACCGTGGAACTGGCCATCCGCGACGGCATACCCTATGCCATCGACTTCTGCAACCCCGCGCCCGACGCCGAAAAAGCGAGCGTGGGTGAAGACAATTTCAATTGGGTGGTGGATACCGCTGCCGAATACGCGATCGAGCGGGCGCTGAGCCACCAGCCCGATACCGATAACCTCACCTGGGGCAAATACGTGCAACACAGCGTTGCGCATCGTACCTTCACCATTTAAATCCATCGAATGGCAGACATCAACTACCGGACCTTTACCCTGGGTATCGAAGAAGAATATATGGTCCTCGACCCGGAAACAAAAGAGCTGAAAAGCCACGAACAAAAGATCGTAACAGAAGGCCAGAAGATCATCCGCGACAAGGTCAAGGCAGAGATGCACCAGGCCGTAGTGGAAGTGGGAACCGACATCTGCCAGGATGTTCACGAGGCAAGAAAAGACGTCACCACCCTGCGGAAGACCATCGCGAAGATCGCCGGCGACCTGGGATTGCAGATCGGAGCTTCCGGCACCCATCCCTTCAGTCATTGGGAAAGCCAACTGATCACCGAACATGCACGGTACAATGAGATAGTCAACGAATTGCAGGAGGCGGCACGCAGCAACCTCATCTTCGGCCTCCACGTCCACGTCGGTATGGAAAACCGCGAAATGGCCAACCATATCGCCAATTCCACCCGCTACTTCCTGCCGCATGTCTATGCCCTCAGCACCAACTCCCCCTTCTGGGAAGGCCGGCTCACGGGATACAAATCCTACCGGACAAAAGTATTTGACAAATTCCCGCGTACGGGTATCCCGGAATACTTCGAAAGTATCGAGGCCTATGATAATTTCGTAAAACTGCTCGTAAAGACCAACTGTATCGACAACGCCAAGAAGATCTGGTGGGATCTGCGCGTCCACCCCTTCTTCAACACGGTGGAGTTCCGCATCTGCGACGTTCCGATGACCATCGACGAGACCATTTGTATCACGGCCCTCTTCCAGGCCGTTTGCGTAAAGATCTACAAGCTGCGCTTGCAGAACATGAACTATATCCAGTATTCGCGCGCCCTCATCAACGAGAATAAATGGCGGGCCAGCCGCTATGGCATCGACGGCTACCTCATCGACTTTGGCAAGGAAGAAGAGGTCAACACCCGCGCGCTGATCTACGAATTATTGAATTTTGTCGACGATGTCGTCGACCATCTCGGCAGCCGGGAAGCCTGCCATTTCGCTGAGAAGATCTTACAAACAGGCACCGGCGCGGACCGCCAGCTAAAGGTCTATCACGACTCCGGCCAGCAGCTGGTCCCCGTAGTAGATTATATCCGCGACCAGTTCCTCGCCGGAATATGAGCTCCCGCCCGCGGCGGCATTTTAACCCGTGGCCTGCAGCGGTCACTTGAGATCGGCCGCCGTCAGCCCCGAGTTCACTTTCACCGACTGCACCTTCATATCCAGATCGATCTCTCCCTGGTTATCGTCGACATGCCAGGGGAATTTGATCCCGCTGACCTCGCGGTAATCGGAAAAATCCGTGGTAGCCGTCCCCTGACTGCTGTTGCGCACCACCCGGATGCGCAGCCCGCTTTCAACGGCATAATAATACTGGTTCATTTTCCCCGACGGTCCCGTCACCTTCACCTCATACGCATCCGTGCCGTCGATATTGCTGATGGCCGTGAGTTCCGCCTTATATCCCTCCCTGAAGAAATTCAGCTCGGGGAACGCCACCTGCTCCTCCCGGATCTCCTTCTTCGTCGCCTCATCCAGCGCGGGGCTCTGCCCCATCTGCGATAGGTTGACGCTGTCCCCGGTGACCAAAAGATGGATGGCATGCATCTTCATATCGGGCAACTCGATATCGAGCACACTAGCGTCCGGCGCCAGGAATTTCCGGGTATGGATCACTTGTTGTCCCTGTACATTTCCGGTGGATACGATCACCAGGTCTTTTACTGCCGACACCTTATCCCTTCCACCGATCGCGCCGAGATATTTATCGATGACCGAAATCGCCGATACTCCGGCGGGAACGGGTCGCTCCGCAGGTTGACCGTTCCAGCTGTTATTGCCGGTATTGATATCCGGGAATTCATGGCCCGGGTCGATGACGATACTCTTGATCTTCGACGTCGACTGATAAGCAAAGGCCTTGGTCGGCCCATGCTGCCAGATCTCCACCGGCAGTTTCACCGTATCCATCTTGCCGTTCTCCTGGCCAATGACCATAATGACGGGCATCGCCATCTCCTCCAGATTCTCGATCGTGATAATGGAACCCTTGGCGGGGTCGCTTTCCACATACTTCACGTCCTTGATCCCCTGGTCCAGTTTCCAGTTGTTGATCACCCATCCGCGCCAGAACCAGCCCAGGTCCTCTCCGCCGGCATTCTCCATCGTACGGAAAAAATCCCAGGGCGTTGGATGCTTGAAGGCCCAGCGCCGGATATAGGTCCGGAAGGCATAGTCGAACCGCTTCTCGCCGAGCACGTATTTCCGCAACAGGTCCAGCGCCATCGCGGGCTTGGAATAAGCCGCCGTGCCGAGGTTTTGCGCCTGGATAACATCGGGGACGGTAAGCAATGCTTCGCTCTTGTCGCCGAACATGTACTGGGCGGTGCGCCACGCATCCGACTTATGCAAAAATTCTCCTTTGTTGAAGACCTTTGTATCCACGCCGTTGATAAACGTGTTGAAACCTTCGTCCATCCAGGCATATTTGCGTTCGTTCGAACCCACGATCATCGGGAACCAGTTGTGGCCGAATTCATGGTTGGTCACCTCCCATAATCCGCCGCCGCGTTCGCCGCCGCTGCAAAAGACGATCCCCGGATATTCCATTCCCGCCACGAGCCCTCCTACATTGGTAGCCACGGGATAGGTGAAAGGGAACCATTCGGCGGAATAGAGTTCGATACAGCCCTTGACGAATTCCGTGCTCCGCTGCCAGGCAGCCGCCTCATTGGATTCCGCCGGGTAGACAGACTGGGCGAGCGCCTTCCTGCCTTCGGGCAAATTGATCCGGGCCGCGTCCCAGATAAAACCCCGCGAAGCCGCCCAGGCCACGTCACGGGTTTGGTTGCACCGGAAATGCCAGGTCAGGGAGGCCTTTGGCAGCCTTCCCTTCGGATCGTTCACCTCTTCCGCTGACCGGATCACCACCGTCTTGTCGCTCGATCTGGCCTTCGCCAGCCGGCTTTGCTGTGCCGGGGTCAGCACCTCAGCCGGGTTCAGGAGTTCGCCGGAACCGACGACCACCATATTCGAAGGCGCCGTCACCGTATAATCGATATTGCCGTAGTCCAGGTAAAACTCACCCTGCCCCAGGTAGGGCAGGAGATTCCATCCGCTGACATCGTCATATACTTCCATCCGGGGATACCATTGCGCGATCTCATAGATCCAGCCGTCGGCCATCAACTGCCTCCCCATCCGGTCCGTGCCGTATTCCGGAATGGTAAAGGAATAGTCGATCCGGAAGCGGATGACACCGCCTCCGGCCCTCACCGCCTGCGGCAGCCGGATCTGCATCCGGGTATCCGCGACGCTCCAGTCCGCCTTCTGTTCCTTGCCGTCGACGAGCAGGACGACGCTGCGGATGACGTCCCCATCGGTAAACTTCTTGTTCGACCATCGCCCGCCCGTAACCGGGTTGGTCGCCTCACCCCGCGAATCGGCACGGTAGATATTCTGGTCCAGCTGCAGCCAGAGATACGGCAGCGCGTCGGGACTATTGTTCGTATAGGTTATCGTCACATCCCCACTGAGCGAATGATGGGCCGTATCCAACGCCGTGCGGATCGCATAGTCGACCCGGTTGGTCCAATACCGCTCCCCCGGCGCACCCGAGGCGCTCCGGTAGACGGTACTTCCCGTAGGATAGAACAGCGGGTCAAAGGCCTTATGTGCATCGAATCTGGATTGCGCGAAAATAATGGCGGGCGTTCCCCACAACAGGATGAATAGAAGAGTTCTCATACGTTAAAGATAAAAAACCCCGCGCTACTGCGCGGGGTTCCAACGAATAAACATATCAAAAAAACTATTTCGCCTTCGTGCTGTCTTTTTTTAGGTGCCCGAGCTGGTCCGCCGGCGCCTGCGCCGTGGAATCGTACGGCGGGATAAAGATGCCTTTGTTCCGCATCTCCGCTTCCGTTATATCGGGTAACTGCCCGGCGTTGGCCTTGTCATAAACGATCTTTCCCGCCGCCAGCGCATCTTCCTTTGTCCGGAAGACCCGGTATCCCGTAACGGCCGGGATATAATCCTGATGACACCAGGGTTGGCCGTCCTGCAGGATATCATAGCCCCAACCGTTCTTCACGGGGATGGCGCGCAATTCCAGCAGCACGTGATCCTTATGCCATTTCTTCCGCTTGTAGTACCCGTAGGAAAAGGTGCCGATAATGACCAGCAGCATCAGGATCGATAATCCCCATTTCCTCAAAAAAGTCTTTGGCGACAAAGCCTTTGGCGACGACGATGCCACTAGTCGAACTGGTTATAGATCTGATTCGGGAAGAATTCACGCAGATCCTGGAAAGCGCCCTGGTTGCCCTGGCTGACACCCGTGCCGACAAAGCCACGGTTCAGCACGCTAAAGCCGACCGCTCCGCTGCGGGCGGCGCCTTCGAAAGGCGTCTTCTCCGTCCAGAGATCGGTGGCGAAATCATATTCCCAGGTATAGGTAACGGACGTGCCGTTCTGGCCGAGTGTGATATAGCCCTTGTCCCCCGAATTGGTATGCCCGATGACAAAACCTACCCCATATTTCCGGACGATATTCGTATAGCCATCGTCATAAGTGCCGCTGCTCGTATTATAAATATCGCGCAGCTGGGTCCAGCAGTGCAGACTGTCGTTCTCGGCCTTGTGCGGATCGAATACCCAGAAATCATAGGCCATATTGTTCACTTCATGCTGACCGCTTGCCGTAAAACCGGCCATGATATAGCCCTTGTTGTTATAGACCCAGGTGGTGGCGCCGCTGCGGGGATTACCTTGCAGATAGGGCTTCGAGCTCCATTTATGAGTGGCCGGACTGTATTTCCATACATCCAGGAAATACGTATAGTTATCGGTGCCGGTCAACACATAGCCCACGGAATCGAAACCCCAGGCAGCCGCGTCGAGCCGGGGCTGGGGAACACCGTTCTCATCCTTCAGACTGTCCACCTGCACCCAGACGTTCTGACCGGGAATATAGGCCCAGAAATCCGATAGCGGAGTAAAGCCGTCGTTGCCGACGCCGGTGCCGACATAGCCGGCTCCCTGTACCGTAAAGGCAACCGCGTTGCTGCGGGGAGCGCCGGGGAAGGTCGCCGACCTGGACCAGGTTCCATTGGTGCTATCATAATAGGTGGGAGAAGGAAGATGATCGGGGATCGGCGTGGGAACATATTTAAAGAAGGTATTCAGACGCTGATTGGGAAATTGCGGATTGATACCCGTGCCTACATAGGCGACGTCGTTGATGGTGAACACAACCCCGAAACCCATTACCTGCCCGGGGAAGGTGGAACGGCCAACCCAGTTGCCGTCCTGTGTATAGTTGATGCTAGCTTTGGTGCAGGAGAACAGGATACCTAGTAACATTAACGCGAACAAAGTAATGTTGATCCGCTTCATATTTTTTTTGATATTTTGCGCTAAAGTATTGGAAGTCGACATAGCAAATTCGTTAAAATGTATTTTCACAAAGATTTAATAGATAAAATGGCTTATTTCATATACAAAGAAACAAACTGCATATAATGTGCGGATACGCGTTTTTGTTAACGCCACATCCCTCCTATCCTTCTGAAAAAGAGCTCTTAACAAAGATTCAAAACCCGGTTTTACCCGGTCTTGCGCCCCTGCTGGCAATTTCTATTGGTAGATGAAAAAGGCTGATTGGTCGTTTTTTTAATATCTTTGATACATACTAACAAAATAGTAACAACTGACGCCCCTAATATTGCACAAATTCGGCGCTCTGGATCGATCAAGAAAACCAGCATGACTATACATAAATACTTGAGAAAAGAACTGCTTTTTCTTCTGTCCTCTTCCCTTCTGTCCCTCTTTTTTCTTAGCAGCTGCCAAAAACAGCCCGCCCTGCTGTTCGGCAGCACCTATACCGATTTGGGGACCGGCGCAAACATCGTTCTCGTCGATACCTCCACTGTTATCATGTCCACCACGCTCGTGGATTCTACCGCGACTGCCGGCACCGGCTTCCTGCAGGTCGGCAGCTATAACGATGATTATCTTGGGACCGTGACCAGCAGGGCCTTTTTTCAGGTGAGCCCGCCCAACGGCCTGCCCAACCTGGACCCCAGGGTGGCTACCTACGACTCCATCGGCCTCATCCTCTTCGCCAAAACAGGCAATCCTTATTACGGAGATACCACGGTCTTCCAGACCTACAAGGTCAATCAGATCGATACCCTTTTCCAGCTGCCCAACGGCCAGAACGAATGGTGGAGCAACTATAGCCTGCCCCTTGGACCCGATCTGGGTTCGGCAAGCGTCCGCATCTTCCCCAATCTGTCGGGTCAGTACAGCACCAATACCAGCCAGGGTACCGGCGACACCGTCCGTATCCCGATGGACCCCGCATTGGGGCAGCAGCTCTATACGATGATCTACAATAATTCCGACACGATCACCAACAGCACCATATGGCAGCGATGGTTCCACGGGCTCTGCCTCTCCCCCGGCGGCGCCCCCTCCAACCTCATCTACGGGTTCAAGGATAGCGCCATCATGCGCATCTACTACCGGCAGAACAGCGTCATCAGCACCGGGGCGTTCATCGATTTCAACCTCACGAGCAAAAGTACTCAGTTCAATAATATCACAACCAACCGTACCGGCAAGCCCATCGCCAATCTGACCCGGCCGACCCTGTATGCGCAGCCCCCACCGGCGACGCCTTCGGGCAAGATCGGCAATGCCGGCTATCTCCAGACCATCGGCGGCCTGAACGTCAAGCTCACCTTCCCCTTCATCAGTTCGATAGCCCTGCGGGGGGACTATATCGGGCTGCTACGGGCCACTCTTACCGTGAGACCCGTGCCCGGCAGTTACAGCACCACCTGGCGGCTGCCGCCGGCGGTGGGCATCTATGGCACCGACCAGAACAACCTGCTGGGCCTGCCCATTCCCTCCTCGTCCGCAGCCGGTAGCCAGACCGGAGCACTGATACTGGACTATTTCCACCCCCTGAATTCGGTGTACACCTACGACGTGACCAATTTCATCAAACCCCAGCTGACCAACCCAAGCCCGGTGGCCAACCAGTTCGGTGTACTCCTGAGCGTCCCGGCCCCAGCCAACACCGGCGGCTTCAACCGCCTGGTCATCGCCGACCAAACCTATCCCGTCGATCAGCGCATCACCCTGAATGTTTATTATATTTCGCTATTCCCCCATCAATAAATAAATGATACCTACTCGGATGAGAATCTTGATCCTTTTTTCGCTGCTCACGGTAACGTCCCTTGGGGTGATGGCCCAGAATAATTTTTCGCCTTACTCCCAGATGGGTATCGGGGATGTGGAGGACGGTTTTTACAATCGCACCACCGGCCTCGGCAATACGGGTATCGCCTATCGGAGCAACCGCTACCTGATCAATAACAACCCCGCATCGTTCTCGGGGCTGGCCAACCAGTATTTCACCATGGAGACCGGCATCCGGGGTTCCTTTGTCGACTACGTCGGCAGTCCCGTTGCCCCGGCCAGCACCCAATCGGGCGATATCACCTTCCGCCGCATCGTGATGGGGATCAAACCGGCGAAGAACTGGGGCTCCAGCATCGGCCTCGTCCCCTTCAGCACCCAGAACTACGAGTTCAACGTCCCTTATTTTATCCAGGGCAGCAACAACGAGATCGCGAACCATTATTACCAGGGCCATGGCAGCGTAAACAAAGCCTACTGGGCCAATGCTTACGAGTTCTTCCATCACGTGTCCATCGGGGTCGACGCCGGCTATATCTTCGGTCAGCTGAACCAGAAGGACATCATCCAGAACGGCGTCGGCGGCTCCCAAACATCCACTACGAACAATGTAAACCTGCAGAACATCTATATGACCTATGGCCTGCAGGTCTATAGCAATATCGGCAAACACTGGGCCTTCAACATCGGCGGGATCTATTCCCAGAAGGCCGATCTGCTGGCCTCCACTACCAAACAGGTGCTCGGCAGCGACTCCTCCACCCTCCAAAACGAACAACTTAACGAAGGCTATCTGTCCCTGCCCAACAGCTATGGCGCCGGTATCTCCATCACCCATAATGACAAATACACCTGGCTCGCCGACTACCGCTACTCGGACTGGAACGGCGTAGCGGCCAAAAATACCTATCCCGGCCAGGGCTACACCATCGTCAGCAGCGAACGGGGCTCGGTCGGCTTCGAGATCTCCAAAAAACGGAATTTCTACAACAACAGGGTGGAGTTGAGCTATCTGCAGACCGGCTTGTATTACGGCAATTCCTACCTGCAGATAAACGGCCAGCAGATAAAGGATATGGGCATCACCATGGGCTTTGGGGCCAACTCCCTGAAATCCCCCCTCGCCTACACCATCGTCTTCCAGTATGGGATAAAAGGCACGACCAGGAACAATCTGATCCGCGAGAACTACGCCAACATCACTTTTGTTCTGAACTACGGCGCCGTCTGGTATACAAAAGGAAAGAAATTTGACTAATATGCTTGACCTCCACCAGCAGATGAAAGGCTTCCCCCTGCAGGGAGTACTCAACTGCGTCGTGGTGGAAGACAACAACAAGCAAAGCGCCCTCCTCAAGGACTATATCGCCAAAACGCCAAAGCTCTCCTTCTCCGGCAAATGCGGCTCGGCAGCGGACCTCTACCCCCTCGTCACCCAGCACCGCGCGGACATCATCTTCTGGGACATCCGTCTCCTGGACAACCGCGTCATGCTCCGGCTGAAGGAATCGGGATACTACCCCATCGTCATCTGCATCGCCGACAAACAGGAACAGGAGGAAAAAGAAACGGATATGGATGTGTTCAGCTACCTGATCCGGCCGCTCTCCTTCGAACGGTTCCTCTCCACGATCAACAGGATCAGGGACTATCTCTCCACCACGATCTACATCCAGCACCGCAACAACCGCTTTGTGTTCATCAAATCGGAATACAAGATCATCAAGGTGAAGTTCGAAGACATCCTCTTCTGCGAGGGCATGAAGGACTATACCCAGATCTATGTCCGGGGCCGGGCCGAGCCGATCCTTACCCTCAGCAATCTCAAATCCTTCTCCTACAAGCTGCCCCCGGAGGAGTTCATTCGGGTCCACCGCAGCTTTATCGTTTCGCTCACGCATATCGACTCCATCGCCCGGAACGAGATCTACATCGGCAAGAAGATCATCCCCATCGGCGACAGCTTCAAGGACGACTTCTATCAGATCATCGAATGGAATTCCTAGGAGAACTGGCCTTTTTCCTAAAATTCGTAACTTTGCAGGATGGAAAACCGCAACAAGGTTAAGGTCGCGATCCTCGATCTCTATGAAGGTCAAGCCAATCAGGG
>Ga0207003_1093_pt2 | contig 18054 bp, 14 predicted proteins | sample Alteio_BWMinCont_89_FD_153474 | JGI IMG/M metagenome (GOLD analysis project Ga0207003, IMG submission 153474) | Enriched cells from forest soil in Barre Woods Harvard Forest LTER site, Petersham, Massachusetts, United States -... | ecosystem: Environmental > Terrestrial > Soil > Temperate forest >...
GAAGGAGCTCTCGTCGTAGTTGGCGCGGATGCGCTCGAGAGGCGTCTTTTGACTCGCCGGCACAATTGCTCGCTGGTTCGTCGCGGTCGCGTCAAGAGGAATTGCGTCAAGCAGAGACTTGGCGGCGATATCGCCTGGCCTTAGTGAGAGCGTGTCGTGCAGTTGCCGGGATGCGCCCGCGACATCGCCTGTCCGGTAGAGTTCTACAGCTAGATTGAAGTGATAGTCTGGGTCGTTGGGATCCGCGTCGATGGCTTTCTGAAAATATTCGGCCGCGGTTTTTCTGCCGGCGCGAGAACTGACCACCCCCAGGTTGTTGTATACCTCAGCCAGCGGAAATCGAGAGGCAACGAAAGCGAACGCGGACTCGGCGCGGATGAAATCTCCCCGGTAGTAGGCCGCGAGCCCAAGGTAGAAATTCGCCTCCCGGGCGTGTGGATTGTCTTCAGGCACGCGAGCCAGCGACGAAATCGCCTGCTCGTACTCCCGTTCGCGGTAGTGGGCCTTTCCTAATTGCAAAAGCGCTTCGGGGTAGGCTGGGCTTAAGCGAACTGCTTCGCGGAAGTGTTGAATTTGTTTTTCGGTGGTCGGCGCCGTCACTCCCCGGACGTAGTTCTCGAAGGCGTCCAACCGGATCGGTGGCGCGGCGGCAACATACGCCTGCCGATTGAGCGAGATCTCCGGATGCAGAGTATGCAGGACATCCCAGGCCAGCGCGGTTTGTATGTCGATGAGTTGGATTAGCGGGCCGGACTCGATCATTTCGGGCATCAGGCGCTGGCGACGCATGTCCAGCAGTTGCGCCGTGGTGGTGAAAATCCGCCCATCGAAGCGGTAGTGGCCAAGCACCACGTAGTCCACGTCTAACTGCTCGGCAATGCGGTAAATCGTTGCACGCGAAGGATGCAATTCGAGCGGGATGCCGAGGCGGTCGTAGGCGCGAATGCGGTCTTCGCGCGGGAGCACAAACAGCGTAGCCGAATTCAGGCGCTCTAGCAGCAACTCGGGGAAGGAATCGCCGATCCACTCGATGCCCGGAGCTTTGGATTGATTTTCAAAGGGAACTACCAGCACGTTTTGACCCGCCGTGATCGGGCTTTGGGCAAAAGCGGCTGCGGCCGGGAGCAGTAGGAGGATTGCGCTGAGCCGAAGAAATTTCAAGGCAAATAGATTATAGCGGGTGGGAAGAGAAGAATTCCCGCCATGCCTGCTCAGACTGACTTTGATCCCTGGAAGGATGTGCAAGCGATCTCGCGAAAAAATCAGCGGCCGGTTGCCAGTTCTCGGTTCTTCGAGGACAAGACTTCCTTCTCGCCAGCGAAACGAACACCCATCTCTATTCGTCCCTGAGAGTCTTCATGGGCTCAACTCTAGTTGCGCGGTATGCCGGAACGAGGCTGGCGAACAAACCCACTCCAGCCAGCAAGACCGAGACGGCTCCAAATGTGATGGGATCGGCGGGCTTGACGCCGTAGATGAGATTGGCTAGGACGCGTCCCAGAGCCAATGCGCCCGCCAGGCCTATCGCGACGCCGATCAGAGTTGGACGCATGCCTTCGATCACGATCAGCCGCAGCACGTCGCGAACCTGCGCTCCGAGCGCCATGCGGATGCCAATTTCACGCACTCGCCGTTTCACGCTGTAGGCGAGCACACTGTAGATTCCGATTGCTGCCAGGAGCAATGCGAGTCCAGCGAAGACGGCCAGCAGGAGCATGTTGAAGCGCCGCTGCGACAGCGACTCGGCAATTACATCTTGCATGGTGCGGGTTTGGAGCAGGGGCAATTCGGAATCAACTTGGTGTACGGCGCTCGTGACCGCCGACGTTAGGCTCGATGGCGTTGAGTTCGTGTGTACGAGCAGCCACATGGAGAACGAAGTCCATCCACCTAGCAAAGGTGTAGACAGTTGGGCCAACGGCGTGTACAGCGTCGCCACCGGATCGACAACATCCAGCCCGTCGTCCTTGACATCGCCGACGATGCCGACGATCTCTCGCGGCCCGTCGGGGAGGAAAGTCAGAGTCACATGCTTGCCGATGGGATTCTCATTGGGCCAGAAGCGCTTGGCCATGGATTCGCTGATCAAGATAGCCATGGGTGCGCCAGCGGCGTCGGAGTCGTTGAAGTTGCGTCCGCGAAGCAGCGGGATGCGCAGTGCATGAAAGTAGGCGGGGCTGGTGATTCGAACCGCGACTTCGGGTTGATCTGCCATTTGCTGTGCGGGGCGGCCTTCGATGGCGATGGGCTGAATGGAACCGCCGCCGTTTAAAGGCAGCGCGTCGATGACTCCGGCTGACTCAACTCCGGGCAAGGCACGAATGCGCTGCAGCGCTTCGTTGAAGAAGTTGCTCTGCTGCAACGGCGACGGAAACCTGGTTGAAGGGACGCCGACCCTCATGGTGAGAACGTTGTCGGGACTAAGGCCGGGATCGACACTGCGGAGCAACCAAAGGCTGCGGATCATGAGACCGGCGCCGATCAGCAACATCAGCGAGAGCGCCACCTCGGAAACAACCAGGAAGCCACGAGTACGTGTGCCGCCTGAATCTGCATCCGTGCGGCTCAGCCCCTGCTTCAGCGCTTCATTTAAATCAGTTTTGCTCAAACGCAGAGCAGGCGCGAGGCCGGCGAGAACTCCGGTGAGAATGGAAACGGCGAGCGTGAAGCCGAGTACCCAGAGGTCGAGACTGATGTCGGGGGACTGAGTTAACTGATTCGCCAGGAACGCGGAAATCAGCTGCACTCCGAAATGAGCGATGATCAAACCCAGAATGCCTCCCATCAATGCGATCAAAACACTTTCGGAGAGAATCTGCTGCAGCACGCGGAAGCGGCTGGCGCCGAGCGCCGAGCGGATAGCAATTTCTTTGCGGCGTCCCAGGGTTTTTGCCAGCATGAGGTTGGCGACGTTGGCGCATGCGATCAGCAGGACGAAAGCCACCGCGCCCAGCAGAACCAATAAAGCAGGGCGGACGTCTCCTACCAGTTGTTCGCGGAGGGGAACGACTACGGCTCCCCATCCTTTGTCGTCGGTGGGATATTGCTGCTCCAGCCGGCTGGAAATCGTGGTCATCTCTGCCTGCGCCTGATTCAGGTTCACACCGGGTTTCAGACGTCCGATCACCCCGAAGTGATGTTCGCCCCGAACTGCTTTTTCTTTGTCAGTCAGAGCCATCGGAGTCCAGATCTGCGCGGACGGAGGCATCTCGAACCGGGCAGGCATGACACCGGCAACGGTGTAGCTTTGCTGATTGAGAGTGATGCTTTGGCCGACAATGTGCCGGTCCGAGCCGAAATGCTCCCGCCAGAATGCATGGCTTAGTACCACAGTATTTGCGCGTCCCGGCTGATCTTCTCCCGGAGCGAAGGCTCGACCCAAGAGCGGCTGAACCTGCAGGACGGAAAAGAAATTGGACGAAACCACGCCGCTAGTAAGCGACTCGGGTTGGCCTTTCCCGCTCAAGTTGAGGTTGGAGTAACTGTAGATGGCTAGTTGTTCGAAGACGTGGTTCTGGTCACGCCAATCCAGGTAGTTTGCCGCAGACACCGCGAATTGCGTGATTCCGGGGAAGCTCTTTGGCGGCGGAACGTGCCAAACCTGAACCAGTTTTCCCGGATCTTGATACGGCAACGGGCGAAGCAGCACAGCGTTAACCACGCTGAAAATCGCGGTATTCGCTCCGATGCCAAGGGCGAGCACTATCACAGCAATGGCAGCGAATCCGGGGCTCTTCAACAGCACTCGCAAGCTGTATCGGAGATCCTGCGCCAGGTTTCCCATCCGAATCCTCAGTTCCGCCGGTCAGGCTTCCTTGCCCGGTCCCAGAGTTACGGCATGGAACCCGAGACATCCCACACAGGATGCACATCACGTTCCAGCCTGCCCGCTCCTATGCAATGAAAATAAGGGCGACCTCGTTTGGACGTGGCAAGCTGTGGATTGTAACTATTCGATTTTGAAGGTGAGCCGTCCGAATACGAACAGCACCAGGCGTTCAGCCGGTTTGACGCAATTTCATGCGGTCATTCTGCTTTTCTCGGAACCGCTCTCCTCGCGCTGTAGCTCCGCCCAGCCGGGCAGAGTTTGATCTCCGGTGATCAATCGGGCCCCACGTTCGTAGGTGAAATACGACCATGCCCACTGAATCAGCACGATCAAGCGGTTGCGGAATCCGATTAGAAAAAAGATGTGGATGAACAGCCATGAGAGCCAGGCGACAAAGCCGGAAATGTGAATCTTGCCAAACTGCGCAATGGCGGCGGCCCGGCCAATGGTCGCCAGGCTGCCTTTGTTCAGGTAATGAAAATCCTGCCGTGGCTGCCCTTGCAGGTCGCGCACAATGTTGCGTGCAGTCGCTTTGCCTTGCTGGATCGCAGCCGGCGCAACTCCCGGCACCAACTGGCCGCTGGCATCCTTCAGCGCCGCCAAATCTCCGACGACAAAAACCTCGCGATGCGCGGGAATGCTCAAATCAGGATTCACCAGCACGCGTCCGGCGCGGTCGATAGGAGCACCGAGTTTCCTGCCTAAGGGCGATGCTGCCACTCCGGCTGCCCACAGAATGACCGCCGCTGGTAGCCGGGTTTCTCCCATGAGCACGGCGGCGGGTTCGACTCCCGTGACCATGGTCGAAGTGTGTACCTCGACTCCCAGTCGGCGGAGTTGATTCTCGGCGCTTCGGGAAAGATCGTCCGGGTAAGCCGGCAGAATTCTGGGTCCACCTTCGAGCAGGATGATCCGCGTGCGCTTGGGATCGATAGAATTGAATTCGTCCGCCAAGGCGCGGCGGGCAATTTCAGAGAGCGTTCCCGCCAACTCCACACCTGTGGGACCGCCCCCAACTATGACGAAATTCAACTGTACTTGCCCTCCGCCGCTGGCCGCCTGGCGCTCGGCTAGCTCGAAGGCGAGCAATACCCGGCGCCGGATTTCCAGTGCGTCCTCGATCGTCTTCAGGCCTGGGGCTAGTGGCTCCCACTCATCGTGTCCGAAATAGGCATGGCTCGCGCCCGCGGCAACGATGAGATAGTCATAGGGAAGCACGCGATCTGGCAACCTCACCAAGCGTCGCTCCAAATCGAAATCCTGCACTTCTCCGAGGAGAACCTCGATGTTGCGACGGCCGCGCACGATCCAGCGGATGGGGGCGGCAATTTCTCCCGGGGACAACCCAGCCGTTGCCACCTGATAGAGTAGCGGCTGAAAGGTGTGGTGATTCTTGCGGTCGATCAGGGTGATCCTGACCGGATAGCGGGCGAGCCTGAGAGCTGCGTTCAGGCCGCCGAATCCGGCGCCAATGATAACAACTTGCGGCACAGGCTTAGGGTTCATCCGATCCCTTCTTCCAAGTTTATGCATTTAAGATGTTTTTTGGGGTGAAAAAGTGGCATGTTAACTGCACCTGAACTCTAAACTATGGCTGCCGAGTCGAGAACTTTTCCTCAGATAGCGGTCGAAGGTGGGATCGTCTCTGCGCCAGCCGACGGTGCGTTGCGAGGTCTAACGATTGATCCGTACGCCCCGGTCGAGGTTGGACTGGTCTTCCTTTCGATCATGGTGGCCGTGTGGACACAGCCCGGTCGATTCAATGCGGGAGTGATTTTGTTGTCCGCACTGTGCACTCTGTGGCTCACCGCACGCGGTCGTTACTCGGTTCGTGAATTGGGGCTCACCCAGCCTGGTTCTGGAGCGGTCTCGACGGTCGTGTCCGGGGTAGTCCTGGTCACTGTGCTGGTTGCGGTTGGTTGGACGATGAAAAGCCTCGGCCCGGCTCACGCCATTCCATGGAATCGGGCGTGGCAATACGCACTGTGGGCGTTGGTGCAGGAATTCATTTTGCAATCGTTCTTCTTCGTGCGGCTGGAATCGCTTCTAGGCGGCCGACGGGCGGTGTGGGCTGCGGCCCTTCTGTTCGGCGCGACCCACATTCCGAGCCCACTGCTGACCTTACTGAGTTTCGGCGGCGGCTTGTTGTTTTGCGAAATGTTTCGTCGCTATCGCAACATTCTTCCCTTCTGCTTGGTGCACGCTGCCTTGGGACTCACCATTGCAGCGACCCTTCCCGATAGCTGGCTTCACCATATGAGGGTCGGTGTGGGATATCTTTCTTATCATCCCTGAGGCTTATCATCCCTGAGGAAAGCCAATCGCGCGGCCACGTTTAATCGAGTAATATGACGGGGTTAGGTGCGAGCGAACGCTTTGCATTTGAAACCCCCGCAAACACAGACTCATTCACAAACTGCCGCAGCGTCCGGCATTTCACGCTGGTTTCAACATCTCGTCCCCTCGGTTGCCGATTTGCTATTTGTCGCCCTCCTGCTGGGACTAAGTTGCGGCGCCCTGGGACGGATTCTGCTGCGCGATGGCGGGACCGGTTGGCACATTCGCAATGGGCAGTTGATGCTGCAGACGCACTCGATCACCCGCATCGATCCGTTCTCGGCAACCATGAACGGGCAGCCTTGGTACGCCTGGGAATGGTTGTACGACCTGCTGATTGCGGCCATCCACCACGTGATGGGATTGAACGGCGTGGTGTTCTACACGGCCGCGGTCATGGCAGCCACGTTTGTTTTGGTTTTCCATCTGGCTCTGCGTCGAGGGGGCAGCCTTCCGATTACACTTTTTGTGCTGGTGCTGTCGTTGGGGGCCTCGGCGATTCATTTTCTGGCCCGGCCCCATGTTGTGAGTTGGCTGTTTACCGTGATCTGGTTCGAGTTGCTGGACTCGGCGAGCGAGGCGGATCGCGAGGATGACCGGCGATTACTTTTCTTGCCCGCGCTGATGCTTCTCTGGGTAAATCTGCATGGCGGATTCCTTCTCGGCTTCGCATTGCTGGGCGTGTACCTCATCGGCGGCGCGATCCAGTACTTCACCGATCGTGAGCAACGTGAAGAAGTCCGAAGCTGGCTGAAGCGGCTGGGACTGGTCAGCTTGCTTTCGTTGCTGGCGAGTTTCATTAATCCCTACGGGTACAAGCTGCACCTGCATATTTACCGGTATCTCTCTGACCGATTTCTGATGGACAGCGTTACCGAGTTTCGGTCTCCTGATTTTCACAGCGTGGCCCAGCAGTGTTTTGCCGTGCTCTTGCTGGTTGCTATTGCGGCGCTGGCGAGTGCGCGTCGAAAGCCCACTCCAACTCAGTTGCTGGTGATTCTTCTGGCCGCGTACAGCGGTCTCTTTGCCGTGCGAAATCTTCCAGTGTCTTCCATGCTGCTTGTGCTTACAATTGCTCCTCTGCTGTCGGAGACCGTCGCGGCGGCGGGTGAGAATGTTGGAATTGCGCCGTGGCTGCGTGCTCTGCTAACCCGGCTGCACGGCTTCGGCATCCGCATGGAAAAGCTGGAAATGCGTTTTCAAGGGCACGCCTGGCTGGTGCTCGTGTTCATTTTTGGCTTGTGGGCCTGCATGCACGGCGGAAGGCTGGGCTCGACTCAGTGGATCAATGCCTATTTCGACGGGAAGCAGTTTCCGGTGGAGGCGGCCGAAGTCATCGCCGATCAAAATATCACAGGGCCGATCTTTTGTCCCGACCAGTGGGGCGGATACCTGATTTACCGGCTCTATCCAAGAACCAAGGTCCTGGTGGACGATCGTCATGATTTGTATGGCGATCAATTCTTCAAGGATTACTTGAAGGTAGTTTTCGTCCAGCCCGAGTGGGGAAAAGTCCTGGATGAAAAACATGTGAACTGGATCCTGATGCAGAAGGATTCGTCGCTAGGCACCATCCTCGGGCAAACATCTGGGTGGAAGTTAATTCATGAGGACGGAACGGCAGTGCTGTTTCACCGCGAGGGACCATAGGTAAGGTAGCGCTGGCAATGCATGGCTGGTACTCCAACCCGCAATTGAGGTGCTGCAGTGAAGGAATGTTTTCTATCCCGATATCTCCACTTCAGTAAAGCTGGCAGGTGTGGCTGCGTTGACCGCCGCGACTATCCGCGACAAATTCATCTTGATGAGGGTCCAACGCCCTTTTCCTAATGCGACAATGGCTATTTTGCGGCCCCCGAGATTCTGCTGATACCTGATGTTCCTGTCTGATGTCGCTAGAACTTCAAAACCGGCTTCCTCGGCAGCAGTGAGTAAATCGCCGTTCTTCAAGGTCGCCCAACCGCGCTCCCGCGCTTCGATAACGGTGTGCCCGGCGAGCGCACGGGCAAGGCCCCGAGGTGCGTTGTTGTCGAGCAATATCAGCACGGCTTAAAAACTAGGCGCTTTGTCGAGGCTGTGGGCGGCGAAGTCGAGTACGGCTTTGATCTCTTCGCGCGAAACGGGGTATTGCTCGATGATTTCATCAATAGTCATGCCGTCCTCAAGATTCTCGAAAATGAGTTTAACTGGCGTCCGCGAGTTTCGGAACGTCCAAGCGCCGCTCACCTTGCCAGGGATGCTCTCTACGGCTGGGCATTGGGACCAATCGAGAATTGCCATGTTCACCCCCGCATTATCGTAACTTGTTATGAAGTTTTTTGCCACGGTTCTGCGGCGCCTATCTGGTGTCGATGGCGAAGCCGAGGATCGCGGTTACCTCTACTGGTTGGTCACCGCGAAACGCCGGACGGAATTTCCAGTTTGTTACTGCAGCCAAGACCTTGGCGGTCGTCGCACTGCTGTCACCGTCCAAGACCCGCAGATCCCGCAGCGTTCCCGAACGGTCGAGGATGCAACTGATCTTTAGATATGAAAGCTTTAAGTTGGCCGGCAAGTCCGTGCGCAGAGGTTTCGGATCAACCAAGTTTTCCGCATACGGATGCGCCGCGGATGACGTATCCGCATATTGCATGACGGCAGTGCCCAGCACGGTGTCGATGTAGATGGTGTAGTTTTTGTCACCTTTGAGCATGCCGTAATCGTTGAACGCGCCTCCCGAACGGGCGCTGCCGACTACGGTGATGCCAGGTCCTGCGTGATCTTTGCCAATCGACGAACGTCCGGCGATATTTGGCCCGGCTCCGTCGGCGCCAAAACTTGGCAAGGTGACAATATTGCTGCCGCCGTTTACGGAGACTCCGGGCATAGGCGGTTTTCCCGCGGTTCCGCTACCCGCGCCGCCGGTGCCGGGATAAGGGGAAATTCCGCCGCGCGCGATGGTGTCAGAACCATGGCCCACTGTTTCTCTTGTGTGATCGGCCTTTGCCGCACCGGACCCTTCGCCAGATAGTCCGCTGCCCGGTCCAGCGCCCCGGCCAATGCTCGCTCCGCCTCCCGAGCCGCCCACTCCAGGCTTGTCTCCACCGGACGGCGACATGGCCAGAGAGCCGGCTCCAGCATTTCCCGGCACGCCGATCTTAGGTCCGGGCTGGTTGGAAACGACGATGCCGTTTCCTCCTCCGCTACCACCGTTATTGGATGGTGGGGCAGCCACCGAACCGGCATCCATCGGACCGCCTTGGCCCGCCCCACGATTCCCGCGACCCAGGCCAGAAAGTGCACCTCCGCCGGAAACTGCCGGAGGCGGTGGCACCACGGCTGTTCCTCCTCCTAAGCCAGTCATCGTCGGGTGGTGCAGGGAACCGCCACCCACCTGCACCGGAGGAGGCACGACCGTAGCGGTTCCCAATCCGGCAACTGCACGTGTCCCCGTTGCAGCACCGTTTAACTGCACCGGAGGCGGTACCACGTCAGGGTTGCCAGCACCGTTGAAAGCGCGATGCCCGGTGGAAGCACTCGTCACCGAGGCCGGAGGCGGCACGACCTGGTTTTGCAACTCGCCGGAGCCAAACCCCGGTCCCCTCGGATTAACGTCACGTGCAACCTGCGTGGGAGGTGGCGCGACCACTGACGGTGGTGGCAGCGTGAGTTTTGGGTGCAGGTTGGTAGCCTGCTCGGGCGCGGAAACGGGCGGTGGAACCACGGTCACGGCTTGCGAACCGGGTACTGGCACGAAAACATCTCGCCGTGGCGCACTGGGGCTGGGAGGGACGATTGCCGCACTCATTGAGGGCACAGGGCGCATCTTGTCGGGTTGTGCCTCGGGAGTTGGCGGGACTACGTTCGCGTTCAACGTCGCTGCACGCTGCGTTTTGTCAGCGCGAACATCCGGGGCTGGAGCAATCGGAGATTCGGTGATCGATGGAACCCTCAGAGAAGGTTTCAGCCCTTCTGTCGGCGCCGGCCCTGGAATTGGCTTAAACGCCAGAAGATTAGCCACCGCGGAATCCGACTGCGGCAGCTTCAGCTTGGGAGCGTCGACTACCCTTTCGCGGACCGGTTCGCCACGCGCTACGCGGATGGTCTGGGTGCGGTGATGAGCCTCATGCCCCCCGGCGCGACCGGAATGTCCGGCTTGAGCTCCGCTGGCATCTTCCGTCCGCGGCAGTTCGTCGCCGGAAAAATAAATGACATCGTATTTGGGCATCGACGGTGGTTCGTACGGCCGCAGCATGGCGATCTTTTCAGACAGCATGATTGCCAAGGCGAGCAATGCCGCTTCCAATATCCACGAGGCGAACATTCCGCGATAGGGAACCAATCCGGTTCTGGCTTCTCCGGCGAGGGGTTCGGGGGAACGCGCCAGAGCCGGTCGAATGGCAGTGAGGAACTCCTGCCACGGCGACGACCACTCGACCAGGAGTTTGAGTTCGCTGTTCACGCCCCGCCTGCCTCCCGTGATTGGCCCAGTGCGATCTCGATTTCATCTCCGACTGCGGTTCCGCTCGACCTCAACGTGTTGCCTGGCAACTCAAGTACGGAAGCAGTTCGCATGCTCACGCGTGCCACGCGCCACGGTTTCAGATTCTGTTCTACATGGACCACAGTCTTGTTGGCGTCCAAGTAAAGGACGTCGATCGAGAACCTCATTGCCAAAGTATGTACGCCACGGGAGGGAACGATCCAGAGGCCGTCGCCTGCCGGAAACTTGGCGGCATTCATGCCCATCAGCCCGCGCAGCCGCGACCAATGGGTTCCAGCCATCAACAAATGAGTAGCCAGATAGGCGTTGCGCGTCCGATTGAACGCATATCCCGTGGCCGACTGTAACGACATCTCTACTCCTGAATCAACACTGCTGGATTCGATTCACGCTCTCTAAATTGTAGATCGTCAAATTCTAGACCGTCGGTTTTAGAATATGGCTCATCAGTGTCCCGCCACCGGCGCCAGCGTTCGGATTAACTGGATGATCGCCGGCCCGAGCGTGACAAAGATGATCGAGGGGAGGACAAATAAAACCAGGGGAATCACCATTTTAATGGTTGTCTTGGCAGCCTGTTCTTCCGCCCTTTGACGCCTTTCGGTGCGCAGCGAATCCGAGTGTACCCGCAGCGCCTGGGCGATGCTCGTTCCAAAGCGATCAGTTTGTATTAACGTACCCACGAGCGAACGAAGATCATCCACGCCGGTGCGTTCGACCAGGTTGCGCAGAGCCTCAGCTCGGGGTTTGCCAGCTCGCATCTCCAAGTTCACTAGGTGGAACTCGTCGCTCAGTTCGGGATGGGCGTGATGCAGATCCTGGCCGACTCGCATCATTGCCTGATCAAGTGCCAAACCGACCTCGACGCAGATGACGGTGAGATCCAAGGCATCCGGCAACCCCAGCTTGATGCGCAACCGGCGCTTCTTGATCAATCGCTTCAGCATGAACCGGGGGAGAAAGAAGCCAAAGGCGCCAACGCTCACCATCAGGAGAGGGGAGTCGAAGCCGCTGCTTCCAACCACCAGCACAATCGCGAAAAGCGCCATCGCCAAACGACTGCCAACATACACCGTCAGGTGGCGCGACTCCCGATAGCCAGCCTGGATCAGCCACCTCCGGGTTCGCGAGACTTCGCTCGGGGACAGGGGAATTGCCTTGCTGAAGGGATCCAGCGCCTGTTCCAGGCGCTCTTTCAGTGCAGGCTTCTCCGGAGGCGCGTTCCGTTGCCATCCCAGGGCGCGCAAGCGGGTGCCGAGCAGGGAAGACGGTGCATAGGCCGCCGCCCCGAACGAAAATACGACCAGGGCGATGGTCAGGAACACCACAATTGTGAGCGCTATCGCCATTCATCAAACCTGATTCCGATCACACCTGAATCTGAATGATTTTCCGTATCACAAAATAGCCAAGCGTCTGCAACACAATGCCCGCGACCACCAGGGTGTGCCCGATGGGGTCGGCAAAGAGCGGCCGGATAAATGCCGGGCTGGTAATCAGCATCGTGACCACGATAACGGGAGGCAATCCCATTAGGAGCATCATGGTCAGTCGTCCCTGCGCCGTGTACACCCTTACCTGCCGCATGATCTTGAATCGCTCCCGGATCACATAAGAAAGGTTATCGAGGATTTCGGCCAGATTGCCGCCGGTTTCGCGCTGCAACATTACCGCGGTAACGAAGAATTTCACGTCGACCAGGGGCATGCGTTCCGTAAGGTTCATCAAGGCGTCCCGGACGGGCAGGCCGAATTTCTGCTCTTCAAAAAGCTTGCGAAACTCCGACGCCACAGGTTCGGAGAGTTCGCTCGCAATCAACTCTAAGGCCGTGGTGAAAGCGTGACCGGCGCGCACCGCTCGAGCCAGAGTGTCGATGGCTTCCGGAAACAACTCCTCGAACTTCTGAAAGCGCCTACTGCGGCGGTATGAGGCATAAGAGTAGGGGACGAATGCGCCGATAATCAAACCGGCCGCGGCAAATACCAAGGCCTGGTTCGGAGGCAGAGATCCAGCCATCAGGAACCCCAGCACCCCGAACAACACACCGCTGATGAGGCAGAGCATCAGAATGTTTCCGGCCCGTATTTTCAGGTTTGCTTGTTCAAGGAAAGGTTGCAGATTCGAGATTCGCGAGGAGCGGCGAAGCAGGTTGTCGAGCGCCGGTATCTTGCTCAACATTTCGTCGCGCAGCAAGGCAAGTTCTTCGCTGGGCTGGCGAGCCGCGGTTTCCTGTACCGTTGCCAGGCGTTCGCGCAGAAGGCGAGCTTGGGCACTGCGCTGGTCCATTAAAGAGGCCACGGCAAAGACGCCGAGAGCGACAACTACGAAAACCAATATGGCAATCAGTAATAGCATGATTTTCTATGCACGGGCTTTGCGAGGCTCCTTTAGACCTCCAACCGGGATTCAAACAGCGCGGGACGCAAGCGGCAACCGCCGGTGGCCAGTCGATCGGCAAATCGTGGCCGCAGCCCGCTGGCCCGGAAAACGCCCCGAACTTTGCCACTTTCATCGATCGCGGTCCGCTCGAACACAAAGATGTCTTGCAGGGCGATAATTTCACCTTCCATGCCGGTTACTTCGGAAACCGAAATCACCTTGCGGGTGCCGTCGGAAAGGCGCGCGATCTGCACGATGGCGTGAATTGCCGATGCGATCTGCTGGCGCATGGCTCGCTCGGGCAAATTCAGATTGGCCATCGATACCATGCTCTCCAATCGGGCCAGGGCGTCGCGGGGTGCGTTGGCGTGCACCGTGGTCAGCGAACCCTCGTGGCCCGTGTTCATGGCTTGCAGCATGTCGAAAGCTTCTTCACCGCGCACCTCGCCCACCACGATCCGGTCGGGGCGCATACGCAAACTGTTAATCACCAATTGCCTCTGCCGGACTGCGCCTTTGCCTTCGATGTTGGGCGGACGGGTTTCGAGGCGCACCACATGTTCCTGCTTCATTTGCAGTTCGGCGGCGTCTTCGATGGTAACGACGCGCTCGGAATTTGGAATGTAGCCGGAGAGCACGTTGAGCAGAGTGGTCTTGCCGGCGCCGGTTCCGCCCGAGATCAGAAGGTTGAGCCGTCCTTTAACCATGGCGGAGAGCAACTCCAGCATGGGCTCGGTCAGCGTTTTGTTTTCGATCATGTTGCGGGCCGTGACCGGATCGCGGCCGAAACGCCGGATGGAAAGGCAAGGCCCGTCAATCGCGAGCGGGGGAATAATGGCGTTCACGCGGGAGCCGTCGGGTAGACGCGCATCCACCATCGGCGAAGATTCATCCACGCGGCGTCCCACTCTAGACACAATCCGGTCGATGATTTGCATCAGATGTTGATCGTCCTTGAAGCTCAAGCCGGTAGGCTCGAGCTTGCCCGAGCGCTCCACATAGACGCGGTCGTAACGGTTTACCAGGATGTCGGAGACGGTCGGATCTTTCAGCAGAGGCTCCAGCGGGCCGAGCCCGAAGATCTCGTCGAGAATCTCCCGCGAAAGCCGTTCCCGCTCCGCGAAGCTGAGAGGCACGGCTTCGCTGTTTACCGTGTTGCGAATCAGCAGCAGGACTTCATCGCGAGCGGCATCACTCGGAGTCCTTCCCAGCTTCTCCAAGTCAAGCCGATCGAGAATCTTGCGATGAAGATCCGCCTTTACCTGCTGGTATTCGGTTCTTTCGAAGGTCTGCAAATTCGCCATGGATTCTGCCTAACTGTGCTTAATTCATCAAACCGACTTAAATAAGGACCAGGCTTTGCGCTTCACTTCCAAATCGTTTTCCGTAAGACGAGCAGCCAGTCCCGTGAACGAGCGCCCGATTTCGGTGTAGTTCTGCCCTACTACCGGGACTCCGCGGTCAATTGCGGTGGACACCGCGAAGTATTGATTGGGAATCTTCCACAGCAACTTCACGCCCGCGGCAGTTTCCGCGTCAGCTTCGCTGAAGCCGGCTATTTTGCGGAAACGATTCAGCACCAGGTTTACTTTGTCGCGCCCGCCCGATTCTCCGAGATACTGCTGCACCCGGGACGCGCTCCACAAAGAAGCGACATCGGCGTTGGCCACCATCAATACCGTTTGTGACAAGTTAGAGACCAGCCGCGTGGCCGGGTCTAGCCGGGTGGAAGCATCGACCACTACGTAACGGAAATGTCCCATCAACATGTCGAATAATCTGGCGAACTCAGCGGTCGAGGGCTCTACCGCCACCGGAACGTTGGGACCAGCAAGCAGTTGCAAGCCGCCGCTGTGCCGGGTCATGAAACTTTCCAGCAGGGAACTGTCAAGACGATGCAGATTGCGGATCGCATCCGCCACGCTGAACAGCGGCTTCAGGTTCATATGCAGCGCAGCGTGCCCCAGGGGAGCGAGGTCCACGAGCGCCGTGTTGCCATGGGCGGACTGCAAAGCCAGCGCGAGGTTCACGGCGACTGTCGTGGCGCCGCTGCCACCTTTCGCGTTCACTACGGTAAAAACTTTGCCGCTGGTCCCTTCCCGGTTCACCTTTCGCTGGGCCGCCGTCAGACGGACAAAAGCTTCCAGAAGATCCGTGGTGGTCGTGGGCCGTTCAATAAACTCGCGGGCCCCAGCGCGCATCGCACCCACAATGACCTGCGGTTGGGCGATGCTGCCCACAGCGAACAGGGCCACAGCAGGCAACTCCTGATGAAGCAGTTCGATTGCCTGCAAAGCCACAATCGCATTGTCCGCTGGGATATCCACCAGAACTACGTCAGGCTTGGCGGTTTGGATCCGGCGCAAAACAGGATCGGTTGTGGCTATCGGGAAACTCGCGTGCGAGTACACCGTTCGAGCCACACTCGTGCCGTCTACTAAGACCTGCAAAACGGCACGCTGCTCGTTGTCCGCCGCGATGATTGCTACCGAAAGTTCGGGCATAACGCCGCCACTTCTCCTACAGATTCCTGAAACTCAAAACCGGCAGAGCGGCTCCGGCCCACCCCCGAAGACTCGGACTCCCAGCATTTACTTGCTGCTGCCCGACGGCTTCTTTCCGTCAAACTTCTCCTTTTCGAGGAATGGCTGCGGATCGCCGGGTCCCGGAGGCGGCTGGTTGCTGGGCGAGATGCGATGCACCGTGCACAATACCATCAGCTCCGTTTTGCTTTTTTGCAAATTCTTGCTCTTAAACAGATTGCCCAGAATCGGAATGTCCCCAAGCCCCGGAACTTTGTTGCCGATCTGGGTGAGACGATTATCGATTAATCCGGCAATCACAAAGCTCTGCCCGTCCTGCAGCTCAAATTCAGTGTCTGCGCGACGCGTACTCAAGGCCGGAATGTTAAAGCCAGAAATCGTAAGGCCATTGGTGAAATCCAATTGACTCACCTCGGGCACCACCCGCAAGTGAATATTTCCATTCGGCATGATCACCGGAGTAAATTTCAGCCTGACCCCAAACTCTTTGAAAGAGATGCTGACAGCGGTGAAACCCTGTCCCGGTTGGACGATCGGAAATGGAAACTCTCCCCCCGCCAGAAAGCTGGCTTCCTTGCCGTTCACCGCGATCAAGTTGGGTTCCGCGAGGATCTGCAACAGGTTTTTCTGCTGCAGCGCCTGGATCACAACTCCAAAGTTGATGTCGCTGCGGAATAAGAAAAGGTTCAAGGGGTTGGTGACGTTTATGGTTGGAGCTGTGCCCGAGGTGCTGGTCGTAGTCGAGCCATTGGGTGCGGTGGTCGTGGTGACGGCGCTGGTCGAGACCGAGGCTCCTCCGAATTGGCCTGTGCTAAGCGTTCCCGTCGTATGGCCGGTACCGGGGGTGAAGTAATTAACTCCCAGTTGCAACGCCGCACTGCGGTCGACCTCGGCGAACTTTACCTCCAGAAGAACTTCCTGCGCGCCAACCGGACCGAAGGTGAGCACATTCACCACATTCTTCGAATAGGCTGCCGCGATCATCTCAGCGCGCTTGGCGATATCTTCGGTGGTCACGTGACCAGAAAGCACAATGGCGGAGCGAGAAGGAGTGACGGTGATCTGCTCGTCGGGAAATACTCGCCTTTCCTCCTCAGCGGTCGCGCTGACGTCCACATCCACACGCAAATCAAAACTCCGTGAGCGTTCGAGTTCGTCCCAGATCAACAGCGAGACTTCGCCGGCCGAACGTCCATGCACCAGGATTTGCGTCGGTGTAACCACGATGGCATCCGCCACGTTGGGATCGGTCACCGAGACTCTCTTCAGCCGCTCGGTGGTGTTAATGAGTAGTGACTTTCCCACCATCACTCGCAACGGGGCGGCGCCATGCGATTCAGCTTCGGAAGCGGTCTGCGCTGTGGCCGCAGGGCCCTGGGGTGTAGCTTGCGCCGGTGCCACCTGAGGCGCTGCCTGCCCTGGCGCTGGTTGCTCCTGAGATTGTGGCGCTGTGGCAGCGCCCATCAGCAACAGGAGGGCAAACGCCATTCCCATCAGTTTGCCAGTTCGCATTTCACGGTTCTCCCACTTGCGGGAGGGGATCGACATGTTTTGTAACCTCGTGCTCTAACTTGCGCCTAAAATTTGTCCTCTTCCTTCTTGTCTCCCTTGTAGACCTCTACCGTGTAAGTGGTCGGCACCGGGGGAGGAGCCTGCGCTGCGACGTGTTTGGCCTTGCTTCGCGGCGCAGCCGGTGTCGGCTCGGAGCTGTTCTTGTAAAGAGAACTGGATCTTACCGCGGCGACGTCTTCCTGTTTGGTGTCGAGCGGATTGCGCAGCGCCAACTGAATATGCCCTTGAGAGCTGGCAAGGGTGAGTCTCTCGGCATCGTCAGGAGATAGCAAGAGGGTGACCACTGGAAAGCTCTGCGCCTCGCCCGCGGAATTGCGCTCCAGCTTCTGACCGGTGGCAATCACTGAAACGTTTTCCAACACGATCGTGGTCTGCTGTTCATTCGAGCCTTGCGGATTTCCGGTCAGTAACACATCCACTCGAGTACCGGGCTGCACAAAACCCGAAACCGATGTGGTGTCGTTTACTCGCACGGAAACTGCCCGCATCCCTGGCGGAATTAATGCCGGCAAACCCGAGCCCGCGTTTTCGCCAGCGAGTTTGTTCGGCAACACGAATTCTCCCTTGGCGATCGGCAGGACGACTCCCCGCCCCACTAATTTCGTTTTTGAATGGAAACAACCCGCCGGCAGTTCACCACTCGGGAAGTGGACCAGGCGAATGTCCTTATCGTCGATTCTTGCACCCACCTGCAGATCGTCGGCCGCAACCACTACTTCTTCGCCAGGAGGCGTCTTGGAACTCGTCCTGGACTGCAGATTACGGTAGACCACCAAGCTCACAAATGCGCCCAGAGCCAAGGCAACAAACCCGATTAACAAGAGCCGGTTGCGATTCATCACTGCTCCTCAGGAATCGAAATCTCGCCTGGACTACGTGCGGCCCCGGCTGGGCAGCCAAGCACGACCGCA
>Ga0207003_1107_pt1 | contig 17825 bp, 14 predicted proteins | sample Alteio_BWMinCont_89_FD_153474 | JGI IMG/M metagenome (GOLD analysis project Ga0207003, IMG submission 153474) | Enriched cells from forest soil in Barre Woods Harvard Forest LTER site, Petersham, Massachusetts, United States -... | ecosystem: Environmental > Terrestrial > Soil > Temperate forest >...
TTCGCACGACCGTGTTTTCGATTAATAAAATCATCCACCATTCCTGACTGAAGCGGGCCAGGACGAAACAATGCGACTAATGCAACAATATCTTCAAAACAATCTGGTTGAAGACGTTTAATCAAATCTTTCATGCCGCGAGATTCTAGCTGGAATACCGCCGTTGTTTTGCAGGATTTTAATAATTGATACGTGAGTTCATCATTCGTTGGAATGAGGTGAATATCCAATTTATTTTCTGCTTGCATAGCGAAAATATTTTTAACGGCCCAGTCAATGATGGTCAGTGTGCGCAATCCTAAAAAATCGAATTTCACTAATCCGACAGCTTCGACATCATCTTTATCAAATTGTGTCACGAGATGTTCAGTTTCATTGGGCTCGCAATACAGTGGCGTAAATTCACTTAATTTTTCGGGCGCGATGACGACACCGCCCGCATGTTTACCGACATTGCGTGTAATGCCTTCGAGTTTTAATGCTAAATCAATCAGCGTGCGAACCTCTTCTTCTTCCTCGTATCGTTCGCGCAATAATTCTTCCTGCTCCATTGCTTTATCCAGCGTCATGCCAATTTCAAATGGAATTAATTTCGCTAATTTATCGACGAGCCCATAACTCATTCCCAACACACGGCCCACATCGCGTAACACTGCGCGTGCAGCCATCGTGCCGTACGTAATAATTTGTGAAACGCTTTCATGACCGTGCGTTCGCATCACATAATCAATCACGCGATCGCGTCCTTCTACGCAAAAATCAATATCAAAATCGGGCATGGAGACGCGTTCTGGATTTAAAAAACGTTCAAACAATAATTCATGTTCGAGAGGATCCAAATCAGTAATATTGAGAGCGAATGCAACCAATGAGCCTGGGCCGGATCCTCGCCCAGGGCCGACAGGGACATCATTGTTTCGCGCCCAACGCGTGAAATCCGCAACAATTAAAAAATATCCGGCGAATCCCATGGTGTTAATGACATTTAATTCGGTGGATAAGCGCTCATCGTATGCTTTGCGTTTTTCGATAAAATCATTTGCCCGTGTATCGAATAAAATGTTGAGACGATCTTCTAATCCTTTTTGGGCAGTTTCAGTGAGATACGTTTCTGTCGTGAATCCTGTTGGAACGGGATAGCGCGGTAAGAAATTTTTTCCGAGAAGAATCGTGACATTGCAGCGTTTTGCGATTTCAACCGTATTCGCCAGTGCTTCAGGAATATCTGAAAATAGTTCGAGCATTTCTTCTTGCGTGCGAAAATATTGTTGTTCAGTAAAATATTTTGAACGTTTCGGGTCTGTTAAAATTGTTCCTTCGTGAACGCAAACGCGAGCTTCGTGTGCTTCAAAATCATCGCGCTCAAGAAAATGCACATCATTGGTCGCCACGACAGGAAGATCGCACATTTCTGCGAGTGACAACGCCGCGTGAATGTAACGTTCTTCGAGGGATTTCCCTGTGCGACGCAATTCTAAAAAATAACGATTAGGAAAAAGAGTTTTCCAATGGGCGGCCAGCATTTTTGCCTGTTTGAAATCATCTGCCAATAATGCTTCACCGATATCTCCCTCATGCGCACCGGACAAGGCAATCAAGCCGTGAGACAGTTCTTTTAGCCATTCAAATTTAATCATGGCTTTGTCGTGTTTTTGTCCTTCCACATAACTTTTCGAAATCAACACCAGTAAATTTTTATACCCTTGATCGTTTTGGCATAACAGAGTCAATCGATAGGGATGGGCCGGTTGTTTAGTATTTTCGAGCCAAACATCGGCACCCATAATCGGTTTAATTCCCGTCTCGAGCGCTTCTTTATAAAATTTAATGGCCGCAAACAAATTGCTTTGATCGGTGATAGCGACAGCAGGCATATGATTTTCTACCGCTTTTTCCATGAGCGGTTCGATTTGGACGAGTCCATTGTTAAGCGAATACTCAGTATGAACGCGTAAATGAATAAATTGCGGGTCCATGGGCTTATCCTGCTGATTTCGGAGGAAAAGGGGAATGGTATCATAATTGTTTTTGAAGATAGACAAAATCAGAGATAAACAAATTTTAATAGAGAGATGCTATAATGCCCGCAATCTTTAAAATTAATGCAATGTTGTGAATATATGCCAGAAATAATTCATGAAGAAGCACAAAACCGCTTATTTCAAGCCATCACCGACTCGGATTTGTTTGCAGTCCAGCAACTCGTTGAAGAGCATCCTGAATTATTAAAAATTTCTCTATACGGCAAAATCAGAAAATCTGCTTTAGATCATGCCTTACTACAGCCCAATCAGAATGAACAAATAATCGCTTTTTTATTGTACAACAAAGCAAAGTTAACACTTCCAAAAACCAGACAACCTGACGACCCTCCAGATAGAGCTCCAAGATGGCCAGGGTCTCCTTTCATTGAAAAATTATTACAATTAAACAAAGATAAAGCTGATCGAGTTGAACTCGAGCAAGATCGCTCGACATGGCGAGAAGAATGGCAAGCGTATTATCCAATACCCATTTTGCGTCTAAAACAGAGGCTAGATTCAAATATTAAGCTCACAATAGCACGCTGTTTAACCTGTCGCCCAGATCGCAGTGATGAAAACATGATGAGGTGGATTGTAGGCGAAGATCTCAATATAAAAATTACTTATGAGGGTGTGACGCTTAGCTTACTGACGAGCGCTATTTTTGCGAATGATTTTCATATGGTGAAATATTTATTTAGCCAAGAAACGGTTGATAGAAAACCTCATCATCCTTCTGAACTATGCGACAGACTCGAGACTTTGTTGTTTCAAGAACGTGCCAAGCTTGCACCTGATCAAGCTGTGATCGATCAATATTTAGATGTTCTTCCGTATTTCAAAGAAGAGCAATTAAAAGATCTTCGAAAAAAACAGAAACATCTTGCCACATCATTCTTCGCTACAGCACTTGCGAAAGCAAAATGTAGCGAAAATATTCAAAAACTCACCGAAGAGATTGCAAAATATCGCACTTTAAATCGCAGTACTCTGTATCAACACGATGCTGAACAAGCTGAAATAGAAGAATTATTTAGGGAGATGGTACCTAACACGGGACATGTTATTGGCTCGCAGCATGAGAATCGAAACGCAGTTCTTCGGTATATTGACCGACAAACAGATGCTGCGAAGCTAGGGCGTGTATTGAAACGATTAGAAGATAAACGATTCGATAATTGCTTTAGAGACCATGATTGTTTCAGTACATATTCTGCGACGATACGAGGCGAATTCCGAAAAACGAGCCATAGCTGGATTATCATTCAAGAGGCAGTTGCTGCAAAACAACAGCGCTTGCAATCACCATCTGTTACAGCATCTGCGTAATTTCTGCTATTCTTACTGCTGTCATCAGTCATGAATTTAAACTTTCTTGGTTTTGAATATAAATGGGATATGTTGTAAAGTGTGTATAGTGTGTATTGTAAACGTAATAAGGACTCTGGTGTGGATAGTAAAGAAATTGTAAGGATATTGAAACAAGACGGGTGGAAGAAGCACAATCAAAAAGGAAGTCATTGTCAATACAAACATCCTGTTAAAAAAGGTAAAGTGACCGTTCCTCATCCTAAAAAAGATTTACCTATAAAAACAGCCCAAAGTATCCTAAAGCAGGCAGGAATAGATAAGAGAGGTATATGACTATGCAATTTCCCATTTTTATTCATAAAGATGAAAACAGTGATTACGGAGTGATTGTCCCGGATTTGCCAGGATGTTTTTCTGCTGGCGGCACTATGGAAGAAGCCATTCACAATGCTCATGAAGCGATTGAATGTCATCTGGAAGGGCTTTTTTCGGATAATGAACCTATCCCATTAAAAAAAGATATAGAACAACACTTGGAAGATCCTGATTTTCAAGGAGGAGTATTAGCTTTAGTTGATGTGGATATTTCTAAAATAGCGGGTAAAACCATTAGAATAAACATTAGCGTACCTGAAAGATTTCTGAAACAAATTGATAAATACACTCATGATGGTAATCGCTCTGGATTTTTGGTTGATGCGGCGATAGATTACATGGCGCAACATCAGAGATAAACAAATTTTCATTTGATTCCTTATTTCGGCTATCATATGGCAATTTTCTAATCTAATGAGAAGTTGCATGAATTTAAACTTTCTTGATTTTGAACAACCCATCGCAGAGCTTGAGGCTAAAATTCAAGAATTGCGTATGGTCGGCAAAGATACCGATATCAATATCCACGATGAAATTGAGCGTCTCGAGGCGAAAAGTCGGCAATTGACCAAAGATGTTTTTTCAAAGTTAACGCCTTGGCAAGTGACTCAATTGGCGCGTCATCCGATGCGTCCGCACACGCTCGATTATATCGAACGTATTTTTACCGACTTTGATGAATTGCACGGCGATCGTACTTTATCAAAAGGCCCTTCGATTGTGGCGGGGACTGCTCGTTTCAATGGCCAGCCTGTGATGATCATCGGGCATGAAAAAGGCCGCAAAACCCAAGAAAAAATCGAACGAAATTTTGGGATGCCTAATCCAGAGGATTATCGAAAAGCCTTACGCTTGATGCAAATGGCAGAAAAATTTCGCTTACCGATTATGACGTTTATTGATACGTCGGGCGCATATCCAGGAATCGGCGCAGAAGAACGTAATCAAAGTGAAGCGATCGCGCGTAATTTATTTGTCTTATCTCGTTTAAAAACGCCGGTGATTTGTACTGTGATTGGTGAGGGCGGATCAGGCGGTGCGTTAGCGATTGGAGTCGGTGATCGTGTATTGATGCTGCAATATTCGATTTATTCTGTGATTTCACCCGAAGGATGCGCATCGATTTTATGGAAGAGTGCGGAAAAAGCACCGATCGCTGCAGAAGCCATGGGCGTATCCGCCGAGAAAAATCTTCACATGGGACTCATTGATCAAATTGTTCCTGAGCCGCTGGGCGGTGCTCATCGCGATTACAATGCGATAGCAGCGACTTTAAAAGACGTATTGGCTGAAAAATTAGCGGAATTGCAAGGGTATTCCATCCAGCAATTATTAGATTTGCGCTATCAACGATTGATGTCATATGGACTTAGTTGAGAGCATTAAGCAATTTATTTGCGCGCACGGGCCCGATAAAAAATATTTATTAGCTTACAGCGGTGGTCTCGATTCATATGTGTTGCTGCATGTGTTTGCGACGATTCGCTCGATGCATTCTTTTCAACTGCGCGCGATTCATGTCAATCACGGTGTCAGCTCTCATGCAGTCGAATGGGCTGAACATTGCGCGCAAGTGTGCCGTGAATTAAATATTGAATTGATTCAACAATCATTTTCTTTTTCATCTTTTTCAGAAGCCCAATTGCGCGAAAGTCGTTATCAATTATTTTCAAATTTTGTCGAAAAAAATACTATTTTGCTGACAGCGCATCATCAAAATGATCAAGCTGAAACACTATTACTTCAATTGTGTCGGGGAGCGGGTCCGCAAGGATTAGCAGCGATGCCGCACATCAAATCTTTTGGAGAGGGATTTCATGCGAGACCGTTATTAGATTTTACTCGAGATGATTTGCATCGATATGCAATCGATCATCAATTGCGTTGGGTTGAAGATGAATCAAATACAAATTCTAAATTGACACGAAATTTTTTACGACACGAAGTGATGCCCTTATTGACTCAACGCTGGCCGACTGTGACAAATACATTCGCACGCGCAGCAAAACATTGTGCAGAGGCGCAAGAATTTATTGATGTGACGGTTCAACGATTATTAAATCATACGCAAGGGAGAATCTCGGGCACACTTTCGGTTAAAAAATTATTGGAGTTAAATGAAACAGAACAACGATATGTATTGCGTGCGTGGATTTATCGGGAAAAATATATTCTGCCCTCAACGGTTAAACTACAACAGATGACAAAAACATTATTATGCGCTCGAGAAGATAAAATGCCGCATGTTAATTGGGGAACTGTAGAAATGCGGCGATATCGGGATGATTTATTTTTAATGCCGCAGTTGATGCCGCATGATGCGGATCAAGTGATTCAGTGGAGTATTTCTCAACCGTTGACGTTGCCAAATATTGGCGTATTGCAAACATTGTCTGTTGAAGGACAAGGATTGCGCGCCGATATTGAAAATGTGACGGTGCAATTCAGACGAGGCGGGGAAATGTTGCAACTCCCAGGACGTAAACATCGCCATGAATTGAAAAAAGTGTTTCAACAATGGGGTGTGCTGCCGTGGCTGCGGGATCGGGTGCCGTTGATTTATGTGGACGGTGTATTAGCGGCCGTGGCGGGGCAATGGATCGCAGACGAATTCATGGGAAGCCAGGATGCGCGTATTATCCAATTGCAGGCAAATCCTGATTTTGCTAGAGTCACTGATTAACTAGTCGCTGGCGCGAAATTAAAAATTGCTTTTTTGTAGGGTGGATTAGCCCCGCAACAAGTGCGGGGCTAATCCACCCTACATTTCAAGAATATAAGTGAAGATATGACTCAATATATTTTTATAACAGGTGGTGTGGTTTCTTCCTTAGGGAAGGGCATCGCTTCCGCCTCATTAGGCGCTATTCTTGAAGCGCGCGGCCTTAAAGTCACTCTTCTCAAGCTCGATCCCTACATTAACGTCGATCCCGGTACGATGAACCCCTCACAACACGGTGAAGTGTTTGTGACGGAAGATGGCGGTGAAACCGATTTGGATCTTGGGCATTACGAGCGTTTCGTCCGAATTAAAACGTCCAAGGCGAATAATTTTACCAGCGGTCGAATGTATGCGAATGTCTTGCAAAAAGAACGTCGCGGCGATTATTTGGGTGGAACAGTTCAGGTGATTCCGCATATCACGGATGAAATCAAACGATGCATTAAAAAAGCAGTCACTGGAGTTGATATTGCTTTGGTCGAAATCGGTGGGACAGTCGGCGATATTGAGTCGTTGCCTTTTCTGGAAGCGATCCGTCAAATGCGTATTGAAATGGGACGTCAAAATGCCTTATTCATTCATCTGACATTAGTGCCTTACATCAAAACCGCCGGTGAAATTAAAACAAAACCCACTCAACATTCTGTCAAAGAATTACGTTCAATTGGTATTCAGCCCGATATTTTATTATGTCGTTGCGACCGGCCCTTGTCTGATGGAGCGCGTTCTAAAATTGCATTGTTCACCAACGTCGAACAACGTGCGGTTATTCCATTGCAAGACGTCGATTTTATTTATCAAATTCCGCTTGAGTTACACAGACAACAATTAGATGAAATTGTGGTTGAAATGCTTGGGATCCATGCAAAGCCTGCTAATTTAATCGAATGGGAAAAAGTGATTGAAGCGTATCGTCATCCAACAGGTGAAGTGACGATTGCAATGGTCGGAAAATACATGGATCTCACAGAATCGTATAAATCACTCATCGAAGCCACATTGCATGCGAGCATCCAAACGCGTACGCGAGTGAATATTCGCTACATTCATGCAGAAGATATTGAACGAGAAGGGGTTGAATTATTAAAAGGGATCGATGGCATTATTGTTCCCGGTGGATTTGGTCTTCGCGGTGTGGAAGGTAAAATTGCAGCAGTTCGTTTTGCGCGTGAAAATAAAGTTCCGTATCTGGGAATTTGTTTAGGCATGCAAATTGCGCTGATTGAATATGCGCGTAATAAAGCGGGCATGGCAGATGCGAATAGTACGGAATTTAATGCAGAAACGCCTTATCCCGTGATTGCACTCGTGACAGAATGGGTCGATTCATCAGGCAAAATCGAAACGCGCTCTGAAAAATCCGACAAGGGCGGCACGATGCGTTTGGGCGGCCAAATTTGTGAGCTGATAGAAGGTTCATTAGCGCGCAAGATTTATAATCAAAGTACGATTGTCGAGCGTCATCGTCATCGTTATGAAGTGAATAATAATTTATTGCCTCAAATAGAGGCAGCGGGTTTGAAAGTATCAGGACGTTCTCATCAACGCGATTTAGTGGAAATGATTGAATTGCCGGATCATCCTTGGTTTGTGGGTTGTCAATTTCATCCAGAGTTTACGTCTTCACCGCGCGATGGACATCCATTGTTTAGTGGGTTTATTGAAGCAGCAAAAAAGTTTCGGGAGAAATCCAATGCAAGTGTGTGATTTTGAAATTGGTTTAGATAAACCTTTTTTTCTGATTGCAGGTCCCTGCGTGATCGAAGGCGAACAATTTGCATTAGATACAGCGGGCCAATTGAAAGAATTAGCTGCGCGTTTGCAAATTCCTTTTGTTTACAAATCTTCTTTTGATAAAGCGAATCGTTCTTCTGGAACCAGTTATCGTGGATTGGGCATTGAAGAAGGATTACGTATTTTAAGTGAAGTGAAAAAAACATTAAAAGTGCCAGTGTTAACCGATGTGCACGAAGATAGTCCGATCGAAGAAGTTGCTGATGTGGTTGATATATTACAAACGCCTGCGTTTTTGTGTCGGCAAACGAATTATATTGAACGCGTTGCGCGTCAAGAATTACCCGTCAATATTAAAAAAGGCCAATTTCTTTCGCCGTGGGATATGAAAAATGTCGTAGAAAAAGCACATCGCGTGGGCAATCAAAAAATTATGGTGTGTGAGCGAGGCGTCAGTTTTGGTTATAACAATTTAGTGTCGGATATGCGATCGATTGCAGTGATGCGAAATACAGGATGTCCTGTGGTGTTTGATGCAACGCATTCTGTGCAATTGCCGGGTGGATTGGGGAATGCGACAGGCGGGCAGCGTGAATTTGTTCCTGTGTTGGCGCGTGCGGCCGTGGCAGCAGGGATTTCAGGACTTTTTATTGAAACGCATCCGGATCCGGATCGTGCGCCATCGGATGGTCCAAATATGTGGCCGCTGGATAAACTCGAAAGTTTACTGGTTTGTTTGAAGGAATTGGATGAAACAGTAAAACGGTTGGGGTTTGTGGAGCTGTCGATATAAACACTCCTCATCGATTATTATTACGATCTCTACCAATGCGTCATCCCGCGACGCTCTTTAAGCGGGACCCAGCGACTTTTTTGAGTTATTTTTCGAATGAAATTTAAGAAAGTCGCTGGGTCCCGCTTAAAGAGCGTCGCGGGATGACGCATCTGTAGAAGCCGTGCTGAATTTTGTTCTCAAAATTATTAACATGCATAGTTCAACAAGGAGAAACATATGAAAATGGATTTCCAAAAAACGTTATTAACATTTTTCACACTTTTTTTATTCAACACTTTTTTATTTGCCGAAGATACCTGGACCTACACCCAATCCGCTGAAAAATTAAAACTCATGACACCTGAAATCGCATTGCAATTATTAAAAAAAGGCAATGATCGTTTTGTCTCAGGAAATATGAAAAATCGAAATTTTTTACAACAAGCTAAGCTCACTAAAAAAAATCAACATCCATTTGCATTCATTCTCAGTTGTATGGATTCACGAGGTTCGTCCGAATTGATTTTTGATCAAGGCATCGGCGATATTTTTGCAGGGCGAGTTGCAGGCAATGTGGTTGATAAAGATCAGTTGGCTGGCATGGAATATGCAACACAAGTCATGGGTTCTCACATCATTGTCGTCATGGGACATACTTCATGCGGCGCAGTGAAAGGCGCGTGCACCGATACAAAACTGGGAAATCTCACGCAACTGGTAAATAAAATCATGCCCGCTGTGAATACCATTAAACAAAATGCACATACCTCTACGCTTGATTGTGATGACACAAAAAATATTAATGCAATTGCAAAACAAAATGTTTTGAACATGATAAAAGAAATCCAGCAAGAAAGTCCTCTCATCAGAAAATCCATAGAAGAAAAACACGTGATGATTATCGGCGCGATGCATGATTTATCATCTGGGCGTGTGACATTTTTTGAAAAATAATAGTTGATGTAAGCGTAATTCATTATTTTTTATAACGTTTATTTTGAAACAATGCGTCATGGACATTGCGCTCTTTTCGCAATATAATGACGCGTTTTCTATATTTTCTGCGCATTATTGCAATAGTTTTTTGAATAAAAAACCTCTAGCAAGTCGCCTAAATTTTTCAAGCACTTACTTGATTGTTGTCATTGCTACAGCTACAAAAAAGGAAGAAAAACACAATTTTAGATATTTAATGCTTGATGAAGTATGGAAAAGATTTTCCAACCGCAAAACGTGCGATAAAAAACCTCAACAGGCGAACCAACTGGATTCGTCGGAAACAATGATAGCTGTAAGGGACCCAATAACCAATAGGAGCATAGTTATGCCAGTCACAAGATATTTTGAAATAACCAATAACGCAAACCCAGAGGAGGCAATAAGAGCACTTGAGCAGCGAAGTCCTTTTCGCACGGCACTAAAGGGTGTTCTTGATCATGTTGATCCAATAGCAAGAGAGGATAAAAACGATGCGGATACTCCTCTTCTTGGAAAACGGAAGGAAGAGGTAGCTGATCTATCTAAACTTATTAAGAAAACAGTTACCATTGAGGAAGGTTTGTCTATTCCTAGTGGGAAAGTATTTGTGAATGATTTGGTGATTTACGATACGTGCGTCGATATTTTAAAGGAGCACAATAAAATACCTTGGGCCCGTAGGTCCCAAGCCAAAATAAATTTTATTACTCCGTTAAAAAAAGTCATGGAGAAAGTAGAAGCAGGAGAAATTATTTTACATGTTTCTGATGTGAGAGATGCATTAATCCAGGCATTAAAGGACAAAAATGTTGCGACATTAAGACTGCAGCGCGAAACCGAAGAGAAATTGAATGGAGAGTTAGCAGTTGCAAAAGAGGCAAATCAAAGTTTATCTACGCAGCTTGCAGCTGTGCGAAACGGTTCGGAATTAGCAGCAGCAAGTCAGGAAAATTCAGTACTTAGGAAGACAGCGGCAGATTTTCAGAGAGCTTTAGAAGAAAGTCGGCGGCGATTTGCGGAGGAAGAACAGCGGCGTAAAGAAGAAAAAGAAGAATATGATAGGAAAATGGCGGAGGCTAAGGCAGAGTTTGCTCAGAAGCTTAAAGATCAAGAAGAAAGTCACGCTAGGTTAATGGAACAAGGTAGGCAGGACTTCAATAAGATGTTTGAGGATATGAAGGCTCAGATTGCTGCCATTAAGGCAGATCATACTCAGCAAATGGCTGCTGCTAAAAAGCAGGCTGATTATAGGATGGAAGTTCAGAAGATTGCTCATGAAAAGGAGCTTAAAGATCAACTAGCAGAACAAGATGTCATAGTAGCAGAACGGAATGCATTTCGAGATAAATACGAGAAACAAACGTCAGAAATTAAAAAAAGTGGCGGCTTTGAAACGCTGAAGCTAGTTTCGCAATGCTCTTCTGCAAGGAACACACAAGAGGAGAAAGCAGCATCTGGACCGCCAGACTATCTGCGTTGTCCCATTACTCTGGAGTTGATACGTGACCCAGTGGTTGCATCTGATGGATTTACTTATGAGCGAGCAGCGATAGAAGCCTTTTTGGCAAGGACAGAAGAACCAATTAGTCCGATGGCTCATACAGCATTTACATCCAAAGATGTAAGACCTAATCAGTCAATAAAAGAGGCCATCAATGATTATGTGCAGACGATAATACGGCAAGCAGTGCAACTACAGCAGCTACCTGCAGAAGATGTTGTTCCGCTAGCTGTTGCTGCTACGGCTACTGTAACTATGACAACAACTGTTGCAACCACTGCAGCAGCTACTACAACTGCAGGACCAACTTCGCCCTCCTTTGCTGCTGGTCGAAGAAGATTGAGCTTCCATTATCACGAACCAGAGCGCCGCGATAACAATGAAGCAGTGTTACCTGCGCCAGCAGCTAGCGATGGTGCTCGTGTTTCCCCTCGAAGTAGTGTGAGTGGTAGTTAAGATTAGTTTTACAACAAACTAAACCGCAACGGATTGCGGTTTAGTTTGTATCAAGATTATTATTTTTTCATAGACACACATTGAGTGAATTTATGATGGTGTTTATGGCATTGACATTTTTGCTGGGACATCTCTACGGCCGTGGTGGAGCATATGTTTGGTGCGATAGCTGGCTTTTATTGACAGAAGGTTCGCGAACATCAAGGAAGTCCCGAAACGCCAGATGTCCTCCCGTCGCGCATACGAATTGATTGTAAGCTCATCACCTAGAGGATGACCGGAACGGGGATAAAAATCATCCGCCACACGTTTTCTAGTGACATTATCCTCTGTCTGAACTCTAAATGAACGCTCCTGCGGCTCGCTTTTTTTAATTTTTTTTACATTTCCATAAAGGCCGGGCTTGCAGAACGCTTGCACATAATTTGCTGGCATATGCCGTTGCAAATACCATACGAGTTGCCAACATAACCTCGCTCGCATATTATCACTCCAGTCATATCCAAAATGGCGAGCATCATATAGTTGGAAGGTACGTAGAAGCGGATCAGGATTATAGTGTCTTCCTTTGCTTACAGGATCGTTTAACCTTTTCTGCAATAATGTCTGAAGGTTATTAAGAGTCTTCGCAATGGTTGAGTCTGGCGTTATTGTTAATTTGTAGTCAGGATAACTACCCCGGTTAATATCGGACATAGAGTTGCGAACTATTTCAGGTAAATTATTTAATAGATCAATAATCGGCTGCCATTTTTCTTTTTCTTTTTGCTCCCAACCATCAGGGAACTGTGCGTCGAATAAATCGTTCGCATGATCTTCGCCTTTCAATGTGACGATACTCTTTCTCAGCAGGTCTGCTATTTCATCGTCTTCTTCGCCCAGTGCAAATTCATAGGCTGTCTTTCCTGCAACATCAATCAGCTGACCTCCCTTGTTGATGATGATTTTTTCAGCGTCGTAGGTTTCTTTCTCTTCAGCATTGGGGATGATTTTTTTATCTTCATATCGAGCCTTCCATGTTACTAATGCCAAACGCGGATCATCTTTTAGCATTTCTTTAACCTTGTCTTTGTTACCTTCAGAAATATAGTTGATTAATTTTCGAAGCAGTTGTTGCTGGAATACAGGGTCTGCCAGATGATTGGCAAAAAATGAGGTGCTTGCAAAAGAAACCAATGATGGATTATCTAGCGTTGGAGCGACCGCTGTTGGAAATACCGGAGCAATAGCTTTCAATGAGGGTGCTACTGCAGTACAAATTCCTGCTTTTGCCAACGCTACGTTCGTTAAATTCTTGACATCAGGTGGATTCGATGTAAAGTTTCGCCTTCCCATCGGTTTAATAGCAATCGATTTCCTATTTTGAAAAATATTAGCAAAATATTGGCGGAATCCTTTACTGTCAGGAGGATTCACGTCAGGATAGAGCAATATCGCATTGTTATTGCCAATCTGTTTCTCTGCCTGTTTTAATGCTTCAGGATTATTATCAGATAACAAATACAATGAATAATCGTTCTCTGCTGCTTTGGATAAACGCGTCATTTTAAGACCAAGCCGACTGGCTATGCGATCCCATAAATCGCATACACGATCGCCAAGCCATCGACTGGCTTTCGGTAGAAGGGGAGTCAGACCAACGAGTATGCCAATCCCAATTCCGACTCCTCCTGTCACTGCGCATGCTACGCTCACACATATGCATAGTGCTGTTAAAACTAAAACTTTATCCCAGTCTAATTCACTGAGTTTCTTTACTGCATAGAGCGCAGGTGACAGCAGAGCACCTCCCAGTAAAATAGCAGACATGCCCACTGTAGTTGCTCCAACGCCGCTAAATCCTAGGGCTGAAATGAGATAAGCACCGGCTGCAGCCACGAATGGCCCTGCTGTGAAGGCAAGAATTACACCAATTAATGTAAAGAATATCTCGGCAACTATGAAAGGATGTCTTTCAAAGAAATTCCTATTATCAATCAATTCAATGACTTGTTGTTCGTTTGGGGCGGGAGAACTGCTTGGCATTCCATTTCTCGACATAATCTAAAAACAATAGCTTCATTATCCCTGAAAAAGATTAAAAAATCCTTAAGAGCCTGTTCAAAGTCTATTTACTTATTTTAAAAAGCGGTAAAATCGGCTAAAATTTCCGCAAATTTTCGTTAAATAGCGGTGCTATTCGCCTCAAATTTCCAAAAATCTCATCTCGATTTCCCACTTTTTAAAATAGTAAATAGACTTTGAACAGGCTCTCAGAACAACTCCGGAAAGTTGGCTCAATATGCAGCAAGCGTTGGATTTGTGGGAGCTAGAAAAAAAATATATTCCGATTTATAAGGCAGTTGAAAGAGCAGCTTCTCATGTCAATCCCCATGAGTAACGAATGAGGCTGACTAAAACGCAACGGATTGCAGAATAGTCATGACTTTTCTGCAATCTGTTGCAGTTTAGTCAGCAATACTCAAGTATCAAAAGATAAATTTAAATCTGTCATTGCTGTCCTCGTCATTGCCGTCCCTGTCATTGCGAGGAGCGTTTTTTGCGACGAAGCAATCCAGTGTTTTTTTGCAATATTTTTCTGGATTGCTTCGCTACGCTCGCAATGACGTAGTGGGAATTGTTTATATGTGTCATACAAAGACAAAATTAAACTTGTCATTGCCGTCCCTGTCATTGCGAGGAGCGTTTTTTGCGACGAAGCAATCCAGTGTTTTTTTGCAATATTTTTCTGGATTACTTCGCTACGCTCGCAATGACATGGTGGGAATTGTTTATATTTCATGCAAAGACAAAATTAAACTTGTCATTGCCATCCCTGTCATTGCGAGGAGCGTTTTTTGCGACGAAGCAATCCAGTGTTTTTTTGCAATATTTTTCTGGATTGCTTCGCTACGCTCGCAATGACATGGTGGGAATTGTTTATATTTCATGCAAAGACAAAATTAAACTTGTCATTGCCATCCCTGTCATTGCGAGGAGCGTTTTTTGCGACGAAGCAATCCAGAGGTTTTTCAACATTTTTCTGCATCACCGCGCTTGCAAGAATAGATAATTAATCCAATTCAGGAAACTTCAATAATGTATGAGCATCACCCGGCAGTTTATATTATGGCAAATAAACGCAATGGCACACTATATGTGGGCGTAACAAGTGATTTAATAAATCGTGTTTATCAGCATAAATTTGAAGAAATAGAGAGTTTCAGCAAACGATATCAATGTAAGTTACTTGTTTATTATGAACAGTATGAGGATATAGATACTGCTATTGCAAGAGAAAAACAACTCAAAGGAGGCTCTAGAAAAAATAAACTGGCTCTTATTGAAAGTATGAATTCTGAATGGTCAGATTTATATAATTCATTACTGTAACAGAAACTGTCATCGCGAGCGCAGCAATCTGGAAAAGCATTACAAAAGCACTGGATTGCTTCGTCGCAAAAAACGCTCCTCGCAATGACAGGGACGGCAATGACAGGTTTAATTTTGTTTTTGCATGACATATAAAAAATTTCCACTGTGTCATTGCCGTCCCTGTCATTGCGAGGAGCGTTTTTCGCGACGAAGCAATCCAGGGTTTTTTGCAGTATTTTTCTGGATTGCTTCGCTACGCTCGCAATGACGTAGCGGGAATTGTTTATATGTGTCATACAAAGACAAAATTAAACTTGTCATTGCCGTTCCTGTCATTGCGAGGAGCGTTTTTTGCGACGAAGCAATCCAGGGTTTTTTGCAGTATTTTTCTGAATTGCTTCGCTACGCTCGCAATGACGTAGTGGGAATTGTTTATATGTCATGCAAAGACAAAGTTAAGTCTTTCAGCGAGTGTAGCGAAGACAGTATTCGTCATTGCTGTCTCTGTCATTGCGAGGAGCGCTTTTTGCGACGAAGCAATCCAGGGTTTTTTGCAGTATTTTTCTGAATTGCTTCGCTACGCTTGCAATGACATGGTGGGAATTGTTTATATGTCATGCAAAGACAAAATTAAGTCTTTCAGCGAGTGTAGCGAAGACAGTATTCGTCATTGCTGTCTCTGTCATTGCGAGGAGCGTTTTTCGCGACGAAGCAATCCAGAGGTTTTTTCTATATTTTTCTGGATTGCTTCGCTACGCTCGCAATGACGTAGCGGGAATTGTTTATATGTCATGCAAAGACAAAATTAAGTCTTTCAGCGAGTGTAGCGAAGACAGTATTCGTCATTGCTGTCTCTGTCATTGCGAGGAGCGTTTTTCGCGACGAAGCAATCCAGAGGTTTTTTCTATATTTTTCTGGATTGCTTCGCTACGCTCGCAATGACGTAGCGGGAATTGTTTATATGTCATGCAAAGACAAAATTAAGTCTTTCAGCGAGTGTAGCGAAGACAGTATTCGTCATTGCTGTCTCTGTCATTGCGAGGAGCGTTTTTCGCGACGAAGCAATCCAGAGGTTTTTTCTATATTTTTCTGGATTGCTTCGCTACGCTCGCAATGACGTAGTGGGAATTGTTTATATGTCATGCAAAGACAAAATTAAGTCTTTCAGCGAGTGTAGCGAAGACAGCATTCGTCATTGCTGTCTCTGTCATTGCGAGGAGTGCTTTTTGCGACGAAGCAATCCAGTGTTTTTTCAATATTTTTCTGGATTGCTTCGCTGCACTTGCGTGAGAATAGTGGACTCTTACGATCCTGATTGAACCCCGATTTTTTCCACTACAGCACAAGGATTGTTACCTCGACAATCTACACCATATTTTTTCTGATCCGACTGATCGATAATTGTAACTAAGAGAACATCTGCAGGCTTGTACACGTAAGTAGAAGGATCAAAGCTCGATGAGATTGCTACTGCAGCAGGGAAGAATCTACCATCGATGGTATGCAGTGAAATGACGGGTAGTTGATTGTATCCTTCTTTAAGAGCTAAATTGAGTGTAGTTACTCCATCACTAGCAACTGAATTTAAATCTACTTTTCCATTTTTATCTTCAAATTGAAGACGGTTTCCTGAAATAGTAGGAGACTGAGCAAACTCAGGGTAATAGTGATCGACCTGAGTTTTGCTAAAAAGATTGAGAAAGTTGAAGTTGCGAAAATAGATGTCTGCATTGGCGCTGCAACTCAAACCCATGTAACACAATGTAAATAATGCAATTATTTTAAGTTTCATAGCTCAACTCCTGAGTTGTATTTTTTTACAAGATCGAAGGTTTTCAATTGTAGATGAATTGTTCATAAATTGCCATCCCTTCACTTTTTTGAAGAATATTTGCATACGCCACATAACCATCAGGCCTAATCAAATACACCGCATTTTCTTTTAATCCCGCTTCCGCAGCGACTACATTCCAAGAAAATTCATGCAAATCAATTCCGAGAGATGAAATTGATTTTTTAAATGCATCTGTGGCTTTTCCATAAATATGAATTTGCCAATTGAGCGACGTTAATGGTTTGAAATTATCGAACTCATCGCAATGAACCCACGGCAATCGATCTCCGCCTTGTATTTTTCCTGCTTTCCCTGCGCTTAATCGACTGTGACGATAATTTATTTTAATTTGCGAAACGGTTTTAAAAAGAATTTTTTTAAAAAAAGTAAATCGTGTCAACAAAGGAAAAATAATCGGAAAAAAACCATTTCTGACGCATTTTCCAATCCATCCCGTATGAGTGACCAGTTGAAATGCCGTATCCGTTGTTTTAATGAGACGACGCGCAAAGGCAATTCGCTCGGGTTCGTACGTATCGAGTAAAGCAATCGATGCTTGTTTTTTGAGAACAGACGCTATTTTCCAAGACAGATTCACTGCATCACCAATCCCTGTATTCATTCCCTGTCCGCCGACAGGACTGTGAATATGCCCTGCATCACCGAGTAAAAAAATTCTGTTTTGTTGAAAATGTTCAGCGACGCGATGGTGCGAATGATAAGTCGAAAACCAATTCACTTTTGAAATAGTGAGTCCCACA
>Ga0207003_1108_pt1 | contig 17824 bp, 15 predicted proteins | sample Alteio_BWMinCont_89_FD_153474 | JGI IMG/M metagenome (GOLD analysis project Ga0207003, IMG submission 153474) | Enriched cells from forest soil in Barre Woods Harvard Forest LTER site, Petersham, Massachusetts, United States -... | ecosystem: Environmental > Terrestrial > Soil > Temperate forest >...
AGGTATTAATACCGAATCAACGCCGAACCCCACGCCAAACCACCACCAAATCCTTCGAGTAATAACAAATCACCGCGTTTTATGCGCCCATCCCGAACGGCTTTATCCAGTGCAAGAGGAATAGATGCACTCGACGTATTCCCCTGCTCTTGCAACGTAATCGCCACACGATCCAATGGTAAATTCAATTTCTTGGCCATCGCTTGAATAATCCGAATATTCGCTTGATGCGGCACCAGCCAATCAACAGCCGAGTGCTCTAACGAATTCGCCGCCAACGTTTCATCAAACAAATCCCCAAGAATATTCACCGCTAATTTAAATAAATGGTTGCCTGTCATCTGAATATAAAGTTCTTGCTCAACATCCATCGGTTTACCCAATCCGACATTGAGTGACAAAACATCTTTGTAAGTTCCATCCGCGTGCAAGTGAGTCGATAAAACACCCGGCTTGTCACTCGCGCCTAACACAACCGCACCTGCACCATCTCCAAATAAAATACACGTCGCCCGATCACTCCAATCCACAATTCGCGACATGACTTCGCTGCCAATCACGAGTGCATATTTGACGTTCTGACTCCGAATAAATTGATCGGCAATACTCAATCCATACATAAAACCCGCACACGCCGTGGAATTTAAATCAAACGCAGCGCATCCTGCAATTCCCAATCTTTGTTGTAACAAACACGCAGTACTCGGAAACATTTTTTCCGGTGTTGTCGTTGCAATAATAATCATGCCGATATCCGCTGGCGTAATCCCAGCAGTTAACATGGCTTGACGTGCCGCCTGTTCTGCCATTGTCAAAGCTGTTTCATGTGCGGCTGCAATATGACGTTTATGAATTCCTGTTCGCTCAACGATCCAGTCATTCGTCGTTTCAACCATTTTTTCCAAATCAAAATTTGTCAGGATTTTTTCAGGTAAATAACTGCCAGTCCCTAAAATATTGGTGTATGTCGTCATGATGGATCCCTGGATAATTTTAATAACTGCTCAACCTCAGTACTGATTCGCTGAGGAATATTTTTTTCGACTTGCACAATCGCTTCTTCTATCGCATGAGCAAACGCTGATATTTTTGCGCCGCCGTGACTTTTAATGACGATACCGGTTAAGCCGATAAGACATGCGCCATTGTAACGATCAGGATCCATTCGTTTCACGAGAGACTTCAAAATAGGCATCGAAACCAATGCGGCAAATTTAGTAAATAGGTTACGAGTGTATCCCTCTTTCAATAAATTACGAATGAAAATAGCGATACCTTCACTCGCCTTCAGCGCAACATTTCCGACAAATCCGTCGCAGACAATCACATCGGCATCGCCTTGATAAAGTTGATCGCCTTCGATGTAGCCCGCGTAACAAACTGCTTTGGTCTGATTTAAAAGTTGTGCAGTCGCTTTAACTAATTCATTCCCTTTGATGTCTTCATGACCGATGTTCAACAGACACACTTTAGGCTCTTTGATATTATCCACCGCAGAAGCCAAAACAGATCCCATCACTGCAAATTGAAACAAATGCTCTGGACTCGAATCCACATTCGCGCCCAAATCCAGCATACGCATATTTTTGCCTGATAAAGTGGGAAAAGTAGAAATAATCGCGGGTCTGTCTATGCCTGGAAGTGTTTTTAATACAAAACGAGCTGTGGCCATCAAGGCACCGGTATTGCCTGCACTAATACACGCTTCTGCTACACCTTCTTTCACAAGATTAATGGCCACGCGCATGGAAGAATCTTTTTTTGAGCGTAACGCTTGGGAAGGAGATTCATCCATCTCAACACGCTGCGAAGCATGTTGGATAGTCAATCGGGAAGCATCGTAAGATTGATTTCGTAATTGCTCTTGCAATACGTCATTGTCTCCCACGAGGATTAAATGAAGAGCAGGACATTTCTTTAGCGCCTGCAAAGAAGCAGGCACAACGACAGGAGGTCCATGATCGCCTCCCATAGCATCAACTGCAATCGTTATTTTTTTCAAACGGATTACTCTTCGTCGTTTTCTTCTTCAACCGCTGCGTTTTGATTAATCACTTGGCGGCCCTTGTAATAACCATCTGGACTCACATGGTGCCGACGATGTGTTTCACCCGTTGCTGCATCAACAGAAAGTGCTGCTGCACCTAAAGCAGAATGTGCACGGCGCATACCACGTCTTGAACGGGATTTACGACTCTTTTGAACTGCCATAAATTTTAACTCCTCACTATTTTTCATCTCCATTACGCTTAGAGCGTAACGACTCAATTACGTTAAACGGATTTTCTTTCTCTACAACCGCATCATTCGCATACAATTCAAATGCCTGTTTTGCCGTGCAGTCATCCATGCTATGCATGGGTACAATGGGCAAACTAATCAATAACTCGTCTTCAATCATTTCACTCAAAATAAGCGAAAGGTCTGGCACTAAGAGCGGGTCATATCTGTCAGGCAGTCTGTCCGCTTCTTTTTCTGTGTGGACAACCGCCAACAGAAAGTCGCTGATTATCTCATACTTGAAAGAATTCAGACAACGTTGGCATGCCAATATTAAACACGTTGTCGCATGCCCTTTTACATATCGGATGCCTTCTTCATCTATGCCAAACTGCAGATCAGCTATCACTTTTCCGTCATTTGAACTGAGATGAGAACGCAAGCGCGACATATCTTTTACAAGTAACGTACCGCTCAAGCTTAGTGATTGATCAGCAAAGCGAAAGGGGTCTACTTTCAAGGGCAAGTTGTCATCGTGCATAGCTGCGGGATTGTATTCGTCTATGAGAGGCCTGTCAAACAAGCTTTTAAATCCGCATCCAACGGCGCACTCACTCGAACAACCTCCCCCGTCGAAGGCAACAAAAACTCAATTGAATTCGCATGCAAAAAAAGCCGCTTCAACCCCTGTTCTCGCATTTGTTTATTAAATGTTTTGTCACCGTATTTGGGATCACCCGCAATCGGATGATGGCGATATTGCGCATGCACCCGAATTTGATGGGTCCTGCCCGTATGCAAATGCGCCTCCACCAATGTCATCCCCGCAAACGTTTCAAGCGGAACAAACACCGTCAGCGATGATTTTCCTTCCTGATCCACTTTGACGATCCGCTCACCGCTCGACAAATGATTCTTTTGGAGCGGAACATCAACCCGCAGCTCCGTCGATTTCCAGTGTCCCTTTGTGAGCGCCCAATAAATCTTTCGCATTTTGCCTTCTCTCAGCAACTGATGAAGTTCTTTTAAAACACCCCGTTTTTTTGCCAACACCAGACACCCCGATGTATCCGCATCCAGTCGATGCGCTAATTCCAAATGAGGCAGCTTGGGATACATACAACGCAATGCTTCCACGATTCCGATTTTCACCTGACTCCCCCCATGCACGGGAATACCTGAGGGTTTATTGATAATAAACAACTGATTATCTTCATATAAAATACGTTGAGACAACAAGGTCATCAACGAACGACTCGGAGTCTCTGGCGCAGTTTGCTCACTCATTTGAACCGGCGGTACACGGACTTGATCGCCTGCCTGCAAACGATAACTGGGGTCAATGCGTTTCTTATTGACGCGAACCTCACCCTTCCGCAAGATCCGGTAGATACGCGTTTTAGGAACCCCTTTCAACCGAGTCAGCAAAAAATTATCAATCCGCTGCCCGGCATAGTCCGGGTCAATTGTAAGATAATGGACCCGTCCCTCAGATTGCTTTTTCATATTTTTATTTCACCAATTGATATAAGCACAAAATGCTGGTATATTCGGCAACGCCTTGATAGGTAAGGTATTCGGCACTTCAATGAGGTAAGTGCAATTAAAGATTTCAAAGTAATAGACTCGGTGGGGATTATACACGCAAAAAATCTAAAATCTCTGACTGATCTGTTACAAACTAAAGGTAATTATGAAAAGAATGCTTATTAATGCAACTCATAAAAATGAAGAGTTGCGAATCGCACTGGCAAACGGGCAATATTTGTATGATCTCATCATTGAGTCTTCCACCCGCGAACAAAAACAATCGAATATTTATAAGGCGCGCATCACTCGAATTGAACCGAGCCTAGAAGCAGCCTTTCTTGATTACGGTGAAGGCCGTCACGGCTTTTTACCGCTCAAGGAAGTCGCGCGTTCCTGCTTCAAAAATTCGTATGTTGATACGGGTAAACGTCCTGCTATCAATGAGGTGCTTGAAGAAGACCAAGAACTGATTGTTCAAATTGATAAAGAAGAACGCGGAAATAAAGGCGCTGCTTTAACGACTTTTATTTCTTTGCCGGGTTCTTATCTCGTTCTCATGCCAAACAATCCGAAAGCGGGGGGAATTTCCCGTCGCATTGAAGGCGAAGAACGTACCGACTTACGCGAAAATTTATCTTCTCTCAACCTTCCTGAAGGAATGGGAGTGATTGTTCGTACTGCCGGCAGTGGCAAAAGTTTTGAAGAACTTCAATGGGATCTGGATATTCTTTTACGACACTGGGAATCGATTCGTCACGTAACTGACGATCGCTCTGCTCCCTTCCTTGTTTATCAAGAAAGCAACACGGTCATTCGCGCAGTGCGTGATTATTTGCGTAAAGATATCGATGAAGTCCTCATTGATCATCCCGATGTTTACGAAGAAATTACAAACCATATTAAATTAGTGCGACCTGATTTCATTCATCGAGTGAAATTGTATAAAGATCCCACTCCACTATTCACTCGTTTTCAAATTGAAAGCCAAATTGAATCGGCCTTCCAACGCGAAGTGCGATTACCTTCGGGTGGATCGATTGTCATTGATCACACTGAAGCACTTGTTTCTATCGATATCAATTCCGCTCGCGCAACCAAAGGCGGCGACATCGAAGAAACCGCTCTCACAACAAACTTGGAAGCGGCTGATGAAGTTGCACGTCAATTACGCCTGCGCGATCTGGGCGGATTGATCGTGATTGATTTTATCGATATGACACCCATTCGCAATCAACGCGAAGTAGAAGACCGTATAAAAAATGCATTATCGATGGATAGAGCTCGAGTGCAAATAGGTCGAATTTCTCGCTTCGGACTGCTGGAAATGTCTCGTCAACGGTTACGTCCTTCTCTGGGCGAGTCGAGTCAAATCAGTTGTCCGCGTTGCCTCGGTCAGGGAACGATTCGTGGAATTGAATCTCTGGCGTTATCGATTATTCGCATCATTGAAGAACATGCATTGAAGGAAAATACAGCTCAAGTACAAGCGGTATTGCCGATTGAAATAGCCACCTTCTTGCTGAATGAAAAACGTCAAGCGATCATGGGCATTGAAGAACGACAAAAAGTCGCTGTGATCATTGTGCCGAATCCGCACTTCATGACACCGCATTATGAAGTTGAGCGGATACGTCTTTCTGATTTAAGTGAACACGATGAAAAAGTCATCAGCTACAAACTGGCGATCAAACCTGAAGTTGAGTCAACTGTGGTGAGTCCCACGATGGCTCGCCCTCATCAAGAACCTGCCATCAAAAATATGATCATAGAGCAACCGACTCCAACGCCTTCCACTCCTTTGAAATCGAGTGAAGGTGGTTTATTAAAACGGTTGTTCGGTTATCTTATGAAAAAAGATTCTGTTGCGCCTCGCACTGAAAGGAAACCAGGAGTGAGAACAGAAGGTAGACGATCAGGGACAACACCTTATCGTGGAAAAAACCGACTGCATCATCATAAAAATCGGGGACATCAGAGAAGACCTCATCGAGACAATGATCCACAAAGACACGCTCAATCGCATGATCATCACGAGCAACGCCCAAAAGAGCGATCGCCGATGTCATCGTCTCAACATTCGGATCATCGACATGAAGAGCACACACATTCTGCTGAGTCATTCACCAAACCAGTGAGCCATGTCAGCGAAGCGCCTCCTTCGATGGTTCATGAACATCATGAAACAAGAACTCCAGTTTCATCAGGTTCGACTGAGCATGCGGTCTCTGAACAACCTACATCGCCACCGACTGAAAACAATGACAGAAAATCCCGACATCCTGCAAAACATCGTCGTCATAAGCGGTTTTCTAAGCATTATCGCAAACCGGGTTCAGGGGATCGTAATAAACAAAAAACGCCGGTGGGTGAAGATATTTATAACAGTAAGAAGAGCGAGCAGGAATAACCGATTTAAAAAACAAATTTCCATGATTCTTAAGGGTTTGTAAGGAAAATGTAGGGTGGATTAGGTGCGTTTTTTGCACCGTAATCCACCAACCTGTAAAAAAGCGTTTGTTTTTATTGGTTTGTGACGTTGTGACTTTTGCACGGCCTTGAACTTTGCGTCCCCTTCCTTCCATTTGCTTTTCAAATGGAGGGAAGGGAAAGGGTTGGGAGGTCGTTAAATACAAAAGCCCGCATAGCGGGCTTTTCATTGCTTACTTGTCGACAGTTCGAGGGGTGGCAGAGACCCCATCCGGCCCTTCGGGCCACCTTCCCCACTGCGTGGAGAAGGGAAGTTCTTGTCGAGAGTTTTTGTGACGTTGTGACTTTTACACGGCCTTGAACTTTGCGTCCCCTTCCTTCCATTTGCTTTTCAGTGGAGAAGGGAAGTTCTTGTCGAGAGTTTTTGTGACGTTGTGACTTTTACACGGCCTTGAACTTTGCGTCCCCTTCCTTCCATTTGCTTTTCAAATGGAGGGAAGGGAAAGGGTTGGGAGGTCGTTAAATACAAAAGCCCGCTTGCGGGCTTTTCATTATTCATCACTCCCCAACCGTCTCGAGCGCGCCTCCATCATCACCGGAATATCATCAATAATCGGATAAGCCACCCGATCGAACTGACAAATGAGTTCCTGATTTGCACGATCAAATAGCAACTCCCCTTTACACACAGGGCATGCTAGTATTTCCAGTAAATTTTTATCCATAGTGCTTACCCAAAACGAAACATTATATGACACTATTTCATATGGAAACAGCTCATCCCTCATGGCATGCTGCCCTCAACGAAGCGCTCAGCAAAATGGATCCCGCGTATCTCGAAAATTTATACCACACAAGCGATTGGCTACCCGGCCCTCGCCTTATGTTCAATGCATTTTCATTACCACTTGATCAAACGCAGTATGTTTTACTGGGCGAATCACCCTACCCGCGTGCCGCATCCGCCAATGGTTATGCATTTTGGGATGCAGCAGTTAACGAACTCTGGTCAGAAACGGGTTTATCTAAACCCGTTAACCGCGCAACTTCCCTGCGAAATATCATAAAAATGCTACTCATCGCCGAAGGCCAATTAAATTCCGACGAAGCAACTCAACTCGCTATTTCACAACTCAATAAACACTCTTTGGTAAAAACCAATGCGGATCTTTTTAATAATTTTTTATCGCGTGGATTTTTGTTGTTAAATACCACACCGGTTTTACGATCAGGCAACGTGCAAAAAGATGCAAGAGCATGGCATCCTTTTATCTCACACATATTAAATTTTATTTTTGAAAATAGACCACACGCTCAACTGATTTTATTAGGCAACATCGCGAATGCGATCGATAAATTAGTCACTCACCGCGAAATAAAACGATTTTACGCTGAGCATCCTTACAATATTTCTTTTATAAATAATCCTAAAGTGATTGATTTTTTTCGGCCGTTGCATTTACTAACTATTTGCCATCCGGAAATAAAAAAGATAGAGTGACTATTTGTTGTAGGAACCCCGTATCACATGCGTATATTACTCGTAGAAGACGATGAACCCTTGGGCGATGGCTTGAGAGCTGGCCTCACTCAATACGGTTACACCGTCGATTGGCTGAAAGACGGATTGTCCGCCGACCAAGCACTTAAAACCGAAACATTTGATATCGTTGTTCTCGATTTAGGTCTTCCCAAATTAACAGGCATCACCGTTCTGCAAAATTTACGCGGTCGTGGCCAAACCATGCCCGTTCTGATTTTAACAGCCAGAGAATCCGTTGATGATCGTGTGAGAGGTCTCGACAGCGGCGCAGATGATTACCTCACAAAACCGGTTGATCTCGATGAACTCTGCGCAAGATTGCGCGCACTGCAACGACGTTTTTCCTCACGCGCAGAACCGCTGCTCCTTCATGAAGATATTCGACTGGATCCAGCGGCTCACACTGTTTCTTTCAAAGGTGAATCCGTCAGCGTATCACGTCGTGAATTTGCCTTATTACAAAAACTGCTCGAAAATGCAGGACGTGTTTTATCGCGAGAACATTTAACACAATCCCTATACGGTTGGGGCGAAGATGTTGACAGTAATGCACTCGAGGTGCACATACATAATTTACGCAAAAAGTTCGGCCAACCTTTTATTCATACGATTCGTGGTATCGGTTACATGATAGACAAAAGTAAAGATGAAAAATGATTCGATCTATACGACGCTTTTTATTAATCAGTCTTTTAATCAGCATGACGATTGCATCGTCCATCACTGCAATCGGAAATTATTTGCTGGACAAGCAGATCATTCAACCTTACCTGGATGACCAGCTCGTCAAATTGTCTACGTTTGCCGGACTCATGTCGCATACTCTCATGCAAGATAAACACGCCCAGGAAAAAATAGTAGCTTTCGTAAACCATTCATCCCGTAAAAATACGATGCCCTTCTTTTTCCAGGTGCTCACAAAAGAAAAAAAAGTTCTCATGCATTCCACAACCCTGCCACAAGAAGTTGCATTAAATATTCCGCTGGGTTTTAGCAATGTGCAAATCAACAATAGTGACTGGCGTACTTATACTGCAATAGATCCCATGACACAAAATAAAATTGTCGTGGCTGAACAATATGACACTCGAAATCAACTGGTCGATGACATTACCCGCAATAATGGTTACATCTTATTGATTACCTATCCTATCTTTGGAATATTAATCTGGTTGATTGTGGGACTCGCGTTGCGCTCAATTAGTCGCGTGACCAGTGAAATTTCAAATCGGGCATCGACTTATCTCGAACCCGTTAAGGCGGGAAATATTCCTATCGAAATCGAACCGCTGGTTGCCGAATTAAATCAATTATTTTTGCGATTAAAATTCGTGTTTGATCGCAACAAACGGTTTGCAGGCGATGCAGCCCATGAATTACGAACACCCTTAGCTGCACTCAAAACACAAGCCCAAGTTGCACTGAGAGCAAGCGACGAAAAAGAACGCATTAAAGCCATCCAAAAAGTGGTACAAAGCGTTGATCGCAGTTCGCACGTGGTCGCTCAGTTATTGACTTTAAGTCGATTGAGCCAGGAAGAAGAATTAAATGATATTTGTCCCGTTGATCTTCACAAATTAGTCACCGAAATCACAGCGTATCTCGTCCCCATCGCGCTCGAAAAAAATATTGAAATCGAACTCATCGCACCTCCCGAAGCCGTCATCATTCAAGGAAATGATGTGGCCTTGGGCATACTCATTCGAAATGTTGTCGACAATGCGATCCGCTATACGCCCGAACAGGGCCGCATAAAAATTCAACTCCTACAAAATAACCGTTCTGTTATTTTCCGTGTCATCGATTCCGGTCCCGGTATTCCCACAGAATTACATGATCGTGTCTTTGAGCGTTTTTACCGAATTTTAGGCACTCAAGCGCAAGGGAGTGGATTAGGTCTTGCGATTGTGAACCAAATTGCCGAATTGCATCATGCAACCATACAACTCAGCATCCCTCCCGACGGAAAAGGTTTACAATTTGATGTGGAATTCCCGCGCGCATAATTTATTAAATTTAATGACTGCTGATACGACATTGCTAACACCGAATCGTCGACTGGCAGCAACGTTGCTCAGTGAGTTTAATCAATTACAAATGAGTCAAGGCAAAACAAGCTGGCAAACGCCTCCTATTTTGCCATTGCCCAGCTGGCTACAACAATTGTGGAATGAATGGACTGCAAAAGAAATCACAGAAACAGCACTGTTACTCTCTCCCAATCAAAAATCTATTTTATGGGAAACAGTCATCCGGCAATCTCCGCTCAGCGATGCTTTGCTCCAAATCAGTGAAACAGCCAAACTCGCTGGAGCTGCTTATGAATTATTACAACTCTGGGAAGTCCATATAGACGATCCCATATTTTCTGCTACGGAAGACAGTCAGGCTTTTCAGGAATGGGCAAAACAATTCAAAAAAATCTGTCGAAAAAATAATTGGATCGATGATTCACAGCTAGCATCTATTCTTGAAAAAAATGTGGCGAGCAAAAAAATAAAATCCCCAGAAAAAATCATACTGGCTGGTTTTACTGAAATCGTTCCACAACATTTACGCTTGCTGCACGCATTTGAACAATCAGGCACGGAATTAATTCACTATCACAATCACGTGTCTGCCCCTTTTGCCAAAAAAATTAATTTAGTCAATGAAGAAACAGAAATCGAAACCATGGCCCGTTGGGCAAAAGCAACGTATGAAGCAGCCCCCAATAAAAAGCCTTATTTGATTGGTTGTGTCGTTCCCAAACTTGAAACACTGCGCGAATCAGTGTTACGCATTTTTTCAGATGTATTTTCAGAAAATAATACCTTTACACTCGATCACACTTCCCTGCCATTTAATATTTCAGCGGGAAAAAATTTATTATCATTCCCTATCGTCAAAACAGCCATTGAATTATTAAAATTAGGAAAAAACAATATCGATCTAACAGTAATAAGTCAGATATTAAAATCTCCTTTTTTGGGCGAAGCAGAAAAAGAAAGAGTTAAACGGTCGCATTTTGAAAATCGATTGAAACGCGAAAATATCACATCGCTGTCGATGAAAAAATTAATTTCACATCATTCTTCTTGCTCCTACTTTGTAAAACGTATTCAACAGTACCTGGATTATTTTTCTCAATTAAAAAAAACGTACTCCATGAGCGAGTGGATGACTCATTTTGTTGAATTGTTAACATTATTGGGCTGGCCAGGAGAACGTAGTTTAAATAGCCAGGAATATCAAATCACGCAACGCTGGTTAGATTTATTATTAGAATGCAATAGTCTTGATACTGTATTAGAACCTCAACGTTTTACTCAAGCGATTGAATGGCTCACTCGGCTTTCTGCTAAAACGATTTTTCAACCACAATCACCTGAAGCGCCCATTCAAATTTTGGGCGTGTTGGAAGCGATTGAATTGCCCTTCGAAAAAATCTGGGTCATGGGTTTAGATGATACAAATTGGCCAGCAGCACCTCGACCCAATCCCTTCATTCCCACCTCATTGCAAAAAATGTTGAACATGCCGCACGCAACGAGTGAAAGAGAACTCATTTATTGTGAACAGTTAATCAAACAATTGAAACAAAGCACGCAACATATTATTTTTAGTTATCCTGAAAAAAATGAAGAAGTCCGCTTGCGGCCCAGCGTATTGTTAAATGATATTGAACTGACCTCACTGGCGGAACTTTCTTTAAGTGATTTTGTTTCGCCCGCTCAGAAAATTTTCGCCACTCATCAATTAGATTATTTTACGGATGAAATGGCACCTCCCATTCAGACGAGTGAAAATATTTTGGGTGGAACGCACATTTTTAAACAACAAGCGGCTTGTCCTTTTAAAGCATTTTCTGAATTACGATTGCACGCACGATCGATTGAAACACCTACTATTGGATTGCGCGCAATCGACAGAGGAAATATCGTTCATACAGCATTGGAATTGATTTGGAAAACAATACAACATTCGACGACATTGCTCACCCTGCCGGAAAATGAATTGAGAAAAATCATTAGGACTTGCTCTGAGCAAGCCATCGCTTCGATGATCGATTCATCTCAACAACGTTATTTTTCACTCGAATTAGAGCGGCTCGAAAAAATACTTTTTGATTGGCTCACGCTTGAGAGTGAGCGCCCTGGATTCAAAATCGCTTTTCAAGAGCATGAAATCAACACAACAATCGGCCCTATTCCCATCACTTTTCGCATCGATCGCATTGATGAATTACAAGATGGCACGTGGCTGATCATTGATTATAAAACAGGAAAAAATAATAAAATTAAAAATTGGTTTGGAGAAAGGCCCGATGAACCGCAATTGCCGCTGTATTGTCTGGTGAGCGGCGAAAATATTGCGGGCATTGCGTTTGGAAAAATTCATCCCGATGAAATGACGCTTGAAGGCATCAGTCGGGACAATATGAATATTAAATCCATCAAAACAATTTCCGAATGGAAAAATCAATTACACGAATGGAAAGTCACGTTAGAAAAATTAGGCGATGATTTTTTAAATGGCATCGCGCATGTGGATCCCAAAGAGATTAATACCACTTGCAACCATTGTCATCTTCACACCTTTTGCCGGATACATGAGAAATGATTAAAATCCATGACGAATCAGAAAGACTCCGCGCCCTTGATCCCAAACAATCATTTATCGTGCAAGCGCCCGCAGGCTCAGGAAAAACAGAATTATTGATCCAGCGATTTTTAGTTTTATTAAGCACGGTACAGCAACCTGAAGAAATTTTAGCGATTACCTTTACCAAAAAATCAGCTGCTGAAATGCGTGATCGTATTATTAATGCCTTAAAAAACGCGCAAGAAACGAGTGAACCTGAAACTACTCATGCTAAAAAAACTTGGCAGTTGGCGCACAATGTCTTGCAGCAAGACAATCATTTAAAATGGAACCTGTTGGCAAATCCTAATCGATTGCGCTTGCAAACCATCGATTCATTTAATGCGAGCTTAACGCATCACTTGCCCATGTTATCTCATTTCGGTGCACCGGCTGAAATAACGGATGATCCCTATCCTCTGTATCGCCATGCCGTTCGAGAATTTTTATCTCATCTTGAAGAAGATCAAGATTGGTCCGATGCTATCGCCGTTATTTTGTTACACATGGATAATGATCTCAATAAAGTGGAATCCTTGCTGATGCATTTGCTGGCTAAACGCGATCAATGGTTGCGTCATATGACGCTCTACGATGATGCGTCACTCAGAAAAAAATGTGAAGAACAGCTTGAATTCATCTCGATAGATACATTGCGTCGATTAAAAAATGATTTTCCCAAACAACATCAAGAAGAATTATTGCATTTGCTTCGTTATGCCAGCCAGCATGTTGATCCATCTTCCGCAATCGCTTGCTGTGCTCCTTTGGAAAATCTCCCGGGCGACACGATTGACGATATAAAATACTGGTTGGGGATTCGTGAACTTCTGTTTACAAAAAGCGATGAATGGCGGAAAAAACTTGAAAAAAATATTGGATTTCCGCCGGCTTCTTCTATGAAACATCGTGCGATCGATTTAATCGATCAATTGAGTAAAGTGGATTCATTAAAAATTCTTTTTAAAGAATTAAAAAATCTGCCTGACCTTCATTACAAAGAATCACAATGGGAAACGTTGAAAGCACTTCACTATTCATTACGAATCATAGCAGCGCAATTAAAATTAACGTTTCAGCAATATGGAAAAATCGATTACATTGAAAATGCACTGGCTGCGCTCACGGCATTAGGAACGGATGAATCACCGACTTCTTTAACGTTATCTCTGGATTATCAAATAAAACATATTTTAGTCGATGAATTTCAAGATACCTCGAATAGCCAATATCACTTACTCAAAAAAATCACAATGGGCTGGCAGCCCAATGATGGGCGTACTTTATTTTTAGTGGGCGATCCCATGCAATCGATTTATCGTTTCCGCGAAGCGGAAGTGGGAATATTTATTCGTACAAAAAAATATGGCATCGGTCACATCCCACTCGAATCGATCACATTGTCTGTGAATTTCAGATCGACACCGATCATCGTGAATTGGATCAACGAACATTTTCAAACTATTTTTCCCAGAGAGGATGATATTTCCACAGGCGCTGTGCCTTACAGTCCTAGCCGCGCCAATCAGGAAAAAGAAAATAATGTGTCAGCTGTTTCAATCAATGCATTTATAGATGCTGAAAAAAAAGAACAGGCCGACGGCATTGTCTCACTCATTCAACAAAGAAAAAAATCAGATCCCACGGGAACGATTGCGATTTTAGTTCGTTCACGAACGCATTTGGAATACATCATTCCCACATTAAAAGAAGCGGGTATCCCCTATCGAGCCATTGATATTGATCCTTTAACACAACGGCCTCTCATTCAAGATCTCATGGGATTAACTCGCGCATTATTGCAACTGACGGATCGAATCGCCTGGCTCACTGTTTTGCGCGCGCCCTGGTGTGGTCTTTCGCTCAGTGATTTACTGCAATTATCGGGAAATAATCCTGCAGTCAGCTTGTGGGAACGGTGCCAATCTGCAGAAGTAATTCATACATTAAGTGCGGAAGGACAAACACGATTGAATCGATTTTTAAATGTGATGAAAATAAAAATACCAGATCGCGAACGGTATTCTTTGCATACGTGGATTGAAAGTACATGGTTATTGCTGGGCGGGCCCGCGTGTGTTCAACAATCTAACGAGTTAGAAGATGCAGCGGCTTATTTCGCACTGCTAAATAAACTCAACCAAGATGATTCGTTTGATTTGGATTCGTTAGAAAATTATGTTAATCGACTTTATGCAACACCTGATGATCGCGCAGATGAGTCTTTGCAAATCATGACGATTCACAATGCCAAGGGATTGGAATTTGATACGGTCATCCTTCCCCATCTCGAATCCAAAGCACCGGTTGATGATAAACAATTATTATTGTGGATGGAGCGCATTCGTTCCGATGAAAATCATTCATTGATTTTAGCGCCGGTCCATGCGATTGGACACGATACCGATTCTATTTATGAATATATCAAACAAGAAAATGCGATTAAAAATGATTATGAAAGAAGTCGATTATTGTATGTTGCTGCAACGCGGACAAAAAAACACTTGGATTTATTTTTTAATTTAAAAAAAGAAAGTAAAATATATTCCAGTAGTTTACTTGAAAAGCTGTGGCCTTCTATTCAAAACAATGTGACATGCATTGAAAAATCCCCATCGGATTCTTCTCTGGAAAATACGATAACGTATGCACCGATTCAGTTAAAACGATTGTCGATGAAATGGGAAAATCCCATTCAAGAAAACCGGTCTTCTGAAAAAATAGCGTATCATCAAAAACAGTTTGGATTTTTATTGCCGGACTATACGGCGAAATATGCAGGGATAGTCGTTCATCAAATTTTGCAACAGATCAGTCAATGGGGAATGGAGTGGTGGCAAACTCAATCCATTGCAAATCAATTAAGTTATTTAAAAATGCATCTTTCTCGATTGGGTGTCGAAAAAAATCATGTGGATGAAATCAGAAAAAAAATTCACGCTATTATTGAAAATACATTAGAAGATCCGCGTGGGCGTTGGATTTTGTTCGAACATCCCGAAGCGCAATCTGAATTTCATTTGACTGCGGTGATTGATGCTGTGCCAAAACAATTCATTATTGATAGAACGTTTGTGGATGATAACATCCGCTGGATTATTGATTACAAAACAGCAACACTCTCTGCTCAGGAAAATCTGCAGACTTTTTTGAGTAAAGAACAGGAAAAATATCAGCAACAAATGTGGTACTATTTTCGGGCTATTCGGGAAATAGATCGACGGCCTATTCGCATGGGGCTTTATTTTCCGACTCTGTCTGCATGGCATGAATGGGAATTTGAAAAGGAAACGATAATATGAAAATTTGGAAAATCGAGATGGACTTGTCTGCAATCGCTGCACGTGGAAAAAACACGATGATTGAACAATTGGGCATCGAGTTTATTGATGTCGGCGATGATTTTTTAACAGCGCGTATGCCGGTGGATCATCGGACTCATCAGCCGATTGGGATTATGCACGGCGGAGCGTCTTGCGCACTGGCTGAAACGGTGGGAAGTACGGCAGCGAATTGTTGTGTGGATATGAATCAATTTTATTGTGTGGGTTTAGAAATCAATACCAATCATATTCGTTCGATTCGGGAAGGTTTTGTGTATGGAACAGCAAAACCCTATCATTTGGGAAAATCCACGCATGTGTGGAGCATTGAAATCACCAATGAAGAAAAAGAACTTATTTCAATCAATAGGTTAACGATGATGGTGTTAAAAAGACCCTGATTGACAAAACTTGTTCTCATAGTGTATTATCTGGCGATAATTTAAACAACTTGAAGAGGCAAACATGAGTAGTGCACGCGAAGAAGGCCAAGAGCTTCAGTCACTTCCACCTGAAAAGACAGTAGACGCTCCTGTTGGATCTGAGTTGAGTGCTATCATGAGAGGTGCCAATGACACTGCAGTCGCTCACGCCGAAAGGTTCAAAAGGTTAAGGGAGAACATCTCCGGAATACTCCAACCGCTGATTAAGGCCTATTCTAACTATGTAGGAAAAGATAAAAGTGCTGCAGCACAGGGTGCCGCTGTGGGAGCCGTGGCTGGTTTGGGTGTGGCTGTAGCCGCCCTTATTCTGATCTCCCCTCTTGCCCCTATCCTCGCAACAATGGGCATAGTCTCTTTTCTGCTCACAACTGGAATAGGTCTTCTCGGTGTTAGCCTGGGAGGCTTAATTGGCGCTCCTGTCGGTGTGGCTATTGCTAACATGATGGAGGAGATGACGAATCCTCCTAAAGTAAAATCACAACCTACTCAACAGCCGTCGCAACAGCTATCATCCACAGCGACAATACATGATGGGAATGGGCTTGATCGCAGGCCAAATCCTCAGGCTTATGCTTCTTCTAGTCCACAAGCTGCTGCGCAACCGCGTCCACCTGCTGTCAGTTCTACATCACAAACGAAGGACTTCTCTTCAACGCCTGCACCCCGGCCCCCTACTGTAGTAAGGTGCAGCCTGTAACAAAACAAAATGAAGAATAGGAAATAAATATGCTTAATAGGCTAACTCCACAGGATCCAAGCATCAATGAAAGTGATGCGCTACCTGTCGTCCCATCAGAACCTACTCCACCCAAAAAAAGCTGGCGGGAGATCTTATCAAAATCTTATCAAACCTACCGAGCCTCTTCGAAAAAACATCCAGAGGCTAGAAGCGTTGGTCGCTCCGCAGGAGCCTGTATTGTTGGAGGCTTGACTTTTGCGATGATGGCCCTCTGCCCCCCTAGTTTCTTTCTCTTGGCGGGAGGCTGGATGTGTGCGATTTTATTCGCTGGCGGCGCTGGTCTGGGCGGCTTGATTGGCGGTCCTCTTGGCGTTGGTATTGCTGAGCTGGTTGAGAGTATCTCCAGCCCTAAGACAGAAATTCCTCCTTCCCAATCGACGGCAGCAACAACTCAAAAAAATGCAGGGCCGGGGAAGCCAGTATCCACAGTGGTAATACATAGTAGGCATGGGCTTAATCAGGAGCCAAATCCTCGGGCTTATGCTTCTTCTAGTCCACAAGCTGCTCCTGCTGCCGGCGATGGTTCTAGAAAAGGCGCCGATACTGGCGTACCTTCGAAAAAATATACCCCTACCCCTTCCGCTGCTTTTTCCTACGACAATCCCTACGCTCCACACAACATTGGGATGATGCCATAAAAACAGAGCCGCGACCGTCAGGGAGCGTCACTGTTCTAGATGATCATAAAAACTCTCTAGACCTGTGACGCTCCCTAACGGTCGCGGCTCTGTAACTTTAACGTTGACAAAATTCATACTCACATCACAATCCCTCGTCATAATTCAAACAAAATGCTGTTTCCTACGACAATCCCCACGCTGCATACAACATGGGTGGGATGAAAAACAGAGCCGCGACCGTCAGGGAGCGTCACTGTTCTAGATGATCATAAAAACGCTAGACCTGTGACGCTCCCTAACGGTCGCGGCTCTGTAACTTTAACGTTGACAAAATTCATACTCGCATCACAATCTCT
>Ga0207003_1109_pt1 | contig 17755 bp, 14 predicted proteins | sample Alteio_BWMinCont_89_FD_153474 | JGI IMG/M metagenome (GOLD analysis project Ga0207003, IMG submission 153474) | Enriched cells from forest soil in Barre Woods Harvard Forest LTER site, Petersham, Massachusetts, United States -... | ecosystem: Environmental > Terrestrial > Soil > Temperate forest >...
TTGCAGCAGAGCCAATGGTTTAACCAGACGCAGGCCAAACCCGCGGATGTATATGCGCAGATAGAGAAGGACCTGAACGCGGCGATACCCAATTTGCCGGCGACGGTGAATGCCGGCACGGAAGGCGGGCGGATTACCAAGGGGGCTGCGCAGGCGTTGCTCGGCAAGGTGATCCTCTACGAGAATAATACTTCCCGGATGCTTGAGGCGGCCAATGATCTTAAGCTGGTGAATACTTCGCCCAACTATCACCTGTTGCCCAACTACGCGGATATCTTCAATCCGGGGAATAAGTTCAGTGCCGAGTCGAGGCGAGCGCGAACAGCACCATCTTCGGCGCATACGAACTTACTACCGTCCAGCTAAGCGGATTGTACGCCGCGACGAGTCCGGAGAACGCCTCATCCGGCGTTTGATAGTAATCGCTTTCCAGTACCGTCCCTTCGGGACTCACATTGAGAAAGCTTTTCTTGCAGGCGAAAAAGCCGAGCGCTACGCCCGCAAACAGAGAACAATATAGGAGGGTTGTCTTTTTCATGATGTTCATAATTTTAATCGTTAGAATCCGACGCTCAGCCCTGCCTGGAAGGATCGGGCCTGCGGATAAAAGCCACGATCGATACTGGTATTGGTACCACCACCGATCTCGGGATCATAGCCGGTATATTTGGTAAAGGTGATTAAGTTATAGCCACTGACATAGACGCGTACTTTTTGCAGCGTAGCCTTCCGCAACAAACTCTGCGGCAGGGTATAGCCGATCTGCAGGTTCTTGATCCGGAAATAGCTGCCTGGCTCCAGATAGAAGGGCGAGGGATTGATAAAATTCCCGTTGGGGTCTCCGTCGATCAGCCGCGGAAAATCATTGGAGGTTCCCGGCCCGGTCCACCGGCCCAGCGCCTTCGTCGAATAGTTCGCGGTCTGGATATCCAGCCGCCGCAACCCCTGGAAGATCTTGTTGCCGCCGGCCCCTTGCCCAAAAACCACGATATCGAAGTTATTCCAGGCCGCCGTCGCCGTAAAACCATAGGAGTATTTCGGGGTCGGATCACCGATGAAGGTCCGGTCATTTGCCGTGATCTTTCCATCCCCGTCCAGGTCGGCCCATTTGAAATCACCCGGCTTGGCGTTGGGCTGTATCAGCCCGTTCTTGCCGACATAATTGTTGACATCGGCCTGCGTCTGGAAGATACCCAGGGTCTTGAACCCATAGAAGGAGCCTATTGCATGTCCCGGAGCCGTACGCGCCAGTTCATATGCGCTGGACTGGAGGGTAGCGCCGGTGAGATACGGCGTTATCCCCAGTGACGTCACCCTATTCTGCATCAGACTTCCATTGGCGCTGATGCCAAGCGTCACCTGCCCTACTTTCTTCTTATATCCCAGTTCGAGCTCGATCCCCTTATTGGTCATATCGGCGATATTCCCGATCGGACTGCCGCTCGCGCCGACGTACAATGGCAATTGCTCTCCCAATAGCATCCCCGTGGTCTTCTTGTCATAGACATCGAAGGCGACATTGATATTACTGAAGACGACAGCGTCGAAACCCAAATTTGTCTGCGACGTCTGTTCCCACTTCAGGTCGGGGTTGGGCGGCGCATTCGGGCTGTTGCCGATCTCATACCCATTGCCGAACGTATAGTTGCGACCGCCGCCCACGGTGGAGACGAATTGGAAGTCGCCGATATTATCGTTGCCGGTTACCCCATAGCTGCCTCTCAGCTTCAAAAAGGTCACCACCTGGCTCTGAGGGAAGAAATTCTCCCGCGAAAGCACCCAGCCCACCGAAGCGCCCGGAAAATAACCATACTTGTGATTGGCGCCGAAACGGGAAGAACCATCCCGCCTGATCTGACCGGTAAGCAGGTACTTGTCGTCATAGCTATAGTTGACCCGGGCGAACTCCGAGCTCAGGGTATGCGCGACATTATCATACCCGCTGGCGATCTTGTCCGCGTTGGGAAGACTGTAGTTGGGCGTAGCCTGGCCTAGATTTGAAACGGGCAAATACTGGAAATTACCGCTTATCCCCGTCCCGGTCTGTTTCCAGGCGCTCTGCCCGGCCAGGACCGTCAGGTTGTGCAGCCCGAAATGCCGCGTATACGATGCTGTATTCTCCCAGTCATAGATGAAGACCTGGTCGGAAGACCGGGAGTAATTCGTGATCGGGTTGGAAGAAGAGCCGTTCAGATAGTAGATCGGGCTAAAGCCATTGCCTCCAAAGAGGGCCAGTTTAGTGCCAATCGTGCTCTTCAGCTCGAGCCCCTTGATCGGCGATATGGCAATATATCCGTCGCCGACGATATTATGCGACCAGTTATACCCTTGTTGCGTCTTGATATACGCCAGCGGATTGGTCTCCTCCTGGCCGACATAATTGGAGATCGCATAGGGCCGGCCGTGGGAGTCGCGTTCTACAGGCTCCGTATTGTAAATGCTCGTGGGATCGTTCAATATGGCCGGATCGGTGATCACCACCGGAGTCACCGGATCGAGATTTATCGCCGAACTCAATGGACCGCCAAACTCGCTGTTCGTGTTCCCGAGACCCTGGTTCCGGATATAGGAATACCCGATGTTCTCGCCAAACTTCAACCAGGGCTTGACGTTGTGCGCTCCATTGAACCGGGCGGTCAGCCGCTTGTACCAGGAGATGGGCGAAGCGACGATCCCGTTCTGATCAAAATAACCCAGCGACGAGTAAAAGGTGGACTTATCCGTACCGCCGCTAAAACTGAGTGCATGACTCGTCAGGCTCGCACTATTGTTGAAGATCTGCCCCTGCCAGTCCGTACCCTTTCCAAGCGAAGCGGGATTGGCAAAAACAATCCCCTTGCCCGCGGCGATAGAAGATTCATTCCGTAACGTCGCATATTCCGTCGCATCCAACAGATGCAGCTTCCTCGCGGGCTCTTGCGTGCCATAATAGCCGTCATAACTGACCCGCATCGTGCCGACCCTACCCTTCTTCGTCGTCACCAGGATAACCCCCGATGCCGCACGCGCCCCATAGATGGCCGCGGTGGCCGCATCCTTCAACACTTCGATGGATTCGATATCGGCGGCATTTAAATAGTCGAGGCCGCCGCCATCCAACGGCACGCCGTCCACCACATAAAGCGGATCGCTGTTATTGATCGACGTAGTACCCCGGATCCTCACCTGCGAGGCCGCACCCGGCTGACCCGAATTGGCCGCGATCGTCAATCCCGATGCCCGGCCCTGTAAGGCATTCTCCAGCCGGTAGACCGGCTGGTCATCGAGATCCGCCGACCGGACACTGGAAATAGATCCGGTGACAACGCTTTTCTTCTGCGTACCGTAACCCACGACAACCACCTCGTTGAGCCCCAGCGACTGCACCACAAGCGAAAGCTGTACGTCCAACTGCTTCCCGACCATCTGCTCCCGGGTCTGGTAACCGATCAGCGAATATACAAGCACCGCATTCTCATTCGGCACCTCGAGCCGGAAATTCCCGTCTTTATCCGTAAGGGTTCCCCGATTGCTCCCCTTCACCGTGATACTCACGCCTTCCAGCGGATTCCCCTTGCCCTCCTCGAGTATCCTGCCGGTGACGACGATCGCCCGCGGATCCGCCGCGGCGCCCTGGGTCAATTCCGCCGTCATCGCCCCGCTCCCATGAACAAGACCGGAGACGAGTTTCTTCAACTCCGAATTGCTCGAGTAAATGACATAGGCCTTCGCCAGCACCTTCTTGTATTTAAGATTGTAGGGCCGCAAAAGCTCATCGAGGAATTCCTCCACCGTCCGGTATTTCTCCACTTCCATCACAAGCCTCGCATCGGGCAATACCTTCGACTCATAGATAAAATCTACGTCAAAGACCTTCCGGGCATCGGCGAGAATACTGGGGATCGACCGCGTCTGCGCCTGCTGCTCCGGCGCGAGGTTGGCAGCCTTCATCCCGGCCTGCGAATAAGAGGTCAGCCAGGCATTCGTCTGTGAACGGGCGTTCATCAGGTCGCTGCCTCCAAAAATGAACAGGATCAATAGCAGCAACTTACCTCTAAAGGTTCTTTTTCTCATATGGCATTTTAGTTTATCTGAAGTTTATCAATGGAAACTGACGAATAGCGTCTTGTCCTTTATTCGCACCGTATATCCCGAGGATGCTTCCAGCACCCGGGCCATCTCTTCCACATTCTGAACCCGCACATCACCCGAGATCATAAAGCGCGACATGACGGCGGAGTCCGCCATCTGCATCTTGTACCCGTATGTATCTTCGATGAGATGAGCCACCTCCACCAGCGTGGTGCTGTCAAAATGGAATTCATGCCGCGTCCAGCCGGATCGCGCTGCCACCGCCTTATCGTCGTTGATCCTGGGCTCCTGCGTCGCGTTCACGACAAATACCTGCCCCGGCCGCATCACCATAGCCGCCCGCTTTTCGAGGACAGCCGAATCACCCCCGTGCACCGACAACCGGACCTTCCCCTCCTCGAGCGAAACCACCGCCCGCTGCCGCCGCGTATTGACATTGAATTTGGTCCCCAGTACTTCTACATCGACCTGCCGGGTATGCACGACAAATTTCCGCACCGTCGCCGGCTGCTTCTGCACCTGGAAATAAGCCTCCCCTTCCAGCCACACCTGACGACCCGCGGCCTCCGTCCATTGCTCCGGGATCCTCAGCGAAGAATTACTGTTGAGGATCACTACCGAACTATCGGGTAAAACGATCGTCTTCATCTCCCCATATCCCGTCCGCTCATTGGCGTACTGCGGCCTGCCCGTCCGCGCGCCGATCCACCAGATGCCAAAACCAAGCGCAGCGACACAAGCCGCCGCCGCAAAGACCCTGACAAGCCGGATGATCCTTGCGCCCGAACCGGAACGGTCCCGGCCGGATACAGACTCGGCCCGCCGGATAGCGTCTTCCACCGTCTTCCAGTTCTGCTCGCGCAAGGCGTCATTCACCGGCAAGCGGCGAAAACCAAAAGGCAGTTCCTCCATATTGTTCTTGGTAACATCGTCCATGACCCACGTTTAACCCTCAGGACACGGGAATGAGATTTTCATACTCTTTTTTCTCAAAAGATTTTTGCATACCAGCGGTAAAGGGCGGCAAGGGAGAACAGGATCGCCAAAAGATTTGCCTGGCGCAGCTTCTGCATCGCCTTCTGCGTGAGATTCAAGACTGACTGATAATTGATCCCCATTACTTCGGCAATCTGGACATAATCCATCTCTTCAAAATAATGCAGATAGATGACTTCTTTCTGCCGCTTGGGCAGATCGTTCAGCAGGGCCATGACCCTGCTTTGCAGATTCTCGTATTCCTCATTGCGCACAACAATCTCCTCCGGCGAAAAATCGATATCCGGCCCGGGAAGCCCATTGATCTTCAGTGCCCTCGCCTGCGTGTTCCGCAGCTGATTAAGGATCTGCCGCCGCAGCGCCGTAAAAAAATAGGGCTTGACCCGCCGCATCGGGCCGATCGACCCCCGCCGCACCCACAAGCGGACAAACAACTCCTGTACGGCATCGTTCGCCAGCTCTCCATCCCGCAGTAATTTCAAGGCATAATGGTAAAGACCCCCAAACAGCTCCCGGTGTATCTCTTTGAAGGCAAGGGCATCCCCTTCCAGGGCCCGGATCCACCACTGCTCTAATTGATCTGTATGTAAAGGATTAGTATCCATGTAGTTAATGGCATCCACTCACTGTCCCGGATGGTCCACGCTCACACACGAAAAAACAAAAATAACAGTTCGGCCCGAGCATTGTTACTAATTTTCCCGCAACCGATTACGTGGCTGTCAGCCATCCTGTTTCTTTAAGACATTTTGTCTCTATTTCTGTCTTGGCAGGAATATTGACAATCTTACCTTTGTGCCAATTTTATAGCTATGAACGATATCAATATCAACGATCAGGGTCGCGAAGACCTGGATGATATGAACACCGACGAAAATATTGCAGGAACCACCCACCTGGGAGAACTCAGTGCCCGTGAAGAAGAACTGGACAAATTAAAGGAAGAAATACAGGAACAAAAGGATAAATATCTGCGCCTTTTCGCCGAGTTCGATAACTTCAGAAAACGCAGCGCCCGTGAAAACCTCGAACTCCGGCAGACCGCCGGCAAAGAGGTCATCATCTCCCTCCTCGAAGTCCTGGATGACTGCGACCGCGCCGAAAAACAATTACAAGCCACCGATGACCTTCCCCTGAAGGAAGGCGTTCAGCTCGTCTTCTCCAAATTGCGCTCCGTCCTGCAAAGCAAAGGCCTGAAAGCCATGCAAAGCATCCACACGGATTTCGACGTGGAAAAACACGAGGCGATCACCGAGATCCCCGTTCAGGACCGCGCCCTCAAAGGAAAGGTCATCGACGAAGTACAAAAAGGATATTATCTCAACGATAAGATCATCCGCTTCGCCAAAGTCGTCGTAGGTAAATAAACCCCAACCCCCAGAGATTATGTCAAAAAGAGATTATTACGAAGTATTGGGGGTAGCGAAAGGCGCGTCTGCAGACGAAATAAAAAAAGCCTACCGCAAGGTGGCCATGCAGTTCCATCCCGATCGCAACCCCGGTGATAAAGCCGCAGAAGATAAGTTCAAGGAAGCCGCGGAGGCCTACGAAGTGCTTAGCGATGCGGATAAGCGGAGCCAGTACGACCGCTACGGCCACGCGGGCCTCTCCGGCAACGGCCGCGGTTTCGCCGGCGGCAACATGAATATGGACGATATCTTCAGCCAGTTCGGAGATATCTTCGGCGACGACCTCTTCGGCAGCTTCTTTGGTGGCGGCCGCAGAGGAGGTGGCGGCGGCCGCGCGCGCGGCGTAAGAGGCAGCAACCTGCGCGTAAAGATCAAACTCAATTACGAAGAGATCGCAAAAGGCGTTTCCAAGAATATCAAGGTAAAGAAATACGTCGGCTGCACCACCTGCAGCGGCAGCGGCGCCAAAGACAAGAACAGCGTCCAGACCTGCACCACCTGCGGCGGCAGCGGCCAGGTACGCCGGGTCAGCAATACCTTCCTCGGCCAGATGCAAACCGTTACCACCTGCCCGACCTGCAATGGCGAAGGGTCCATCGTAACCGCAAAATGCACCGTCTGTAAAGGCGAAGGCCGCGTCTACGGCGAAGAGACCGTCAGCATCGATATCCCCGCGGGTGTCCAGGAAGGCATGCAGCTCAGCGTCGGCGGCCGCGGCAACGCCGGCGAAAGAGGCGGCCCCCCCCGGAGACCTCATCATCCTCATCGAAGAAGAACAACATCCCGAATTACACCGCGACGGACTCAACGTCGCGTTCGAACTGCATCTCTCCTTCACCGACGCCGTTTTCGGCATCCAGGCAGAAGTCCCGACCATCGACGGGAAAGCAAAGATCAAAATTCCGCCCGGCACCCAAAGTGGTAAGATCTTCCGCCTCAAAGGCAAAGGCTTCCCGGGCGTGAATTCTTATGACAGAGGAGACCAGCTCATCCACGTCAACGTCTGGACACCCCAGCACGTAACGCCGGAAGAAAAAACCATGCTGGAAAAACTAAACGATTCGCCCAATTTCCAGCCAAAACCGGATAAGAATGAACGCAGCTTCTTCGATAAAGTGAGGGAAATGTTCTCTTAATTAATTATCATCCTTATGATGATGCTTATTATGCCCGTAGATCCTACGGGCTTTCTCTATTAACGCAATAAATTCCTGCTGCATGCCGTCACCGGGGTCACTCGACTTCTCCGCCAGCTCGATGGCATCCTTCCAGTCCGCCTGACGAATGAACCGGGATCGCTTCAACAACCCGCCAAACAAAGCAATGGAAGAGGCAAACCGGTAACAAGGCTGCAATTCATTAAAAGGGACCGGTCGATTCCCACACATATAAACACTGGTCCGCGGCCGCGGGTCCCGTGGCAACCGGTAGTTTACCTGCACTTGCGCGAGCCGCTGCGCATCCACGACCTCCGTACTGTCCGGATTGGTGGGAATGATCTCGAACAGCGCCAGCAACGAATGCCCGCTTCCCACTTCCCCACCCTGCAACTGGCTAAGGGAGTCCGACAACACCTTTTCCTTGTTGTCAAATCCGATAAGCCGGTAGTCCTTCACCAGCGTCGGGTTGAACTGGATATTGAGATAGGCGTCATCCGCCACCGCATACACCGTCTGCGTAAACTCCCGGACCAGTACCTTCTCCGCCTCCCGCTCATCATCCAGATAAGCAAAATTCCCATTCCCCCTCTTTGCCAGCACCTCCAGCTTGGAATCCTTGTAATTGCCCATCCCTACCCCCAGACAGGTGAGATAGATCCCCCAGTCCTTATATTGAACGACAAGCTTTTCCAATTCCTCCTCCGATGTTTCCCCCTCGTTGAAATCCCCGTCCGTAGCCAGGATCACCCGGTTATTACCCCCCCTGATGAACTGGCTCTTCGCCACGCGGTAAGCCGCCCGGATACCCGCCTCACCCGGCGTTGCCCCGCCCGGCCCAAGATCCTCTATCGTCTCCAGGATCTTTTTTTTCTCCTTCCCCGAGGTGGGCCCGAGCTGCACTGCCACCGAACCCCCATAGGTCACGATCGAGATCGTATCGACATCACGTAAGTTATTGACTAACAGACTGAAAGCGGATTTTAACAAGGGCAGTTTGTTCGGCAGGTCCATTGACCCCGAGATATCGATCAACAATACCAGGTTGGCCGGCGGGATACGCGCCGGGTCGATCTTCCGTGCACTCACCTGGAGAAAAAGCAGCCGGTTGGCCGGATTCCAGGGACAGTCGGACAATTTGGACCCGAAGGCAAAACAGCTGTCCCGGGGAGGATCGGCATACCCAAAATTGAAATAGTTCAGCAACTCCTCGATCCTCACCGCATCGGGCGGGATCGTGCTGCCCATATTCAGGAACCGCCGGACATTACTGTACGAAGCCTTATCGATGGTGACGGCAAAACCCGTCTCCGGAAACTCTCGCGCCGGGATAAAATCGTTTTCGACAAGAGAACTGTAGGTCTCGGCGCCCACGGTCCATGCCTTCCGCTCCGTAGCCCGCCAATCCTTCGTCAGCGATAAAAGGCTCTTCTTGGGCATTGCCGCCGGCTGGGTTCGCCCCGTGGGTCTTAAGTGAAGATTTTGATACTGAGTGGCATCGACAGCCACCACAAGCGTTTGAAACCCGTCCGCCGATAGGGTCAGCGTATCCGCGGCCGCGGCAATGGGAATGCCGAAAGCCCCCGTACTACCCGAATGATAGAGATACCCGCTCGAATGGAGCAGGATCCTTACATCCGGCAAGAGGCTGTTGTTCTCATCCTTCACCTCGCCACGCAAGTAAAACTGGGCCCGCGCGGAACATAGCAAAAGAGAACACAAAACCGCTAGGAAGGCAAGTTTCAATGGGATATTTTGTTTTTCCTACTCTACCAACTGATAAATCGACGGAATATTGCGTCCCAATCCATCATAATCAAGCCCATAGCCAAGCAAAAACTTGTTTGGCACGGAAAAACCGAGATAATCCACCGAGATGGGATACACGGTCGCCTCCGGCTTATGCAGCAAAGCCGCGATCTTCAGGGAAGCCGGCTGCTGATGCTCCAACTGCGGCAGGAACTCGCTCAGCGTCTTGCCCGTATCCACGATATCCTCCACGATCACCACATGCCTCCCATGCAGATCGGTGTCCAGCCCGATCGCGGTGATCACCTGCCCCGACGACTTCGTCCCCTTGTAGGAAGCCAGTTTGATAAAACTGATCTCCGCCTCGATCGTGATCTTCTTGAACAGATCGGACGCAAACATGAACGCGCCGTTCAGGATGGCAATAAACAGGGGGCGCTTATCCGCATAATCCCGGTCTATCGCATCCGCAATCGCCTGTATCTTCTCGTCGATAAGCTCCTTCCCCAGATAAGGGCCAAATTCCTTATCATGAACCCGTATTATGGACATATGGTAAAATAGATTTTATCGTTTATTGAGAAACACTTTCTCCCCCGCCGCCAGCTTCGAATCGGGACCAAGCTGGTTGAATTGCAACAGGTCCTCCATTCGGATTCCCTCCGACTGGCTGATATCATACACATTCTCTCCCTCCCTTACCACGTGGAATTCGATCGATCCCGTCTTCCGCTTTCGTTGCAAAAAGATCAGCTGCCCCTTCACAAGCACATCCTGCTCCTTCAGATCGTTAAATTCCAACAGCCGGGGCAGGGATAACTCATACTGGTTCGCAATGGCCAGCAAACTGGTGCCCGCCTGCGCATAGATCACCTTGGTCCTGTTGATCGAAAATTCTCCCTCGGGATAGGACACCTCCGGCGAACCGCTCAACCCGCCCGCACCCGCTACGGGCTCATTCTTCGTCGCAACCGTCCCGCCAGCCACATCCGTCGTAACGCCCTGCACAGGTACAACATTGGGCGCACCGGGCATCGTCAGCACCACTTCCTCCGACGGCTTTATCTTCCCTATCGCAATCAGCGTATACTGTTGTAAGTTATAGTCCTTGATCAATTTGATCAGTATCAGCGAATACCGGATATTCGTCGCGTAGCCGGCCTTCCTCAACCCATAGGCCCAACCCTCATAATCGGTAGGCTTCAGCTGAAAAAGAAAGGAATACCGCGAACTCCGGAGCAAAAATTCCGAATGGTCCCGGTAAGAGTCGGCCGCCGTCGGATAACTCCGGAAACACTCCTGCCGGGCATCATCATCATGGTAAACGACCTGGCCCTTCCAGTCGTCCTTGCACTTGATCCCAAAATGGTTATTCGATTGCCTCACCAGTTCACTCGTGCCGGCCTCCGATTCATGCAAACCCTGCGCAAGGATGATCGCAGCCGGTATCCCCGACCGCTGCTCCTCCGCCATCGCCAGCCCCTTATAGGTGTTGACATAAACGACTCCATTCACACTCATCTGCGCCGGCGCCGGTCGCACCACCGCGATAAAGAACAATCCTGTACAAAAACGTTGTAAAAACATTCCTTTCTATTTCTTCCGGATAAAGAATAACCCGTCCCGGACGGTAAGCATTACTTTTTCAACCCGCTCATCTGCCGCCACCATCTCATTAAAAGCCTGTATCGCGATCGCACTCTTCCCTGTTATCGGTGTCGCTAAGACCTGCCCATGAAAAAGCACATTGTCCGCAATGATCAGCCCCCCACTCCGAACCCTGGGCAATACCTGCTGATAATAATCGATATATCCCGGCTTGTCGGCGTCTATAAAAACAATATCCCAGACCTCCTCCAGGACTGGGATGATGGCTAACGCATTTCCCCGGTGCAATAGTATCCGGTCCTGCCAGTTTGCCCGCCGGAAATAACTCTCCGCCCGGTCCGCATCGGCATCCCTCAACTCGATGGTATGCAGCTTCCCACCCTCGGCCAGCCCCGCCGCGAGACAGAGCGCGCTATACCCCATGAAGGTACCCACCTCCAGAACCCGCCTTGGCCGCAGCAATTGACTGATCAACTCCAACAACTTACCCTGCAACGGCCCGCTCAACATATGGGCCTCGGGATGATTCGCCGCCGTATACTCCGCAATCTCCTGCAACAATTCATTTAGCTTCGACGAATAACGCTCCGCATACGCCTGTGCTATAGGATCAACAATTTCCATACCGGCAAAGATACAGTTTCCACCCTCTCGTCATCTACTCCTTCACCCTCTCGTCATCTACCCCTTCATCCTCTCGTCATCTACCCCTTCCGGGACAGGGCCCACAACCCCAAAAAGGTGAGAATACCATTGATAACCAGCAACTCCAGCCCGATCTGAAAACCTCCGAACCACTTCGCGGCATTCTGGCTGAGAAAATAGCAGCCCACCGGCGCCAGCAGGCAAAGCGCCGTGATCTTCCAGGTATTGGGCATCGTTCGCTTCGTAAAGATGCCAAAGGCAAAAAGCCCCAGCAAGGGACCATACGTATACCCGGCCAGCTCAAGGACCGTATTGACGATGGATTTATTATCCACCCATTTGAAGATTAGGATACAAATCAGGAAAAGGACGGCAAAACTGAAATGCACGGTCATCCGGACCCGCTTCTTCCGGGCCTCGCTCAGGTCGGCACGATCCTTCAACCCCAACAGATCGATACAGAACGACGAGGTCAGCGCCGTAAGGGCCCCATCCGCACTGGGAAAAAGCGCGGAGATCAACCCGATGATAAAGATGATCGAAACCGCCGACGGCAGATAGTGCAAGGCCAGCGTCGGGAACAGATCATCCCCGATGACATTCCGCCCCCCAACCAACAAAGCATGCCCCTGGTATACCGCCCCCCGATCGAGTGCATACAGGTACAACAGACCCCCAAGAAAAAGGAACAAAAAACTCACCAGCACCATGATAAAACTAAAGGTCATGACATTCTTCTTGGAATCCCGGACATTCCGCACACTGATATTCTTCTGCATCATCTCCTGGTCCAGCCCCGTCATGGCAATGGCAATGAACATCCCACCCAACACCTGCTTGCCCCAGAAACCCTTGCTGCTCACATCTCCATTAAAGACATGCGTAAAGCCGTTCGCCCCCAGCGCCTGCATCGCCCCCCCAAGCGAAAGATGAAGGCTTTGCAGTATATATACCGTACACACACAAAGCCCCAGCAGCATAAAAGTGGTCTGCAGCGTATCCGTATACACGATGGTCTTCACCCCGCCCTCAAACGTGTATAACAGGATCATCAGCAGGATAACAAAACTGGTCACCCCGAACGGGATTCCAAGGTCCTTCAGGATAAATACATGCAGCACATTGATAACGAGATAAAGCCTGGCCGTGGCGCCGACGGTCCGGGAGATGATAAAGAACAAAGCCCCCGTGCGATACGCCACCGACCCGAAACGGCTTTGCAGATAATTGTAAATGGAAGTAAGTTGCAGCCGGTAGAACAACGGCAACAGGACAAAAGCAATCACCACATAGCCAAACCAATACCCGATGATCACCTGGAAATAACCAAACGCCTTATGCACATCCCCCGTCCAGTCCCCCACCGTTCCGGGCACACTGACAAAGGTCACCCCCGAAAGACTGGTCCCGATCATCCCAAAAGCCACCAGCATCCAATTGGAATTGCGGTTCCCGATAAAAAAGGAGTCATTATTGGAATGACGCGAAGTCCGCCAGGCTACCGCCAGCAGCAGCAGGAAATACCCGATCACAAAGGCAAAAAGCAAAAAAGACGACATCCATCAAATGTAGGGAATTACTCTTATCTCCGATGCAGGTAAAAATCAAAACCCGCCCGCAAAACCGGCAGCGGATGGCCATACACATCGTTATAAGGGGAATTCTTGTTAGAGATCGCATCAAACATTAGCGCAATATAGAACCCGCTCTCGCCGACTACCCTTCGCCCATAACCGATCCCCAGCAAAAGACTCGGCGCATTGGCATTTAATTTATACGTCACCTCGTTGGTCATATCCTTCTCCGTGATACTGGTCCAGTTGAACTCGGGTTGCGCCGTGAGAAATAGAAAGGGCAGCACATAGGCCCGGCCAAACACCCCGCCGCCATAGGTGAACTGCTTGCTGCTCACATTGGGGTTGTAGACATAACTCTGATCCGCCTTGATGCTGCTGTAGTTGAAATTCACGACAGCGCCGACATCCAGCCACCGGTTGAGACTATACCCCACCTCGGGATTGACCCCTACGTCAAAATTATAGGATCCAAAACCAAGCCCCAGACTTCCGCCAAGGAAAAGATTCTCTTTCCTGAAGCCCGTCGCGGGCCCCTCGTCGCTATACGTATACGTACGGTTGGGCATATGGTCCTGCGCCATGCCGGCCAGGGACACCATCCATAAACAGAGCGCAATTACAACCTTTCTTGTCATTTTTGGTTATTGATTTTTTTATCAAAGATTTTCCCGGCATTCAAGATGCCGTTCGGATCAAAAACAGCCTTGATGCCCCGCATCAACTCCAGCTGCACCTCGCTGAACACAATATCTAAATATCCCTTCTGCACAAGCCCGATCCCATGCTCCCCGCTGATCGTCCCGCCCAGCTCCCGCACCAGCCGGAACAAGGCCCGCAGACTATCCACGATCGCCGGGTCCTCCTGACTATTGGCACTCCCCTCCTTCTTGATCCGGATATGCAGATTGCCATCCCCCGCATGACCGTAGCAAACGGCCCTGAACCCATATTGCCGCCCCAATTCCTTCACCCCCCTGATCAATTCCGGCAAGGCCGCCCGCGGCACCACCGTATCCTCCTCGATCGTATACCCCTCCTTCTTGACCGCCTCGGCCACCCGGCGCCGCACCTTCCAAAGCTCCGCCTTCTGCGCCGCATCCTCAGCCAGCAAAATTTCCTCCCCGGCCCCAAGATCGCTAAGCAAAACGGCAATCGCCTCCATGTCCTTCATCAACGCATCCGGATCATTCCCGTCCACCTCGATGATCAAATGTGCCTCGATACCGTCCGGCACCGGCAGCGTACTTTCCAGATATTCCGCCGTGATCCGCAAGGCATCCACCTCCACCAGCTCCAGGGCGCTGGGCGTAAACCCGGCCCGGAAAATAGCCGCCACCGCCTCGCCGGCCTTCTCCAGCGACCGGAAAGGCACCAGCATTAACCGGTCATAGCGCGGCAACGGGATCAGCTTTAAGACGATCTTCGTCACGATACCCAGCGTTCCCTCACTCCCTACAACCAACTGCGTAAGATTATAACCAGTCGAGTTCTTCAACACATTGGCCCCCGTCCAGATGATCGCCCCATCCGGCAGCACAAGCTCCAGATTCAATACATAATCCCTTACCACCCCATATTTGACGGCCTTGGGCCCACCACTGTTCTCCGCAATATTCCCCCCGATAAAACAACTCCCCCGGCTGCTGGGGTCCGGCGGATAGAATAACCCCCGCTCCTTCACCGCATCCTGCAAAACCTCCGTGATCACCCCCGGCTCGGTCACTACCTGCCCATTGCGCTCATCTATCCCAATTATGGAATTCATCCGTTCTGTGGAAACGACAACGCCACCCAGATGAGGCAAAGCCCCTCCGCTTAACCCCGTACCCGCGCCCCGCGGCGTTACTGGGATCCGGTGCTCATTACATATCTTCATGATCGCACTCACCTCTTCGGCCGTCCTCGGCTTCAACACGATATCCGGCAGGTATTCCAATTCCTCCGTCTCATCACGCGCATACCGCCGTAAGGATTCCCTTTCAGTAACAATATTCCCAGCCCCAACGATCCCCCGAAAAGCCTCCTCCAGCGATAAATGGATTACCCCCATGCTCAATTTTTGCGTGAAATTAACGGAAATCCGATTCCCAAAGACAGGTTATGGCTTGAAACTGGGACACAACGACTGCCGCTTGTCCCCATTATACTGACCGTAAAAGCCCTGGTTGATGAGTGCAAACTCCCAGGAGCCATATCCACCATCATAGTGCTTCAGCCCCGATGTGGTGACATCATATGTGAAGGTTAGCCTGATATTCTTATATACAAAACCAATCATCGGGATGATCGCATCCCCCGGCCGCGCATAGAGCCCGCCAATTACCTGCTGATCACCCTCGTCCTGCAGATTGAACTGGGCATTCAACCCGATCACCATCTCCATCGCACCCGCCATCTGCGTATAATATCCCATCGGGTTGATGATCACCTGCTCATTCACCTTTATACTCGCATTCACAAAACCCGTATACCGCGGCGAGATCCGGCTGTCAAAACCCACCGGGTCCGTGTTGAAAAAGGACTCCCGCGGCCGGTTGATATGCATCACCGAAAACCCGCCGTTCAGATAGATCTTGTTCGTGGGAAAATAAGCATAGTTCATCCCGACCTGCAGATCGAGATAATTGTCGGAGGGATGATCGATGATCACACTCGTCGGCAGCGTATTGTCAAAGAATTTCCCGTCAAACTGATCCGGGAATTTCAGGTTGGAAGTATTGATCCGTTTACTCACCCACCCCGCATTAAAACCAAGCGAGATCAGACTCGCATAGCCCACCATCTGATGATACGCAACCGATCCATACACCGAAGTGGAAGTAAGGGTGCTCGTTCCGGCATCATCCCGCAGGATCAATCCGCCAAGCCCCATCCACCCATTCTCGATCCGGTTCCGGAAGACCTGGGCATCCCCCCAGATACTCATCGTCCGGTAAGGAGCCGCCATGATCGCCGACCACTGGTCACGATAATTAGCCCCAACCCGGTAATCGGCATCGGGTATAAAACCGGTATTGGCGGGATTGGTGGAAAGGGGAGAGTTGAACCATTGCGAAAAATGCAGATCCTGACCGTCGGCGCCCAGTATTCCCAGGGTCATGCCGCAGCATAACGCCAGTATAGTTTTCAAACCCCTCATTTTTTATATTAACGTAGGTTACCCGATTTTGGTTGTCACCTCACTAAAGTTATGTCGCCTTTCTTACTCACGTGTTTCCCATCCGAAAATTGAGCCTCAAGGGTATACGCATAGACATCCATCGGCTGCAACACCCCCAGATACGTCCCGTCCCAACCCACATTGGGGTTGTCCGATTCAAACACCATCTTCCCCCACCGGTTATATATTCTAAAATCCATATGTAAGATGCCAAAGCCTACTACCTTCAGAATGGCATTCTGACCAAACCTGCCCGGCGTGAACGCATTCGGAACATCGAGCAGGGGGTTGATAAGCGTCTGCACCATATGACAAACCGTATCCGTACACCCATACTGGTTCGTCGCGACCAGACACACCGGGAAACTATCCGTCGCAATATACAAATGCTGTACCGTATCCGCCGTGGCCCGCACTGCCGAATCCCCATCCCCAAACTGCCAGAGATAGCTAACCCCACCCTGCGACGTGTTGGTGAACACGATCGGCACATTGGCTACGGGCGGCGACGGCGCATACGCAAAACCCGCCTTCGGCTTGATATTGACCGTGATCGTAAAGCTGGTGTCCGATGTCTTGTTACACGTGTTGGGGTCCTCCTCATGCAGGCTGATCGTATACGTTCCCGGCGTCTGATACAGATGCGTCGGGTTGACATCGTTCGACGTATTCAGCTCCCCACTGGCCGGATCGCCAAAATTCCATACAAAACTGGTCCCCCCAAGCGAGGTATTGTTGAAGATCGCCGTATAAGGCGCGCATCCCATCAGCGGCGTGACAAACTGCGCCTTCGCAATCGGCGAGACCCGCAGCATCTGCGTCGCCGAATCCGGATAATTGCAATAGGCCGTATCATCCATGACCAGATTCACGATGTAGGTTCCCGGCGACTTATAGCTGTAATTGATCGGATTCGGCGCAAACCCCCCGATCACCATCGGCGCCGATCCATCCCCGAAGTTCCAGGTGAACGATTTAGGGCCGAAAGGCTTACCGGGCGGCGCCTGTGAGGTATTCGTAAAATCATAATCCAGCGCGGTACAGGGCGCAAGCGGGTCTTTGACGACCGTAAAGCTCACGGGCGCCTTGTCCGTCCGGGCAATCACAAAACGATACGAGGTGTCGGCGACATTGCAGCTGTTGGAGTCGATGGCGACCATCATGATCCGGTAGACGCCCTTGTTGTTATAGGTGTGATTCACCGCATAGCTCGTCGTCGCCGTATCAGGTCCGCCATCCCCAAAATTGAAAATATATTGCTTCGCATTGCGGATCGTATCCTCGATATACGTATCCATCGGGATACAACCGGACGTGTCCCCCCTCCTCCCATTCACCGAAACCCGCAACCCGCCCGAAACCCCGGAAAAATTGAAGGCGATC
>Ga0207003_1110_pt1 | contig 17625 bp, 12 predicted proteins | sample Alteio_BWMinCont_89_FD_153474 | JGI IMG/M metagenome (GOLD analysis project Ga0207003, IMG submission 153474) | Enriched cells from forest soil in Barre Woods Harvard Forest LTER site, Petersham, Massachusetts, United States -... | ecosystem: Environmental > Terrestrial > Soil > Temperate forest >...
GAGAAGGCTCGTGCCGCGATGAAGAAAGCGGGCGTGCCGATTCTGCCAGGCTCCGACGGCATCCTCGCTGGCGAGGGGGAAGCTATGGAATGGGCGCGGCAAGTCGGGTTTCCAGTCATCATCAAAGCATCGGCAGGCGGAGGCGGTCGGGGCATGCGCATCGTGCGCAGCGAGGAGGACCTTCCCGGATTATTCAAGGCGGCGCAATCGGAGGCGGCTGCCGCGTTCGGCAACGGCGATCTTTACATGGAGAAATTCATCGAGCGACCGCGCCACATCGAGTTCCAGATTCTGGCCGACCAGTATGGCAACGTCGTAAGCCTTGGCGAACGCGAGTGCTCGATCCAGCGGCGTCATCAGAAGTTGCTGGAGGAATCTCCGTCGACCCAAGTGTCGCCCGAGCTGCGGGCGCAGATCGGAGAGGTTTTATCGAAGACGCTTTCCGAAATCGGCTATGTGAACGCCGGCACCATTGAGTTCCTGATGGACGAGGACCGGCGCTTGTATTTCATCGAAATGAACACCCGCATTCAGGTGGAGCATCCGGTCACGGAAATGGTGACCGACGTGGACCTGGTAAAGAGCCAAATTCTGCTGGCTGCGGGCGAGCGCTTGGAAAACGTACTGCAGGGTCCGATTGTGCATCGCGGCCACGCCATCGAGTGCCGCATCAACGCTGAGCATCCGGAGAAGTTCACGCCGTCGGCGGGAACGATCACGGCGTTCAATCCGCCGGGCGGAACCGGAGTGCGCATCGACACGGCTGCCTACGCTGAGGGAGTGATTCCACCATATTACGACTCACTCATCGCCAAGCTGATTGTACGCGGCAAAGACCGGGCGGAAGCGATTTCTCGCATGACGCGTGCCCTCGAAATGTTCATCGTGGAAGGCATCTTCACCACCATTCCATTGCACCGCCGGATATTGGCTGATCCGGATTTCCGCGCGGGGAAATTCGATACCACATTTATTGAGCGATTCCTGGCGAAGAATGGGAAAGGGAAGCACGGGGTATAACGAGCAGTTCTCTGCTATCAGTTCTCCGCTCTCAGATAAACGATCATGCTGCCGCGCCTTTATGCGATTCTCGACACCTCATGCTTCCAGGATAACCAAGCTCTGTTTTGGACTGCCGAACAGTTCTCCGCTGCAGGGGTCACCTTGCTGCAATGCCGTAACAAGAGCGGCAACGCTCGTGAGATGCTGGAGCAAGCGCGTGAACTAAAACGTCGGCTCGGCGATTCCGTCAAACTGATCATGAACGATCGGGCTGACCTCTGTTTAGCGGCGGGGTTTGACGGGGTCCACGTCGGCCAGGAGGATTTGTCGCCGGAGGGAGCGAGAAAAGTGATTGGCGAGCACCTGTGGTTGGGGGTGTCAACGCATATTCCCGAGCAGATCAAGGAGGCCGACAAAACCTCCGCGGACTACATCGCCATCGGGCCGGTATTTGCGACCGTGAGCAAAGCCAATCCTGACCCGGTGGTAGGGCTGGAAGGCGTTCGAAACGCCAGAACGCTGACGCGAAAGCCGCTGGTGGCGATTGGAGGCATCAATCGTGCCAACTGCCGCTTGGTGATCGAGGCGGGAGCGGACTCGGTTGCGGTAATATCCGACTTGATGCGGGAGCCTCGAAAATCAGCAGAGGATTTTTTTCGCATCTTAGGATAAAGTCATGGCGACTGCCGAGCTTCGCTCGGTCGGACAGCCGAGGGCGGCTGTCCCCACACAAGTTCTTAGGAGCCCTTTGAGCATCGACACGAAGTCACCAGTCCCGATCGCGAACGACTGGGAAATCCATCGCCAGCAGGACCAGGAACTGGTGAAAGGTCTCGGCCTGACCAGCGCCACCATGCTGGTCATGGGTTCGATGATTGGCTCGGGCATCTTCATCGTCGCTTCCGATATTTCACGGGAAGTGAATTCTCCGGCGCTGCTGATTGCGGCTTGGCTGCTGACCGGTTTCATGACCATCGTCGGAGCCTTGAGCTATGGCGAACTCGCCGCCATGATGCCGCGAGCCGGAGGCCAGTACGTTTATTTGCGCGAAGCTCTCGGCCCTCTGTGGGGATTTCTGTATGGCTGGACGCTGTTCCTGGTCATTCAGACGGGGACGATTGCCGCGGTAGGCGTGGCTTTCGGCAAGTTTCTAGGCATCTTCGTTCCATCCATTTCTTCCTCGAATTGGATTCTGCATTTCTGGAAAGTGCCGCCGATTCATGTTGGGCCGATGGTTCTGGGCAATATGGATGTGGGGCTGAACACGCAGAACCTGGTGGCGGTGTTCGTCGTGGTCGCGCTGTCGGTGATCAACATTTTCGGATTGAAGACGGGCGCGCTGATTCAGAATGTTTTCACCTTTGCGAAGGTTTCGGCGCTGCTTGGCCTGGGCCTGCTGGGACTTTTCATCGGACGGAACGCGCAGGCGCTGGCCGCCAACTTCCACGGAAACTTCTGGAACAATGCGGGACTAAACGCGCAGCACGCCGTACAGGTCGGAGTCGGTGGCCCCATAGTCATGGTGGGGACGCTGACCATTCTGGCGGTAGCGCAAGTGGGATCGCTGTTTTCAGCCGATGCCTGGAATAACGTGACCTTCACGGCTGGCGAGGTCAAGAATCCCAATCGCAATTTGCCGCTGTCGCTCGCGCTTGGCACAGGCGTCGTCATCACGCTTTATGTGATATGCAATTTCGTCTACCTGAATGTGCTTCCCCTGGATGGCATGCCCAATGGCGCGACCATCCTGGAACGCGGCATCAAGTACGCTACCGAAGATCGCGTCGCCACGGCCGTAATGACGCAAATGTTTGGCTCGGTGGGTGGGTTGTTGATGGCTGCCGCCATCATGGTTTCCGGCTTTGGATGCGTGAACGGGCTGATCCTGGCGGGCGCGCGCGTTTATTACGCCATGGCAAAGGATGGCCTCTTCTTCCGCGGCGTTGCTAAATTGCATCCTACTCACAAGACGCCCGCGGTGTCGCTCATGGTGCAGATGGTCTGGACCTGTGTGCTTTGCGTGTCCGGCAGCTATAGCCAATTGCTGGACTACATCGTTTTCGCCGTGCTGGTGTTCTACATTCTGACCATCGTCGGGTTATTCGTGCTGCGCCGCACGCGTCCCGAGGCAGAGCGGCCGTATCGGGCGATTGGCTATCCGGTGCTGCCCGCGGTGTATATTGTGATGGCGTTATTCATCGATGTCGTGCTGTTGCGCTACAAGCCGCAATTCACGTGGCCGGGGTTGATCATCGTGTTGCTCGGGATTCCGGTTTATTTTTTATGGTCGCGGCGCGCGGGAGGCACACGTGAGTCAGCTTAAAGACGTCAGCTTAGCAACGAGGGAGAAACCCAATCGGATGGCAAACCTGCTGGCTACCAAGCCTCTGAATCTGCTGATGGAGGAAGCCCGCGAGACGGGCGAGCACAGCCTGAAGCGAACCCTCGGGGTTTTCCAACTGACGGCGCTGGGCGTGGGCGCGATCATCGGCGCCGGCATTTTCGTTATGGTGGGGCTGGGAGCGCAGTACGCCGGCCCTGGACTCACGTTGTCGTTCGTTCTGTCCGGGCTGGGTTGCGCCTTTGCCGGCCTTTGCTACGCTGAATTCGCCGCTATGATTCCGCTGGCGGGCAGCGCTTACACCTACGCCTACGCCACGCTGGGCGAGTTACTGGCTTGGATCATCGGTTGGGATCTGACGCTCGAATATGCCATGGGTGCGAGCACAGTATCTTCGGGATGGTCAAACCATTTCATCGAGTTGCTGAATATCTTCCATATCCGGATGCCGCTCTGGCTGGCGTACGATCACTGGACGGCGCTGAAGACCGCGGAGAAGGTTATTGCCCGGCAAATGGCGCTGGCCTCGGATTCTTCCCTGGTACCGGGCACGCAGGTCTTTCTCGACAAGGTGATGGCGATCATGAACGCGCAGTCTCCCGAGTTGTTGCAGCGGGCACACGATCTCCTGGGCGCTCCCCATCTTTTTGGGATGGAAATCGGTTTCAACTTGCCGGCGTTCATCATCGCTTTGGTGATCACGGCGATTCTGGTTGTCGGTATTAAAGAGAGTGCGAGATTCAACACTGGGATCGTGGTGATTAAGGTGTCGGTCGTGCTTTTTGTGATCGCCCTGGGCTCTCGTTATATCCAGTCCAGCAACTGGGGTGTTGATTGGAGTTCGTTTGCACCCCATGGCTTCGCGGGAATCGGAGCGGGGGCCGCATACATCTTCTTCGCCTACATTGGCTTCGATGCGGTGTCGACTACGGCTCAGGAGGCCAAGAATCCGCAACGGGATTTACCCATCGGCATGATCGCTTCGCTCGCGATCTGCACTGTTTTATATATCGCGGTGGCTGCAGTTTTGACGGGGATGGTGCATTGGCAACAAATCAATATCGAGGCCCCCGTGGCACGCGCATTTCTGGACCGGGGCTTAACCACGGCGTCCCACATTATTACGCTCGGTGCACTGGCGGGGCTGACCAGCGTGATGCTGGTGATGCTTCTCGGCCAGACGCGCGTGTTGTACTCGATGGCCAATGATGGCCTTCTGCCGAAGAAATTCTTCGCCGCCGTCCACCCTAAGTTCCGCACGCCATGGAAGAACACAATTCTCGTGGGCCTGCTGGCAGCGATCGTCGGCAGCCTGACTCCGATCGACGATATCGGCAAGATGGTGAATATCGGCACGCTGCTGGCTTTCGTGATTGTGTCGATTTCCGTGATGGTCTTGCGACATACGAATCCCTCCCAGCCGCGGCCATTCCGCACGCCGTGGGTGCCGCTGGTCCCCATACTCGGCGTGATCTCGAACGGCTACATGATGTATAAACTGGGCTGGGTCAACTGGGCGCGATTGATCATCTGGCTGGTGATCGGGCTGGTGGTGTATTTCGCATACGGTCAGAAGCACAGCCGGGTGCAGGCGCTGCAAGCTGCTTCGGGCGGCCGGCCGGGGTCTGACTGACGAAGGTTTCTTCGGCCTTCCGATTACGAGACGCAATGACCCTCAGGCAACCGGGAGAGTAAATGGCTGATCTTTTCGCGAGAAAACCGCTCAACACAATTCTTTCGGAAGCCTCGGAAACCGGCGAGCATAGCCTGCGCCGGGTGCTCGGACCGACAAACTTAATCACCCTTGGCATTGGCGCGATTATCGGCACCGGCATTTTCGTGCTGACTGGGACCGCCGCCGCGAATAATGGCGGTCCAGCCATCGTGCTCTCGTTTACATTGGCCGCGGTTGCCTGCGTGTTTGCCGGGCTGTGCTACGCCGAGTTTGCTTCCATGATTCCGGTCGCAGGTTCGGCTTACACCTACGGCTACGCGACCCTGGGCGAATTCATCGCCTGGATTATTGGCTGGGACCTGATCCTGGAATACGCGCTGGGCGCGGCGACTGTGGCGAGCGGTTGGAGCGGCTATGTCATCAGCTTCCTGGGAGATTTCGGCATCCGGCTTTCGCCAAAGTGGGCGGGTTGTCCGGGGACGGTCTTTCTGTTTTACAACAACCATTGGGAGCGTCTGACGGCGCAGTTCCAAAAAGTGCTGGACCTGAGGCACATCGATGCGGCCACACTTCCGCACCAATATTCTTCCTTCAACCTGTTCGGTTTCCTGGGAATTCTGATGGTGACCGTCATCCTGGTGATCGGCATCAAGGAATCGGCGGACTTTAACTCTTTCATCGTAATCGTAAAAGTTTGCGTGCTGATTGTGTTCATCGGTCTGGGCATCAACTACATCATGGGCCATCACGCCGAAGCGGTTACGAACTGGACTCCTTTCCTGCCGCCGAATACGGGCCATTACGGTGATTTCGGATGGTCGGGTATCGCCACTGCCGCTGGTGTCATCTTTTTCGCCTACATCGGATTTGATGCGGTCTCCACCGCCGCGCAGGAATCGAAGAACCCGAGGCGCGATATGCCTATCGGCATTCTCGGCTCCCTGGTCGTCTGTACCATCCTCTATATTCTGGTTGCGGGCGTGCTGACCGGACTGGTGAAATACACCAACCTTGACGTGCCCGACCCGATCGCCGTCGGTATCGACATGACGGGTGTGGCGTGGGGGAGTCGATTGGTGAAGCTGGGCGCGATTTGCGGACTCAGTTCCACCATGGTGGTCATGTTGCTCGGCCAGTCCCGTGTGTTCTTTTCCATGTCGAAAGACGGGCTGCTGCCCAAGTGGGCGAGCGCAGTTCACCCTCGCTTCCGCACACCCTATATCTCGACGATTCTTGTGGGGGTGGTTGTGGCGACGGTCGCCGCATTGACGCCGATTAACGTTCTGGGTAAGTTGGTTTCAATCGGCACGCTGCTCGCGTTCGTGATCGTCTGCGCCGGGGTTTGGATTCTGCGCGCCCGCGGGACCGACGTACCGCGAGCCTTCGTGGCTCCCTGGATTCCTTTCACCCCGATCATGGGGATCGCGGTATCGCTGCTGATGATGTTCAGCCTGGGCCGGCAAACCTGGGCGCGGCTCATCATCTGGCTGGCCATTGGGCTGGTGATTTACTTCACTTACAGCCGCCATCACAGCCGGGTGCAACAAATGGGCGCAGCCGAGCGGAAACCAGCGCAGACGATGGCCGATTGAGGGCCGTGTGGCGCGGGCGCCTCGCTCGCGTAACCAAGCCTTCCGCACATACGCGGAGGGCGTTTTTGTTTTATAGTCGTTTTCTGGTCGTTGGTCTTTGGTCGTTGGCCCGTGACGACCAACGACCAACGAGCGAGGGCCGACGACTATCGACAATATGAAAATCGTTACTGCCGCCGAGATGCGCGAGATTGATCGTGCCACCAGCCAGAGCTTTGGCGTGCCTTCGCTCACGCTCATGGAAAATGCGGGGGCAGCGGTCGCCGACTTTGTGCTCTCCAAATATCCGACCGCTGTGCGCATCGGTGTGATCTGCGGCAAGGGCAACAATGGCGGGGACGGATTTGTGGCGGCGCGAAAACTGAAGACAGCGGGAAGGGAAGTGCGAGTTGTCTTGCTGGCCGAGCCGTCGGATCTGCGTGGCGACGCAGCGGAAATGTTCCGCAAACTTCCCGTGGCGCCTGTGATTGTTCGATCCAGCGAGGAGTTGAAGCGGGAACAGGCAGTGTTTGAATCCGACGTTCTGCTCGATGCGATTCTGGGCACGGGTTTCAAGCCGCCTGTGAGCGGCTTGTATGCTGAAGCCATCAGAATGCTGAACGCGAGTTCCGCGCCGGTGATTGCGGTGGATATTCCTTCCGGCGCGGATGCCGACGTCATGGGCGAACAGACTGGCGCAGTCGCGCGGGCTGACGCGGTGGCTACTTTCACAGCGCCGCGTCCGGCACACATTTTCGGAAGGTTAACCGGCGGGCCAACAGTCATCGCTCCGATCGGCTCGCCGGACGAAGCTATAGCGTCCTCGTTGCAACTCAATCTGATTACTACCCGCGAGATTGCGCCCCTCATTGGCCCGCGGCCGCTCGCAGCGAACAAAGGAAACTTCGGCCATGTGCTGGTGATTGGCGGTTCGGTGGGGAAGGCGGGCGCGGCTGCTATGGCCGGAATCTCGGCCCTGCGAGTTGGTGCGGGGCTGTCCACTGTAGCTACCGCTGGCTCTGTGCTCGGTATCGTGGCCGGCTTTCACCCCGAAGTCATGACTGAGCCGCTCGACGAAACCAGGGATGGCAGCATCGCTCTCAGCGCACTTCGCCGCGCGAACAAGCTGGCTGAAGGCAAGACAGTGCTGGCGATCGGGCCGGGTATTTCGCGGAATTCCGAGACCTCTGAGTTTGTGCGCTCTGCCGTGAAACAACACACGATTCCTATCGTTCTGGATGCCGACGGCCTGAACGCCTTCGAGGGTCGATGTCAAGAACTGAACGGGAAGGTCGGACCTATTGTGATCACGCCGCATCCCGGGGAGATGGCGCGGTTGCTCGGAGATACGGTTGCCGCAGTGCAACGCGACCGCATCAACGTGGCTCGCACATTCGCCCGCGAACACAATTTGATCGTGGTGTTGAAGGGGCATCGCACGCTGATCGCGCAGCCCGACGGAACGGTTTGGGTCAACGCCACGGGAAATCCGGGCATGGCCACGGGAGGCACGGGAGACATCCTCACCGGCATGGTCGCCGGCTTGATTGCGCAAAATCCGGAACACATTCCGGAAGCAGTCATCGCGGCGGTTTATCTCCACGGCCTCGCCGGTGACGTGGCCCGCGAAAGCATGGGCGAATATTCGCTGATCGCAACGGACCTGGTCAAAGCCTTGCCAGAGGCATTTCGCCGGGTGCTGGAATGTGCGGCAAGCACCAAGGTGGAAATTCGCGGCTGATACGCCTTCGATGGAGTTTGTGCAGTGGATGTTACCGTCAGTAGTCATTTCGCAAGAGAGTTCAGCCGTCGCGTTCTAGTGAAGGATAATCGTCGCTGTCGAAGTAAAGGAGTCGCATTGGGACAGGCAGGCAATGCAACTACCGTATGAATATCCTTACAATCCGCGACCGCGCCTCATCTTCTTGGTTTCAGGTGTCGGTCCTTTGTGGATAGGTGTGCAAAGGCTTTCGTGGGGGCGCATGCCCACAGGGTTCAATCTTTGGTTCGGCCTCGTCCCCATCATGCTGGCACTACTGTTAGGAATGCGTCGAGTTGCGTTTGATCGTCGCTTGCTCGTCGATAAAGATGGAATGATTCTTCCGACGGGCCTTCTTCAGAGGCGAACTGCGCGGATTGCTTACACTAGTATCGAGCGCGTTTGGAGGCATTACCTCCCGGCGACCGTTGTCCTCCGCGTAGCCACAGAAAAGCGTACTTTCGAGATTGTGTCGGTGTTGCTCCCAGATAATGAGAGCTATTGTGCCCTCGAAGAGTTCCTTAACCTGAAGGCCCAAGAAAACGCGGCAAACAAGGCATCGGCAAGTCTTAGTTGACGTAATATCGCGATTGCGCAAGGAAACAGCTCTAACCAGTCCCCTAAAAGTCCAGTCTCCGAGCTAGCCGGAGCTGTTGGCTATCTGATTGCTGCTTGGGCACTTAAGACGGCCCGCCACTCAAGTCGAGGCTGGAATCCGGACAGGTGCTTCCGTAATCTGCCATAGGTTACCCTGCCATGGCATAGTGGTTCTGGCTATGACACATTTTCCCCAGACCCACCCTCAGAACCGCGCCCAGAGAGTTCAATTCGGAAGCTCAATCGCCGTCGTGATCAAGTTGACCGACGGGCGGAGCGCACGAGCCAAACTGCAAACCATTTCCGAGACTGGCGGCATGTTGCGATTGGCCGGGGCGCTGGAGCAGGGCAATCTGGTCGAGGTCACCATTGAGACGGCAGCGGGCGCGGTGAAAGGCATGGCGGAGATCCTCGAGCCGACGCGCAAATCGACAACCGAAACTCTGCAGCCATTTCGCTTCATCGCGCTCGAAGACGACGATCACCGCACCCTGCGCGACGCCCTCGAATCCCGTGTGGACAAGGATTTCGTGGGACTCCGCTCCAGCCAGTGGGTCGCGCCCAAGAGAAGGTAAGAGCCTTTCCAGTGTGAGCGAGAAATACGAAACTCTCTCGCAACCAGGCATGTCATGCTGCCGTAGGGATTCCTCGCTGCGCTCGGAATGACAACCGCCGCACTCTTACGCTCCACTTCGTCGTGCGATCTCTCGCTATACTAATTCCCACGATTGATGGAAACCCAAGAATTCATCACCCAATCGCCCGAGGAGACTATTGCTCTGGGGCGCACCCTGTCCGCGTTGCTGGCTCCGCCGAAACTGGTCGTGCTGCGCGGCGACTTGGGAGCGGGCAAGACTACCCTGGTAAAAGGAATCGCGGAAGCCTTCCAGTCGGCCTCGGAAGAAGATGTCACCAGTCCTACGTTTACGCTGATCCACGAATACCGCGGGCCGAAAGTCATTCTCTACCACATCGATCTATATCGGGTGGACACGCCTCGCCAGCTTGAGACTTTGGGGCTCGACGACCTCATTGCCGAAAACAGCGTCCTGCTGATCGAGTGGGGAGAGAAGTTCCCGCGCTTCGAACGCGACCGCGATGTGGAGATCGCACTGGAACGGGTGGGAGAGAACGAGCGGCGAGTGCGAATCAGTTCCCATAGCTAAGAGCCTTCACCACAGAGTCACAGAGACACTGAGAACCCCAAACGATTCCTCTGTGTCTCTGTGACTCTGTGGTGAATGGTTCGATTACTAAAATCCCATGATGTTGTAGCCGCAATCGACGTAAATCACTTCGCCAGTGATGCCGGAACTGGCATCGGAAGCCAGGAAAACTCCCGTGGCTCCAACTTCGTTCACATCAACGTTGCGGCCTAGCGGCGCGCGCTCGGCGTGAGTCTTGTGCATATCGCTGAAGCCGGAGATACCGCGCGCTGCTAAAGTCTTGATCGGCCCTGCGGAAATGGCATTCACCCGAATATTTTTCTTACCCAACTCAAAAGCTAAATAGCGTACTGAGCATTCCAAGCCGGCCTTGGCCACGGCCATCACGTTGTAACGGGGCACGACTTTTTCCGAGGCGTAGTAAGTCATCGTCATGATTGATCCGCCGTCGTTCATGAGGGGCGCGGCGGCGCGGGCGACAGCGATGAGCGAATAGACACTGACATCGAGCGCTACGCGGAAGCCCTCACGGCTGGTGTTTACGAAGTCACCCTTGAGTTCATCAGCCGGCGCGAAAGCCACGCTGTGGACCAGAACATGCAGCTTGCCGTAGCGCTCTTTGAGCTGAGCAAAAAGCTGATCGATCTCGGCGTCGCTCGAAACGTCGCATTGGAATGCCTCCGCGCCCGGCAAGGACAGGATCAGGTCTTTGGCCTCCAGCGCCATGCGCTCGTTCTGATACGTGATGGCTAGCTTGGCGCCGGCGTTGTGTAGTCCTTGCGCGATTGACCAGGCAATGCTGCGTTTATTAGCGACTCCGAAGACAACGGCTACCCGACCTTCGAGGGAGGACATGCGTATCTCCTTTTGAATTTGAAGGGAAAGGATAACAGCGGGAACAGCTTATTTACCACAGAGACACAGAGTCACAGAGATGAACGTTGGCGTCGCTGCATAACGACCGCAAGATTTTCTCTGTGACTCTGTGACTCTGTGTCTCTGTGGTGAGCCAGTTCTTATTCGGCCGTGCTGACCTCGACGCGCTCTCCCGCCCGCACCGGCCAGCTTGCGCCGGCAAAAGCGACCGCGTACACCAATCCAATGATGGAAAATCCGGCGACCAGACTCACCTGCGCCACCGCTCCCACCAGAATTGCGAGACAGATCTGCAAACCAGTGCCCAGGAAATAGAACGTATTTTGCACTCGCCCCATGAAATGCTGTGGCACCTGCTCCATCAGGCTGGTGTTTATGGCAACGCCACTGACTCCGCGTGCTGACCCCATGATTCCGTAGATAAACACGGCAATGGCAAGCATGGGAGAGAGCGGCGCCAGAATCATCCCGATCGTCAGCAAGCCCATGGAGACCGCGATTGAGCGTCGCGCACCCAATCCCGCGATGAGCCAGGGCGCATAGAGGGCGCTCGCGAACGCGCCCGTGCCCCATCCGGCATTCAACCAGCCATAACCGACGGCGCCGGCGTGAAATATTTTATCGCTCAACGGGGGCGTGACGACAACTCCGGTCATCATGGCGGCGAGAAACAGTGCCCAACTGATTCCCAGCAAAACCAGTTTGGGCTTGCCGCGAAGAAACTGCATTCCTTCACGCATCTCGCGTACGAAGCGTTCAACTGCGGTCTCGGCGGCCACGATGTCAGCTCGTAATTCAGCTGGACGGGGAACCACGTGCCGTCCCTTGCGCACCGCGAAGTAGCAGAGAAACGAAACCAGGTAGGTGGAGAAGTCGATGAGCAGCACTCCACCCAGGCCGATGCGGTTGTAAACGAATCCCACGATCGAGCCCGCAATCAACCAGCCTCCCTGGATTCCCGCCAACAGAAAAGTATTGGCATGGACGAACTCTTCTCCGGGAGTCAACTCTTGAATCAACGCCGTGATCGTGGGCCAGAACATCCAGAATCCCGCCGCCACCAGCGTGTTCATCAGATAGAGTTCCCAGAGTTTCGCTTTACCCATGAAGGCGAGAATGGCAACGGTGAGGATGATGATGGCACGCACTGCATCGAGCCACATGACCAACCGGCGGCGGTCCTCGCGGTCGATGATGACGCCAGTGAAGGGCAGCATCAGCATGGCTGGAATCGTTTGCAGGACGGCGAAGGTCCCCAACGCAATTTCGGAATGAGTCGCTTGCAGGATGTACCAGGCGACGGCGGCCGCGTTCATGCCGCTGCCCAGCATCGAAATCACGTTGGCAGCGAAAACAAAGCGCAGCGCCGGTTTCTGCAGAATGGACCGCATAATCTAATTTAAATGAAGAGCAGGAACTCGCCAACCTGGGGAATAGATTTCCTTTGTGAACCTTCGTGTCCATTGTGGTTTTAGGTTCTTGCAAATCGCGGCCATCGGATCTGGACCTTGCTGGCCTCCCAGAACAAATAAACGGCAAGCATGATCATCTCCGGCTCGATCGGGTGTTTGTAACGAGGGAAGGGATTCACCAGGTAATACGGGAGCGGATAGATGAGCAAAAAGCAGGTGAGCAGAAATGCCCCACACTTTCGATTACGAATCGTCAGCCACAATCCAGCGAAAGCAAACACGGCTCCCAGCAAGAAGTTGGTATGGCGCGAAATCATCAGATCGTATCCCGAAACGATGGTCGCCTGCGGCGGAGCGATCCAGAAGTACGCCGCGCGTTCCACCGTGAACCCGACGAATCGGCCAGGATGCTCGCGGATAAATCGCCGGACTTCCTGCTGCTTTTCGCCCATGAAGCCCGGTTCGCCCAATTCCTGAAACCTGCGCATGGCTTCGGGATTGTTCCCCGGATGCTCATTGCGAGTCCACAGACCTTCGGACTGGTCGTTGTTGGCTTCATACATTTCGAGCGGCAGATTGTCACGAATGAAGATAACCTTGCCGAATACCTCGTAGTTGCGGACCAGCCACGGGCTCACTACCAGAACCGTGGTGAACACACACAGAGCGGCTCCCGCGAATTGCCGGGGACGCCGGGGCAGCCAGTACAAAAGCCAGAGCAAGCAAAATGGCATCATGCTTACGACGGCGGTGTTGGTCAGCGCGATTACGCCCCAGAGGAGTCCGAAGAAAATCCATGCGCGACGCCGCGGAGGCTCCTTGGCAATGCGCAAGGTGAGCAACAAAGCGAAGCTTAGCAGAAAGGCGGTGAAGCTGGTCTCCCAGACCACTCGTACCGGCCAGTAGATTGCGTATGGAAAAACTGCCCAGGTCCAGGCCGTGGCACGCGCCACGCTCGTGTTGTAAATTTTCTCTGCGATCCTGTACAGCGTAAGACAAGTGAGCGCGGCAAAGACGCTGTTGAAGGCCAGAATCACCCAAGCTGAGAGTGCGCTGTACACGCCGAACAGCTTGAAGACTCCAGCGAGGATGTACGGATAAAGCGGCGGCGCCCATGCGCTTGGTCCAGTCGGTAGGTCCGTGGGCGAACTGAATCCGTGGCCGGTGGCGATTGAGCGGGCGAGGCGGCCCATCTCCCAGCCGAATTGAAAATGATCCCGGCGGGGCGTAATCCGGTAAGTGTGGCCCACCGTAATGACAGCAAGCCGCAGCAGGAAAGCAATCAGAACGATGAAGAGGATCGAATGATAAAGAGGCGGGCGCGCCAGTTCCTCATGCCGGTCTGCCTTGGCGACCGTGACTAAGTTCGTGGCAACGCGACCTTCATCCTGCATCGGCCCAGACTACAGCATCGACTCTTTCCACGCCACGGTCGGAAAAGCCTGAAGCCCGAAGCCCACGCCTCAGTGTCCCACCAGTTCAGCCGAGAGCAAGTTGGCTTTGAGGGCAAGATTATAGGCGCGCTGCAGGTCGCCCTCAGTCATGGCCCCTTTGGCTTGTTCCATGTAGCTCTTGATCTGCTTGACTGTATCCTGCTGATTGGCACTGAGTGTTCGACCGGAAACTTTATTCAGGTTCGCATCGCTGGCAGCGAGTAACTGTTTGGTGTTCTCACTCTGCTGCGAAGCCTGTTGCGGATTCCGGCCCGGCGACAGCTCTACTATGGGATCTTCTGTGCCTCCGTTGCGAACAACTTTCTTCGGATGATCCGTCTCTGCAGGCGTCGCCGCGGGCGGAACAGTTTTGTGGGTTCGGTGCCGTTTCTTCGCTTTGGTGCCTGTGGAGTCCGCTGGCTTGCAGTCCGGTCTTACGGTCGCGCCGGGTTGTGAATTCTCCGAACAGGGCGAAGCAGGCGTTGGTGGCGGCGTGGCTGATTGATCCGGGGCTTTTTGTTGATCGGCTGGTGGCTGTGTTGACGAATCGTGCGGCGCCGAACTACCCGGTTGGTTTTCCTGCGATTGCGTTACCTGCCAAACTGCCATTACTGGCATGGCTGGGGCAATGCCAGCACGCGGCCAAGTCAAGAGCAGACACATTCCGACGATCGCGGCCACAGGCATATTGTCACCACTGATTAACTTGGAGCACTTAAGCTCGGTGCGACGGCTGGGCCGTCCCCTCCACCAGCCTCATCTCGGATCTCCACCGCAGGCAAGCGCAGACGGAAAATTGTACCTTGCCCTTCCGCAGTCTCGAAATCGATCGAGCCGTAGTGCCACTGTAGCGCCTGATACGTCTGCGCCAAGCCGATCCCGCTGCCGCCTTTCTTGGTGGTGAAATACAGCTCGAAAATTTTCTCTTGAAGATCGTGGGGGATGCCTACGCCCTGGTCGCGAATCTCAGTCACGACACTATCCTCGTCCTGCCGGGCAGAGATGGTCAGCACGCCTCCATGCGGCATCGCTTGCATACCATTCAGGACTACGTTCAGGATGGCTTGCTTCATCACATCAAGGTCTACCTTCACGCCGAGCGGCTCGGTCCCAAGGGTTCGCTCCACGGATACGCCATGCTGCTCGGCTTCGGGCGTAGCCAACATGATCACATCTTCCAACAGCCGGCGGAGATCAATTTCCTCGAGACGCAGATCGCGTGGCCGAGTGAAGTCTACGAGGATCTGCACAACCCGATCCAAGCGATGAATCTCGTTGCCGATAATGTCCATGTGGCGGCGGGTGTCGGGATCAATCTCTTGCAGCTTGCTCTGCAGCAATTGCAAATGCAGCACGATCGCATTGATGGGGTTCTTTACCTCGTGGGCCACTCCGCGCGTGGTGCGGCCGCTGGCGGACATCTGTCGTGATACTTCGATTTCATCTTGAATACGCCGCACCGATTCCGCATCCCGCAGCGTCAGCAGAGCGCCGATCGGGGAGCCCCGCTCCTGAATAAAATCGAGCGAAACCTGCACCATCTTTCCGTTCGAGGATTCCACTTCACTCTGGGCGATAGCATGCCGAAGTTGAAAACCATCGAGCACCAGCGCCCCCAGCGACGAGTTCTGAGTAAAAATTTCCTTCACCGTGCGGCCCAGCAATTCCCGCCTGGGACGGCCCAGGAAACGCTCCACCGAAGCGCTCACCAGGACGACTCGCGAATCACGAGTGAACAACATCAGCCCGTCCTGCAGGTTTCCCATGATCTGGTCCACGTTGTCTTTCAACGCAGAGAAAATCTCTTTCGCATCCCGCATCTGGCGGCCCAGGTGCGCGATCTTCAGCGTCACCAGGCCATACTCATCGTGGCCGGCTTCCACCTCGCTGATCGCCTCGGCTTCCCCGGCGGTGACGCTGTCCAGACTGCGGCTGATGCGCTCCAGGGGGCCGAGCGCGATGTGCGAGAGTCCCGCGGCCAGTAACACCGACAGCAAGATGGAGATGCCCGAGAAGACAACCGCGTGCTCCAGTCGCCGGTTGATATCGTTCTTGAGGAACACGGTGGATACACCCAGCCGAATGCTGGCGAAATCCTGTCCATTCAACTGCAGCGGCATGCGGACTTCATAAAGGGTGGGCGGGTTGTAAACCAGACGTAACTGCTTGCGGAACTTGGCATCCTGCACGATCTGGAAGTCAGGTCGGGCGGGGACCGCTTTGCCGATAAGAGCAGCATCGGTGTGGAGAATTGCTATGCCGTCGACGTCCACAATGGCGGCGTCGTAGAGCATCGGCCAGTTGCCCGCGACCGATTCCAGCACGGTGTTCAGATCGAGGTTGGTCGCCAGATAGTCGGCAATTGCGCGGCGAACCTTCGCCGGATTCTTCGTATCGACCCGGGTGTCGGCTAAGTCAGGGATCACCGCTTTGGCTGCGATATACGCGATTTGCGAATCGAGAGCGGCCGCAGTGTCGCGCGCGTAGGTAACCCGCTGGCGCAGCATCTGCGAAACATAAATATAGGAAAACGAGGACACCAGCGCCGCCACCAGGAAGGTAATGGCCAGCACGATCTGGGTTTTTCGGCGCATACTTCAATCAGACCCGACTCCAAAAAACATCAACCTGCCGATGCAGGCGCGAGCGTCCACGCCCGTGCGGCCCAAGCTTAGGTCCAAACTCAATCGAGATTCCCCGATTCTTCCTTGACCAAAGCCGCGTCAGCTGCCGCGTTACCGTATTCCTTAAGCTTATTATGCAAGGTCTTCAGGCTGATGCCGAGAATCTCTGCCGCGCGCGTCTTGTTATTGCTGGTGGATTCGATCGTCTTCAGAATCAGCCGCCGCTCCGCTTCTCCCACAGTCGTGCCCACCCCCAGGTGGATGCCGTCGGAATCCTCTGATGAAGTGCGAACCGTACTGTGGCCGAATCCGGGCGGCAGATGCTTGGTTTCGATCACCGCGCCCTCGCAGACGATCACGGCGCGCTCCAGAGCATTACGCAACTCGCGGACATTTCCCGGCCAGCCATAATTCTGGAATAAGTTCAGGACGGCCTCGCTTACCACCGCCACCTTGCGTCCGTGCTTGGCGCTCATATCTTTCAAAAGCGATTCCACCAGCGCCGGAACGTCGTCCTTGTGCTCGTGCAGAGGCGGCATATGAATATTGAAAACATTCAGCCGGTAGTAAAGATCGTTGCGCAACTCACCGCGCGCCACGGCTTCCTCGGGTACTTTATTGGTAGCCGCAAGGACGCGGACGTCCACCGTCGTCTCTACTTTGCTTCCCAGCCGGCGGAGCTTGCGATCTTCCAGCACGCGCAGCAGCTTGGCCTGGGTTCCGACCGGCATCTCTCCGATCTCGTCCAACAGCAAGGTTCCGCCCTCTGCCAACTCAAAGCACCCGGTGCGGCGCTCCAGCGCTCCGGTAAACGCGCCCCGTTCATGGCCAAAAATCTCGCTCTCAATCAGGGTTTCAGGAATCGCCGCGCAGTTGATGGGAACGAACGGCTTATTGCGCCGGGGACTGAGCTCATGAATGGTGCGCGCGACCAATTCCTTGCCGGTTCCGCTGGCGCCGGTAATCAAAACTGATGCCGTGCTTGGCGCCACCATTTCAATCAGCCGGAAAATCTCCTGCATCTTCTTGGATCCGCCCACCAGGCTTCCAAGCGACCCCGCGTCGCGCAGTTTCCGCCGCGTGACTTCGAGTTCCACTCGCGTGCCCAGGAGCGCCGAGGCATTCTGCAAAATAGTGCGCAGCCGGTTGGTGTCGATGGGCGCGGTCTT